>RCNG010001428.1_pt1 | contig 11861 bp, 11 predicted proteins | sample 2041371 | NCBI WGS metagenome assembly RCNG01 (sample SAMN09708227, study PRJNA481090) | Marine sediment metagenome, whole genome shotgun sequencing project. | biome: marine sediment; feature: ocean; material: sediment; isolation source: Sewage treatment plant 1 marine sediment (STP1) ... | reverse complement strand
TCTGCAGGTGAAGGCGCAGTTTCGTTATGGTAAGGAATGCCCAGACCGCCGCCCAAATCAAGGTGCTGCAGCTTGATACCATCCTTGCGCAATTCATCCACCAGCACCAGAACTCGCTTGAGTGCATAGATAAAGGGTGCGAGATCCAATAATTGTGAACCGATATGGCAGTCCACACCGACAATTTTAAGATTATCCAGTCCGGCTATTTGTTGGTAAACCGCACGGGCATTTTCAATCGGTATGCCGAATTTATTGGACTTGAGACCCGTGGAAATATAAGGATGGGTTTTAGCGTCTACGTCCGGGTTGACACGGACTGAAACCGGTGCAATAACCCCCATTTCAGTCGCTACTTCATTAAGACGCTCTATTTCGGCTTCAGATTCAAGATTAAAGCAATGAATGCCAACTTCCAGAGCACGCTGCATTTCATCACGTCTCTTGCCGACACCGGAAAAAACAATTTTTTCCGGTGAACCGCCAGCGGCCAGTACCCGTTCCAGTTCACCCACCGAAACAATGTCAAAACCACTGCCTAAACGAGCCAGAAGGTTTAGTATGCCCAGATTGGAGTTGGCTTTTACTGCATAGCAAATAAGGTGGTTCTGTTTATCAAGAGCGTTATTAAAAGCATGCCAGTGACGTTCCAGAGTGGCGCGTGAATAGATATAAAGTGGTGTACCATAACGGTTTGCCAGCTTGGTGACATCATTATCTTCAGCCATTAAGCGGCCATTCTGGTAATTAAAATAATTCATAATTTTTATTTTAGATTGTTATTATCTGGTTTGTTGCAAGGTCGCATTTTCTTTTGGCAGATACAGTGGCCCTTTTTGTCCGCAGGCCGTGATCATACTGGCTATACCAAAAATTACGATAATAAGATAAAGTGCAAGTTCTGCCCGGCACCATTTCATAGTTTCACCCGTCAAGTTACTCTATAATCGACAGAGCAAGGCTGAGTTTGCTCAGTCCCGCTCATAAGAAATAGCATTATAACTGAAAAAAGTGGGCACTTGATACGTCGTGAAATTAAAATCCTATATTTTTCGCTGGGTCACTCTGGCTACTTTGCTGCCGGCTACGGCTTTGGGACTTTTTGCAACATACTATGTACAAAATCTTTATCATGACAACGCAGCCGAGGATATCCAGCACAGCCTGGAAAATATTTCTGCTGAAATGAGCCGCAGTTTGCAAGCGGATCAGGAACTCATTCTAAAATTGCCTGAATCCAAAGCCATGAAGCAGTTTTATCCGGTACTGGAAGCTGCCAGATTAGGTGAGCGGCACCTGGATTATGATTCCAAGATTTATATTCTTAGCCAGTTCTTACAGCAATACCAATCGGTTATTGCTCTTTTTGATGTTTTCAGGGTAATGGATATTCGTGGTAATACTCTGCTTAAAGTGCGCTCCGGTCAGGAAAGTATTACCCGCTATGAGGGCTTTGAACCTTATGACATTATGGACAAGGAAATCTTTCAGCCGGAACAGATCAAATTCCTGTCTGATTTACCGGAAAAGAGTGTCAGTTTTATTGAGTTGCCGCAGACACGTGAAGAAATGGGGCAGGAAAACAATAACGTGATCCCTGATGGGGTCGTGCCTTTGTTTTATAAAGGTGAAAAAGTGGGTTATTTAGCGGCCACTCTGGGAGGAGGGGACATTGATCAATTGCTGGAGCTGGCTGCGCGCCTGTATAACGGCAAATTACTAATTGCGGAAATTGATGAAGAAAACAAGGTGCGCAATGGTCAGATCCTTTATGATGATAAAAATTTGCTGCGTTTTGCACAACTAAAATCCTCTATTGAAAAAATTCACAACCTGGATGATGGTCTGGTCTGGGATGCCTTTTTGCAACAGCCCTATGGTTCTGTTGCTAACAGCAAGGAAAACAAGCATTATTACTATCTGGAGTATTTTCCCTACCCGGATTCACTCACCTCCTGGATCATTGTCAGTGAAGTTCAGGATAAAGCATTTACTTCGCCGTTTGAGCGTATTCGTACCGGGATTTGGCTATTGGCGGGTATTGCTGCATTCACTAGCCTGTTTTTGGCACATTTTGCTTCCAGGGCTATTTCTACTCCCATTATGCACCTGGCGGGAAATCTAAAAACCTATGCCGATGGTAACCAACCACTGGCCATAAAAAGCAATATCGATGAATTGCAGGAATCATCCGCATCGTTTACCTATATGGCACAAAAGCTGGAACAGGAACAGCAGGAACGTATCAAGGCGGAGAATATGGTAATACAAAGTGCCAAGCTGGCGAGTCTGGGGCAAATGGCTGCGGGTATAGGCCATGAGATCAATAATCCGCTGAATAATATCCGTTCCCTGTCACGTTTAATACGTCGTGATCTGGAAAAGAGCCTCGGCACAGAAGATGCAAAGGATAAGTGCTATAAAGCCATGCTTGAGGACATCAAATCTCTGGATGAGGAAGTGATCAGGGCATCTGATATTGTCCAGGGGGTATTGAGTTTTGCCCGGCATTTACCCGATAGGGAATTCACCCGTATCAATGTTGCCGAGTTATTGAAAATTCTTGAAGGACTGGTAAAGCAGGAAGCCGGGCGTGCTAAGGTGCAATTAAGCGGAATTGACACGCTACAAAGTAGTGAAGTGGTTATGATTATGGGTGATCAGGGCAAGCTGCAGCAGGCACTGGTCAACATACTGCTCAATGCCATTCATGCCAGCACTTATAGCAGCGGCTCTTATGCCGGAGATGAGACTGGCAGTGAAATAGAGCTGTCATTGACTGTTGAGGATCAAAATATGATTTTATCTATTCGTGATCATGGGCCGGGTATTGATGAAGCTATGATGGATCAGATTTTTGATCCCTTTTTTACCACCAAGAAAGTCGGTCATGGCACTGGGCTGGGCTTATCCATATCTCTCGGCATTATCCAGAATCATAAAGGTCAGTTGAGTATTGAGAATGCTGAACAGGGTGGTGCGATTGTGAAAATTGTTCTGCCCATATGTGCCTGATTCAAAATATGCTACCTTTGCTGATATGAGAGTTTACTTTTAACAGCCAACACGGCTATACCTGGTAATTGAAGCTTTATGTGGGTATTTTATTCAAAATCGTTCTGGTGAACATTTTATATTCAAGCGTATGAAAAAAAAATTAATAATTATTGATGATGAGCCTAAAGCCGGGCATCTGATGCAGCGCTATCTGGACGATACATACGACTGTCAGGTATTTCAGGATCCCATGGCGGCCATGGATTATTTTTCCCGGGAAAGTGCTGATTTGCTGATCACCGATATGCAAATGCCGCATATGACTGGAGCTGAAGTACTGGCGCAAATTCGGACAGTGGATAAACAGCTTCCCGTTATTGTGATTACGGCATATTCAAATGTGGACAATGCGATTGAAGCTTTGCGCCTGGGGGCTACTGATTTTGTCAAAAAACCTTTTGATATTGAAGAATTAAAAATCATAATCGATAAAGCGTTGAATGTTTCCTCACTCAAAGCTGAAAACGTCCGTTTAAAAGAGCGGCTTAAGGCACAGCAGGCGCAGGATGAACGCTATAGGATGATAGGCACTAGTGCCAGTATGCAAAAGGTCTATGAAGTCATCGGCAAGATTGCGGATATTCGCTGTAATGTCATTATTGAGGGCGAATCCGGAACCGGTAAGGAGCTGGTTGCCAGGGCGATCCATTTTCAGAGCCAGTCGGCAGACAAACCTTTTATTGTTATTGACTGCGGTGCGCTCACGGACAGCCTGTTGCAAAGTGAACTTTTTGGTTATGAAAAAGGGGCATTTACCGGTGCCAATAAACAAAAAAAAGGTTTATTGGAAACCGCTTCAGGCGGTACCCTGTTTCTCGATGAAATTTGTAATATATCAGACAATATGCAGACTAAATTACTGCGTGTGGTTCAGGAGCAGCAGATAATCCGAGTGGGTGGGCTGGAGGCTATTGATATTGATGTTCGTTTTGTGGTGGCCACCAATCAGCCTATGGATAAAATGGTGCAGGAAGGTAAGTTTCGCCATGATTTATACCATCGCCTGAATGTCATTAATATCCAGGTTCCGCCTCTGCGCGCACGCCTGGAAGATATTCCTTTGCTGACAAAGGCACTGATCAAACGCTTTGCGAAAAAATACAATCGCAAAATCAGTGGTTTTGATCCGGCATCTCTTCAGGTGCTTAATAGCTATCACTGGCCCGGAAATGTACGGGAGTTGAGTAATATCATTGAACGGGCAGTGGCATTATCTGATAATGAAGTTCTGCATCTGACTGAAATACCTGTGTCAGTTGCAGCGCCTGGGCAGCTGAGTGCAGATCAGATTGACAGTGATCATCCGACTCTTGCGGAACTGGAAAAACGCTATATTTTTAAATTGCTAAAAGCCAATAATGATAATAGGGAAAAGACCGCAGCTATTTTGGATGTCAATAAATCCACCCTATGGCGCAAGTTAAAGGAATACAATGTATAACTTCTATTGGAAACCGGTCAACAGGGTAACTGTTCAACTGGAACATAACTTGATAGAGAACAATAGTGAAATTTAACCCTTTTTTCATAAATACGGGCAGTGTAAGCCGTTTGACGTCAGGGCAACTGGAGGTTGCTACACGGCGCATCGCCTGTGATTTTGGATCTCGGGCGGAATATTCTCCTTTAGCTTATGTGCTGTTTCTGGTCAGTCTGACCAGTGCTACAAGTAATGGACTGACATTTTTTCAACAGAACTGGTTTTTGGAATTAGCTTTGCTTGTTATCAGTTCATGGCGTTTTGTGGTTGCGAAAAAACTGGCACAGTCCGGGGAAAGCAATTATCCGTCAAACTTGAAAAGCTATTATATTCTGAGCCTGGTTTCGAGCTTGCTTTGGGGTATTATCAGCGGCATGATGATATGGATTGATCAATTGCAAAATTTCAGTTACCTGATTTTATCCCTGACCATTGCAGTAACAGGGGGAGCAATTGGCACGATGGCTCCGTACTTTCAAGTCTGTAAGCAGTTTATTGCCGCCATGTGGTTACCCGTTATCCTGGCAGTGGCCTTTCTTGCCAGTGTGAACACCCAAAGTGCATCGCTGGTGCTGTTTTTGATTGTCTTTATGCTCGGTTTTGTGCTTTTGCAGGCAAGGCGTATTTCCCTGGACTATCAATCCGGTTTGTTACGACAGGTGCAATTGGAAAGCCGCGGCAATGAACTGGCGCAGGCTTTAAAAACCATAGAACAGCAGCAGCATGAAGTAAAACTACACCGTGATCATTTACAGGAATTGGTGGATGAGCAGACGGCAGATTTAATTCTGGCCAAAGAAAAGGCCGAACAGGCGGATAAGGCAAAAAGTGAATTTTTGGCCAATATGTCTCATGAATTGAGAACGCCATTGCATTCGATCTTGAGTTTCAGTCATTTTGGTCTGGTACGCCTGGGCAAGGTGGATAATGAAAAAATTCGCAGCTATCTGGAGAAAATTCATTACTCCGGTGAAATTCAATTAAGCCTGGTTAATAATTTACTGGATTTGTCGCGCATGGAATCTAGGGAAGAAGAGCTTTTTTCGTCGCCAAACAATCTGTTTGAGATTATTCGCAGCGTGGTAAGTGAATTGAGCAGTCTTGTGGAAGAAAATGACATGACCATCTCACTGGATGCAGCCATGGCAAGTCTTTCAGTTAATGGTGATGAGAATAAAATTAAGCAATTAATCAGGAATTTGCTGGCTAATGCCATTAAGTTTTCCCCGAAAAAGTCTCAGGTAAGCATTCGGGGAGAGCAAACCAGTGCCAGCATAAGATTGGAAATTGAGGATCAGGGACCCGGTGTTCCGGATGAAGATAAGGAACTGATTTTTGATAAATTTCATCAATCCAGCCGGACCAGAACAGGAGCAGGCGGAACCGGACTGGGTCTGGCCATTTGCGCCGAAATTATGCAACTTCACAAAGGTGATATCTGGGTGGAGGATGTCATGCAGTCAAATGGATCTGCCGGTGCAGTATTTGTTGTGGTTTTTCCACTCTGATTCTAAGGGAATGATTCTAAGAGAATTATTAAAAGAGATTGCAATTTGCAAACACAACTTGCATTCTGCCTTATGATATTTACAGCCAAATCCCACAAAAAAACCATAAGCAATTGAATTTAAATAAGATAAATTAGTTGGCATAGTCAGTGCTGTAACTCTACACTAATGCTGCACAAATGAATTAAAAACTAAATCAACATAATCGAAGGAAGATAAGATGCAACGTAGACATTTCCTAAAAAATACCATGGCAACCGGCGCGGTTGTATTGGCCGCTTCCAGTGGTCTGTTAGTTCCCGGACGCGTTCTGGCCGCCTGGAATAAAGAGGCATTTGGTGCTAAAGACGTGCAATCTGCATTGAAAGGTGCGTTTGGCACTGACTTGACTGAAGCGAGTGATAAAATCAATATCAAGGCCCCTGATATTGCCGAAAATGGCGCGGTTGTTCCTGTTACTGTCAGTTCTACACTGAGTGATGTTAAATCCATTACCATTATTTCAGAAAAGAATGGCACACCATTAATTGGCAAGTTTAACCTGCACGGCAGTGCTGAGGCATTTATATCAACCCGTATTAAAATGGGTAAAACGTCAAATGTCATTGCCGTTTGTGAATCGGGTGGCAAATTTTACAGTGCCAGAAAAGAAGTCAAGGTCACTATCGGTGGTTGCGGCGGTTAACGTTTAAGCGGAGAGCTCACAACTTTTTTGCTGGCCTGAAGTGAGCAAAATAGTTGATAACACACACATCAAGTGAATATACAAACACGAACAGGAAAAGAAAATGGCTAAAAGCTCAATTAAAGTTCGCGCAAAAGCGAAAAATGGCGTGGTTACAGTAAAAGCGTTGATCAGTCATAAAATGGAAACCGGTTTACGTAAAGACAAGAAAACCGGCGAAGTCATACCCGCTCATTTCATTCAGGCAGTTGATTGTGAGCATAACGGTGCTCCAGTATTGAATGCAGAATGGGGTGCAGCAATATCAAAAAATCCCTATCTGTCATTCAAATTTACCGGTGGCAAATCAGGTGATGTGGTCAAGTTAACCTGGTCGGACAACACAGGCAAAACTGACTCACTGGAAACTAAAGTCAAGTAAAGACTTTTGGTGAAAAGATTTACCGGCATTAGAGATAATCCCCCCCATCTTTAGTTGGTAATGCGAAGGGCGTACCGGATAAAACCCGTTACGCCTTTTTTTTGGCCAGGGATGGCCTTATGTCGTGGAGCACATGGCACGACTCCGGCTCGTGCCTCTCGCATGCATTCCCGCCATCCATGGCAGTCATGTGCGGGAGCGACGTGCCGAGTAAAAGTAAGATAGAAAAAATATATTTAATTCTGTATGACTCAGAAGTTTAGCGTAGTAAAATGAGCATTCACAATAACTAACTTAGAAATATAATGGCGCTTATGACTGAAACAGAATTTAATCAACTGATTGACGATGTGATTATGCAGATAGAAGATGCTCTGGATGAATTGGATATTGATATCGATATCGATTATGAATCATCGGGTGGCATATTAACCATAGTGATGGAAAACAAATCACAAATCATTATTAACCGGCAAATTACCGCTATGCAATTGTGGTTGGCTGCAAAATCTGGCGGTTACCACTTTGATTATGACGAAGTAAACGGCTGGCGGGATGAACGCAGCGGCGAGTCTTTTCAGGCAACCTTAAATCGCTGTTTGACAGAGCAGGCCGATGCAACGATTGAATTAAAATTCAATTAATTTGCATTCACAAGAGCCTTCTTATGGAAATGGAGCATTGGAAATCCGTGCTGAATGAGTGCGGGTTTTACTGGCCTGGGTGCGCCGTGATTACGCCCCTGCTATTCTCTCAAAATATTTTTTCCTCCAAGGCTGATACTATCGCCAAAACATAAAATTTTTCACAATGCTTACTCGTTGATACCCAGGAGCTCAACATCAAAAATAAGCATCGAACCTGGCTCAATTTTACCCATCGCTTGATTGCCATAAGCCAGATTTGCAGGAATGAAAAAACGGGTTTTCTCACCAACAACCATTAGCTGGACACCTTCAGTCCATCCAGGAATTACCTGATTCAAAGCAAAACTTATGGGTTGTCCACGATCAACAGAACTATCAAAAACCCTACCATCTAGAAGCGTTCCATGATAATGAACTTTTACTGTGTCTTTAGCGACAGGGTGTTGTGTTCCTTCACCCAGGGTCAGAATCTTGTATTGTAATCCAGACTCTGTTTCAACAACGCCCTCCTGACTCTTGTTGTTAGCCAGATATTCCGCCCCGAGCAGTATATTCTCTTCGGCATTTTTATTATTCGTTTTTGAGAGGAAATAGAAAAAAGCAACTATTGCAACAATGATAATAGGGATTATAAATATTTTCATATAAGAGATTTATCCAGCTCGTCCGGGTTATGGGAATTTGCATGTATTTTACTCGATTAGAAGTATGATGTATTTTTTTTCGGCCATAGAGCAAAAAATAATTTTACTGTTATTTGGAGTTTATGCTTTTGAGAGGGCATGATGTAAGAGTGGTTTGGAGTCCACCCGCACTCCAAAGCGCGGTTTTAAACGAACATCTCCCGCAAAACTGTTAAACCTAGAAAAATCAGTTGAACCTATTACAAACGCCCAATGCACTGAATCTTCAAGACTTTCCAAAACATTTTGACTTCACCCGTAGGGTGGCTACGAATAAAGCCAAAATAACTTGTAAAGTCTTGAATCTCCAGCACCTTGAACGTTCTCATTACAATTCAACTGATTTTTCTAGGTTTAATGAGTAAGTCGTAGCCGGTTGCAATGGGCTGAGGCAGCTCGATATCGATTAAAGACTCAGGATCATTGATAGGCAGTGAATTGATATAGCCAATAGCTTTCATGGGTTTTCTCCAATTGATTATCCCCAAGGATGGGGTGTATTCCGGAATTTGTATGGAACAAATCCGGTTATTCATTGGATAAAATTGTACCCCTTGATTACCTTAAGATAAACAGTACAATATTTGAAACATTATCAAATAATATTGGATAATATGTTATTAGAAGATCTTCAAGTCGTCCTCAAAGTGGCAGAATTTCGCAGCATTACCGCTGCAGCCGCTAATTTGGATATGCGTACTGCAACGGCTAGTGCGGCACTAAAGCGGGTAGAACACACATTAGGGATGGAGCTATTTATCCGCACAACACGGCAGCTTCGCCTCTCCAGTGCGGGTGAGAGATATATTCCCCAGTGTCAGCAGGCCCTGCTCATGCTGGATCAAGCCAGGCAAAATATAAAGGATGACCTGGATATTATCGATGGTGAGCTACGTATTTCTCTATCATCGGACCTGGGTAGAAATCTGGTGATTCCCTGGCTTGATGAATTTATGGATACGTACCCGAGTGTGCGCTTAAAAACGAATATCAGTGATAGTAATATTGATTTTTATCGTGACTCCGTCGACATTGCATTACGCTATGGATCACCCAATGATGCCAATCTGTATGGCTTTAAAATCTGTAATGTGCCAGGATTACTTTGTGCAACACAAGAATATCTCGATAAAAATGGTACACCCAAACATCCACAGGACTTAGCATCTCACAACGGGCTTTTCTACCAACTCTATGACATTATTCACGATGTTTGGGAATTCTCCCAGTCTGGAACTGACTATAAAATTAAAATGAGCGGTAACCGTGCCGCCAATGATGGTGACCTAGTAAGACGCTGGTGTGTCGCAGGGAAAGGCGTGGCGGTTAAATCCTGCCTCGATATGTCCACTGATTTGTTATCAGGAAATGTTATAAGTGTGATGCCCGAGTTCAAACCTAACCCTACTGAACTTTGGCTTATCTGCCCAAGCAGACAATCGATCACACCGGCTGTCCGGCTACTCAGAGATACTTTCAAAAAGAAGACTAAAGATGTTTTGAATCGATTGATTGATAAAGGTATTTTAGATGACAGTGTTCTTACTTAGCATTGGAAAATATAAAACATTAACAGGCAATTTTTACACTAACTGAGATAATCAGGGGTTTATCATCTAATTTTCGCTAAGTGGAATAAATTCAGACTTTTTCAATAGACTTCAATTGTCGGTTAAGGTCATCAAGACCAGCTTAATCACCTGTTTGTCCACCTGAGATTATTATCATTACTTAATTAGAAAAATTTTATAAATCATCCATGAAGCAGTAATGCTTATACCAGCTATAGCAAGAAACCAAAGAGTAATAAGTATGTATGTCATTAATATTACACTTATTCAATTTATTGATCAGATTTTTCAATAATTTCCTGAATTACCTTAGTAGCATTTTCAAGTTGACGTACTCTTTTCCATAACTTTTTTGGGTTATTATTGTATATGAGCAATAAATCATCACCACTAATCCAGTGCAACTCTCTTCTTTTGGAGAATCGATTGTCACTTTCTGCCCCGTTTTTCCACTCTAGGTTAATTAGTGTTAAATCTCGATATTCGACTTCAATAAAAAAAGTTTTCCAGTCTTTTGGAGGGATTTTATTACCAGGTTCTCTTCGACAGCAGCAGTTAGGATGTTTTTTTAAGGTTTTATCAAATAGATTTTTCATTATGGTGATTTGGTGAGCTATGCGTGATGGTGTCTTTTGGGCTATTTGTACCTCATCATCATTCTCACACAAAAAAAGGGTTTCAGTTTCTTCTACAAATTCTCTAATAGCTGTTTGCTGATATGTTTCCCCTTCATTAATACCGCCACCAAAGTCTATTAAGTAACCCATTTTACGACTACGAAATGTTTTCTGAAATAAGAAATAAACAGTACCATCATACGCAGAAAAAGGTATTACTCCAGCACCCATAATTAACTCCTCAACTAATAAATACCAGTTTATTCATCATCACCCTTTAACCTGCAAGATTTCAATTCTGCTTCTAACCCATATATTTTAGGCCAGTCATCAGGATGCGCCCATACTCCACGGGAAACAAGACCCATAGCTTTATTACATCCAATTTGAATAATTGTGAATGGTCGCTATACGGAATCTAAACAATATAGCAGTAGCTCCTAAAATTACCACTTTAGGTCCAGACCGTGTGAAAACTCGATAGTGAAAAAACAAATCTGCTCTCACGTAAATAGTTTTGCTCTTTCATACCTGAACTACCTTAGAATTTAAACTAGGACTCATTTTTTAACGAAATTAAATGTGTAAACAGATTTGATTTGAGTTTTCACACACCCTCGGTCAGAACCGACTTGGTGTAAAAAATCTTGACAGTGATAAATACGAATTTTATCAACCACATGAAATTGCAGCTTTGTGCTCTTGGAAAGTTGCATTAGTCGATGCTAAATTTCTGCAAAGGGTCGACAGCGGCATTTTCATCAGATGTCTGCTTCCACCACTAACCTGACAATCACTACGTCTCAAATATGCTCTAAGCGGACTGTCAGGATTATTTACACATAAGCCGAGAACGTACCAAAGCGGAAAATGCTCGTAGTTTTCAAAATTCAAATCCTACTCAAAAAGCTGCAATTTCGAATCAAATAAAATGTAGAACTTCTACACAGCAAGTGAACATGATCCTTCCTTACGATTCCTTTTAATATTTCTATTTCAAAAGCTTCGCAGGTTTGCCTGATCAATTCCCTGACTTTTAAACCAACATCTTCTTTTAGAACTTGATAACGGTATTTCGTTACAAAAACAAAATGATATTGGATTTTATATATCGTATGACTGCCATTCTGTATTCCCTATTGCAATGTTTCCTGCGAGAGATAATAGCGGAAAATTTTATTTTCAACAGATG
>RCNG010001427.1_pt1 | contig 11872 bp, 2 predicted proteins | sample 2041371 | NCBI WGS metagenome assembly RCNG01 (sample SAMN09708227, study PRJNA481090) | Marine sediment metagenome, whole genome shotgun sequencing project. | biome: marine sediment; feature: ocean; material: sediment; isolation source: Sewage treatment plant 1 marine sediment (STP1) ... | reverse complement strand
GGTACCGCCAACCTTAACACGAGCGACGAAGTCCAACGTAATCGCGCTTAAATTTGCAATGAATGCTGCGACGATGGTTGGTTTCTCCGAAGTGTTGAATAGCGGCATCGTGTGACCGACCGCTGCCCTCGGCGCGACGCTCGCAATCACCGTCCGCTCATCAGTCGATCTGCAAATATCCCTCCACCCCATCAACCACCCTCGTTCCCAGCCTTTACTCGCTAACCGTTGCTGCAAGTCGCTATTATCCACCCAGTAACGAGGGATAACGGTGAAATCGGGATCTTGCTTGTCGGTCAGCGGAACATCGACAGAGATATCTTTACCCGCCTCCACACGGTAGCTGGCCCAGCGGTGATCGAATTGGTGGATCATCTTGGCTTCGTAGAGCGGGAATCGCCCCCCACCGCCAGCACCGAAGAATAGGTGACTGTCGCTCGACATATTGTGTGTGCCTTGCATAAAGCGAATGCTCCAAGGGTTCTCCTCTGCTTCTTCTCCACGCGCGTCACGGATCAGCACCGGCACACGTCGGTAGATCTTCCCGGAAAGTTCGGCATCCTTTCGCGAGCGAAACACCGGGCAAGTGAGGGTATTGGGGTTAATACGAGCAAAGTCCTCGGCGTTCAGAGTGAAGCGACGGCGCTCGTCTGCCAGTTGCGTGGTCCGGGATAGGAAAAAGGCGAACTCCGCTGCATTCGTCTGGCCAAGGGTAAGCATGCAAAACTTGTAACTGCGATGAACGTCAGAAAAGATCGCCTCGCGGTTTTCGAAATCGTAGAGGCTGACTAGCCGGCCGCTCTGGGCTATATCACCGAAGTACGCTTTGGTAGAGTCATCGGTGGCGATACCTGTTGGCACAATAAGCCCGGCGCGGCCCGCGGGCGCGGTTATTTGGCTAACAGTTTCGGCAAAAAGCGCATAAGTATTCACTCGACCTACACCTGTGAGCGGGAAACGACCTCCATCGTCCCCATTCACATGGGCAAAGATACTCGTTGCCTCACGTATGCGTTTGGCAACGACAAATTCCCGATAGAGGCGCTGTTCGGACTCATCGGGTTGGTTGCCGTGCCTCTGTTCCGGGTACAAGTGCTTGGCCAGAAAGCCTTGGGCCAGCCAGTCGATGCGCTGGCTGCGCTCAGCTTTGTTTTTCGCCTCCGCCACCAGACGGCTGCGGGTGGCAAAAAACTCCTCTTCCTTCAGCTCCACGTGTTCCCAAGGCGGATTGCCGAGCACGCAGTCGAAACCGCCCTGCTTAAACACCTGCGGAAAGGCCAAAGGCCAATGCAGTACTTTCTCCTCGTTACAGGCGGCCTCGGCAGCCGCTAGTTGCTGATCATGCTGCTGGCTGCGCGAATCGCTGAATAGCTCCAGATAGAGGGTCTTACTGGTGGGTATGCGATCGGCGCTGTCATCGGTCTTCGGCAGTAGAAAGGCGCCCAGCAACAGGTTGGCGGCATGGGCCAATCTGCTCTTCCCGGCTTGGCGCAGAAACGCCTGGTAGGCGGCTTCTCTGGCGGCGATATCGGCTGGGATTTCGTTGGGAAGGGCCTCCAATGCCTGGAGTTCACTCAGGCCCGCTGCGTCGTCCAATGCCAAGTTGAAATTCGGGTGATCGCGTTGCCGTTCCAGCGCCTTCAGGCCCTCCCTATTCTCTTTGGCCAGTTGGGTGCAGACCGGTTTACTATCGCCGGACAGCGGCTTGAAGGCCGCTGCCGGGATGCCTGATTGCAGCACGCTGAGATCGGTCAGGCCCATCAATGCGTCGCCACATTGCAAATGGTGATCGAGAAATGACAGCGGCCTGCCCTCTTCGAAACCTTCCAACCACAGGGCGGTTCGCGCCAGCTCCCGTGCCATGGGGTTGCGGTCCACCCCGAAGATGCAGTTGCTGATGACTTCACGCAGTGCGTGGCGGTAATCCTCCGGCTTGACCGCTCCATCCGTGGCTCGCAGCGCGGCCAGATGCTCGGCCAAGCAGCGCGCCGCGGCGAGCAAGAAATGGCCACTGCCGCAGGCTGGATCGATCACCTTGATGCCGAGCAGGGCCTCAATGGGATTGTTCGCGTTGGCCTGCAACCGTTGTGCGATAACGGGATCGAGTGCGGACTTGATCAGCTCCCGGACCAATGAATCCGGAGTGTAATAGCTGCCGCTAGTCTTGCGAGCGTTGCCCTTGGCAGGATCCACTGGCTCGCCCTCGTTGCTAAGGCCCAGAAATCCGAACCGGCGGGCGGGAATGTCCAACTCCGGCACCAACTCCAGCAGGCTTTCGTACACCGAACCCAGTTCTTCCGGTCCCATGTTGCGGTAGTCCACCGGCGCCGGGGGGCCGTCCAGGCTGGCCCAGCGCAGATGCTTGATCGCCATCAATAGATTGGCGTTGGTCAGGCTGGCGGCATCAAGTGCCGGGCACTGGGATTCGGCAAAGAGCCCCCCCAAGGCCGGTAAGGCGAGCCTCGGCTGACCGTTGGCGAGACCGCGAAAGACGATGCGCACACTGCTCCAGAGGTCGTCGAAGCGGTTGCGAGAACGGCGTCGCAGGCTGCGGTCACGCAAGCGCGACAAGGCGTAGCCTTCCGCATACGCATTGCGGGCAGCGATCGTCTCCTTGCTCCGATCACCAGTGTGCAATAGGCCACGCTCTTCCACGGTAAACAGGAATATCAGCCGATAAACCAGGCGCAGCAGTTGCTGGAAGTAGGCATCTTTGCTCAGGTGCCCGTGGATCAGATCCTGGCGCAGCGCTTCATTGGCGCGGTGCTGGATAAAGCCCGTACCCAAGGTGAGCAACGCCTTGGTGACACCCCGACGCAGCCCTTTGCGGACGCGGGTCCCTTCTTCCTGGCCGTCGGTGCGCCAGACCTCCCAGATACAAGGCTCGAGGTCCCCACCAAGCCCCAGGCCCGCGCGACTGGCGTGCAACAAGCGCCAAGCCATGGCGAATTCCGCGAATCGCTTACCATCGAGCAGGTCTTGCAGGTCGACCTCGAGAAAACTGGGGCGTGTGAGGCTATCGCTATCGCGCAGCAGTCGCAATTGTCGGCCATTGCTGACGATAGCCCAGACCTGGTCACCACTGGCGTTGAGAAATTCCTGGGCCAGTTGAAAGGCAGATTTCTTGCGATTGCCAATGCCGCTGACCGCAAAGCGGGGAGCGGCATCGTCCAGGCCCAGGGTATGGGGGGCGACGACGACGGGAACGGTCTTGCCGGCCATCAAGGTGATCGGATAGTGGCGCTCGCCGAGACTGACACCTTCGATAGCCACCAGGTTGTGGTACCCGAAAGCATCGCGCAACAGCTCCAACACGAAGGCCGTGGTGAGTCGGCCTACATCGGTGTCCACGCGGTCGAGTTGCGGGACAAACTGCTTCCATTGAGCGATGGCGATCTGGAAGCCGCGGCTGAAGTCATCCTTGAGCTTGAGGCCCTTGGGCGTGTGATAGTCGTTCTCGGACTGATGGCTGGCCCGGCCAAGCGCGGCCTTCTCCAACTGGTCCGGCAGAAACAGACCTCCCTCCAGATGCAGCGAAGGTAGCCCGAGGGCTTGCTGTTGATGTTTGTTGATCGATCGCATGGGGCAATCCGTCCCTAAAGGACATCCGGCAGCAAGACATAGACGCCCATGACATCCACCGGCAGGCAGGGTGTCACGCTGTATTGGCCCACATCGCGGGCGGCTTCGCGCACGCGGCGGTGATCCGCCAGCAGAGCCGCCGCACGCTGCTGTGCCATTTGCTCCAGATGCCGGGGCTGTGCTCGGAGGAAGTCGAGTGCGAAACGGAGCTCACGTTGCACCAGCTCCAGCGGTAGGTTGCCGCTGGGCTGGCATTGCAGCAATTGGCCGAGCGTGTCGTCGCTGAGCCATTGGGGATTGCTGCGACCGCGGACGCCCAGGGTGACGGTTTCCTCGGCCATCAGCTGATAGGGCTGCCGCCGCCGCACATAGCTCAATTGATGACGCAGGCGTATCAGATACAGCGTGGTCACCACCTCGACCGCATCCGTCACCGTTACGGCGCAACGGGCCGCGATGGGCTTGTCGCCCAGCAGGGCTTCCTCCAGCAGGTGCTCGGCCAGCATGGTGACCAGCGGATGGCTACGGTGCAATTGGGCGAAATCCAAGGTCAGGGGCTTGTGCAACCCCTCGTCCGCCAGCCGCAGACGCAAGGCTTCCGGCAGGTGCTGGGGCAGCAATCGAAAATGGTTGTTGCGGGCTGGCTCAAGCGGCGCATTCAGGCGTGCGCAGGTGGTGTGTACGAAGCGTTTGACATCGGCTTCCGAGCCCAACGCCTGCTGTTGCTTCTGCCATTCGGGCAAGACCTCATCGGGCTTGATTCGTCGCTGAGCGAAGACGGTGCGGTTGGCCTTGGCCTTTTCCAGCGCATCGATCCATTGCGCCTGCAGCGGGGCCAGTATCTGCTCCGATTCGCCGAAGTCGAAACTGGTTTGCTCGGGCGTATCCTTGTGCACATCGCTGCGTCTCATCAATGCGGCCTTGACCAATGCCTGTTGGATGCGCTGCTCGTCTTCGGGCATGGGGACCAAGACGCCCAGCTCTTTTTGAATGGCTTCGCCTTTGCGCAGGATCACGTTGAGCACGAAGCCATCGACTGGATTGTCCTGTCCATAGAGCATGGTGCAGCGGACCTCGTCGGCCTGCTGCCCGAAGCGATCCACCCTCCCCTCGCGCTGCTCGTGGCGGGTCGGATTCCAGGCCAGGTCGTAGTGCACGACGGCGGTAAAGAGATGTTGCAGGTTGACACCCTCGGAGAGGCAGTCGGTCGCCACCAAGATCCGCTGTTCGGCATCGTCCAGGCTTTCCACCCGCTCCCGGCGCTCTTCCGGTGTGTATTCGCCGGTGACGGACTCGACCATGACATCGGGGAAGTGCTTGCGCAGTTGATCGGCGACATAGTGGGCGGTCGCCACATAGCGGCAGAACACCACTACTTGGTAACCGGCTTGCACAAGACCTTTCAGGTGATCAATGAGGGTCGCGAGCTTGGGGTCACCGCGTTTGCCGGACAGCCGTTGCGCTTCGGCGATCAGTGTGTGCAGGCATGAGGCACTCTGAAGTTGTGCCGGAGGCTCGAGGTCGTTGCTGCCGAGATCGTCGGCCTCGCCATCATAGAGGCGTTCGTCCGTAAAGGAGTCTTCGGCGTCGAGCGTACCTTCCAGCCGGGTAGTCAATGCCTTGACCGCCGCGGCCGGCGAGGATGCGACACACCGCAGCAGCGCCAAAGTGGCATACCAAATCAATCGAGCCGCGCCACTGTCGGCCTGCTCGATGGATTCGGCCAGCTCGCGGCAGTAGGTCTGCACGGCATCGAAAAACGCACCCCAGTCACCGCTTAGCTCATAGGTGATTTCGGTTGTCATGCGCCGGGGAAAGCTGCGCCCGTCTTGTGCCTCGGCCTGCCATTCCTCGATGTCCTTACGGCGTCGCTGGACAAAATGTCGCGCCAGCTCCTGCCGCAGCGGGTCGTTCGCGGAGCTGCGGTTTTGCAGGGCGCCGAATGACGGATTCAGCAGAGAAATAAGATTATAAAAGGCCGTCTCATTACCGGAATGCGGCGTGGCCGTCAGCAGGATCAGGTGTCTCTCCGCATCGGCCGCCAATCGTTGTAGCAACTCGAAACGCAACTGCTTACCCTGGCCACTGGCTGCACAGGTGTGGGCCTCGTCGACAATGACGCACTCGGGCGCAATGGTCAGGAAGTGCTCGCGGTGACGCTCGCTCTTGATGTAATCGAGGCTAACGACGACAACGGGGTAGTGATCAAACAAGCTGACGCCGTGGGGCAGGTTACGCTCGACACGGCTGGCGCTGGCGGCAGTCAGCGCCACCGGATGCAGATTGAACCGCTGTTCCAGCTCCGCCTGCCACTGCTCCACCAGATGCGGCGGGCACAATACCGCGAGACGACTGATTTCACCGCGATCCAAAAGCTCACGAGCGATCAAACCGGCCTCGATCGTCTTGCCGATGCCAACATCATCGGCAATCAGCAGGCGTACGGTGGTTAGCCGCAATGCCATCAACAATGGGACCAACTGGTAGGCGCGGGGTTCCACCGCGATGTTGCCGAAGGAGCGGAAGGGACCGCCACCGGCGCGTAACTTTAAACGCAGGGCATCGCGCAACAACACGGCCGCCGCATGGTTGCCGGGGTGCTCGGGATCGGGCCATGGAAAGGTGGCCGACTCGACCGGATCGAATTCCAGCTCGGGAATCAGCGCAACGACGTCGTCATCGGCACCACCAAGGGGACGCAAACGCAACCAGTCGTGCTGGGAGTCCGATTGCACCACCCACTCTCGGCCACGGGCACGCACCAGATTGCCGGGCCGAAAGTCATGACTGGGCATGTTCACTGATGCTTCTCCGTTTCACCGAACACCTCGGAGTACAACGCAAACTGCGCAGTCCACTGACCGGGATCGGAAAAATCCAACACGCGCCAGCCCTTGTCGATCAGCTTGTCACGAAGGTCATCCGATAGTGGCCGCAAAAATACCAGTGCTCGGCCCTTTTTATACTGAGCCGCGGCAATGGCGCTCCCCTGAATGACCGGAACCTGGATCGCATCGGGTTGACGGAGACCCGCGTGCTCCAGCGCCTTGAGCCAAGCGTCAATGCCAGGGCCTGAAGTGCTCTCGGACGAATCGGTGACTAAGACGGTCTCGGGTACACCGGCATGCGTCACCTCGGCATTGGCCAACGCAACCAGCAGGTTTAAGGCGTCCTGGTTGCGTCGATTGATATTGTCGTGGTCCGGCTGATTGAAATAGGACAACAGGCATTGGTAACACCCCGCTTCACAGACGCTGTTGCCCCGTGGGTCGCGCTGCTCGAGCGCAGAGAGCGCTGCCAAGGACCATGCTCCCGTTGGCTGATTGTGATGCATCAGCCGTAGCGCGGCATCTGCAACCTGCGCCAGGCTTTGCGGCTCACTGGCCAGCCGTGTCAATACACCGGCGCCGCCCTCGGCCGCCTCGTAAAACATCAGCCCCTTACGGTCGTCGCTGGTAGGCAAAGGCTCTGTCACCAGCTCGGACTCCTCGATCTGAAACGTCATCTCGATACCGCGTTTCAGCGCAGCCTGCAGGGTCGCCATCGCTTCGACCGATAGCGGTGTCACCGGCGTCAGAATCAGCAGGTTCCGATGATCCTCGACAAAGGGGACAATGCGCTGGTTGGGTACCTTGTCCAGCAGGGCTGCGTCGGATTTATCGCCGCCGTCATCGGGATTGGGGTCGTCTTGTTTGCTCCAGGTACCCGTGATCGGATTGATATAGAAGCCCAATTGATTCTTGTCTTTGCGACGACGCCAACCACGGTTGATACGCCATAGCCGTGCAGCCGGTGAATAGGTCAAGCCTGCCAGCACTTCGTCGCCCTGCTTTACGACCGCCTGATCCTTTTGCATCGTCCCGTCCGGCCCGGGCAGGAAGCGATAGGTAGTTTGTAAATCAAAGCCCTGACGCTGGCGGTCCTCGTCGTTGATCGAAATGCGCTCGACGGCGATCGTTTCCACGGTCTCAATGCGGTACAGCTCTTTGACCCAGTCGTGCTCGCCCAAGAGTGCGTCGCAATTTTCACAGCAATTGACCAAAGGCTCGGAACCACCGGGCTCCCCCAGGTGGCCATACCCGCACTGACTGCAGATACGCGAGGCGATGGTGCTGAGCTCGCTGGTACCTGACACATGATCGGCCGAACCGACGTTGAGCTTGGCGCGCACGACACGATACATCCGGCCCTGATGATAGATCAGGCTGCGCGGACCGAATTCGGAAAGCGCCAGAAACCGGGGGCGACTCACCATACTGCCGTCGTCGTTCTGGCCACCGGAATTGGTGCCACCACGGGCCGGTATCCACGCCATCAGGGGCAAGCGGGGAAAGTTGTAACCGGGTAAAAATCCCTGGCTCGCGAGATATCGGTAGGTATAGAAATCGGAGTTTTGCGTGTTACCCGTTTTCAGCAACACGGCATACTGGCGTGCCGCGTCGCCATAACGCCGGCCCGCATTCTGGCGCTCTCGATGCGATGCGGTATGGCTCTTGACTATCTGGTCCGCCATGTCCATTTGCTTGCGAGTGGCATCGAACAATACACGCCACCGCTCCAACGCCTTGGAGAAGGCTTGCGGCGACTGCTCGACGATCTGCTGCACATAGGCCATCGAAAACCAGCCACTGCTGTTTAGGTCCTCGGACAGTTGGGCGACAACTCCAGCTGCACTGTGACGCGCTCGATCGAGTACAGCAGGGTCAGTCAGGCATTGGTTCAACTCCGCTTTCACCGGTTTGCCTGGCTGATCAAGATCAAGCAGCGGCGCGACACTGTTATCCAGGCCCACTTGTGCACAAGCGAGCCAGACGGCATGCAGATGGCTTTCGATCAGATCGCGGTTCGCCAAATCAAGCGTCGGCGGCTTGACAATGCCGTGCACCATTTCGGTCGCATGATGAAAAAACCATTGATCGTGTGGACTGAGCGCCGCGCAATAGGTCACCACCAGTGCCTGTTGGCCGGAACGACCAGCCCGCCCACTACGCTGCGCGTAGTTAGCGGGTGTGGGCGGAACATTGCGCAGATAAACGGTGTTCAGCGCAGAGATATCGACGCCGAGCTCCATCGTGGGCGAGCAGAACATCACCGGCAAGCGCGCAAGCGGCGCCTCGTGCGCAGAGTTGGCAGCCCACTCCTGACGATCTTTGTCGGTATAGCGAAACCGCTGCTCGAGCAATTGGCGGCGCGCGGCATCGACCTGAGCGGTATGCTCGTGCGCTTCAAAATCAAACAGTGGGTGCTCGGGCAGGCGCAGTAACTCCGCCATTGTAAGATACAGCCGGCGGAAGAACGCATTCGCTTTACTGACAGATTCGCTATCTTCCCCGGCAATCAAGCACCAGTCCATCGCTGCCGCATTCAGGCGCCAGCCCACCAAGTCTTTATCGATGGCATGCTTCTGCAGATAACCGTAGTTCGCGGCAACCGGCAAAAGGGACTCCAGCAGCTCCACCAGTTCTTGATCTTTCCAGGTGGATACCTGCCCGGCAAAGGCTGTGCTCTGCCAAAATTCGGCCTTCTTCAGTTGTTTGAGCAGGCGTGAACGCGGACCGCCGCTCATCAGGTCTATGCGTGGTTTGCCCCTGTATTCAGGACGTTTGCTCAGGATCAGATACTTTGCCGTTTCCAGAACCTCATCGGCAGCAAATGCCCAGCGGTCGTTAAGATATGAAAAGGCGTTGTTCTTTGCTTTGTCCTGTTCAACCGCATCCAGATATCGGCTTTCAAGGCATAAGCCGCCGCGCATCTCATCGAAAACCAACTGACAAAGTGCAGCACGGTTATGGGGGTTCAGCTTGGCGAGAACGGACCCCGCGCTTTCAAATATCGAGTCGTCGGCACAAAAATCGTCAAGACTTCGATAGCGGATTTCGAGCAAGGTGAGTTGATCGAGATTGGGGTTGTTGAAACGCCATCCGCGACGCAAATCTCGCAACAGTCGATAACCAATGATGAAACGCAGCGTGCGCTGCGCTTCTTGTCTAGCGAGCCCCATCAACTTGGGTGTACGCAGGTACTCCGCGAGTGCGGCCTCGTCCACGCGATCAAAGCCCAAGGCTTTGAAAACCGCGTCCGCAAGATGCTCTTCCGTCAACAAGCCATGATTGTCTTGCAGGGCGCCAATCAATCCCGACCTCAGGGTCAGCAGGAAGACAAAATCGTTAAAATGGCCAGCCTGTAGTGCAGCATCCTGTCGATTGTCGGTAAACCCGAGCAGCTTACGTGGATCAGGAAGGCCTTCGGGCAGTTCGGTCTGCGAAAAAAGCTGCCTGAGTGCGCTCAACGTGAGAATAGTGGTTGCCGACGAACGCCCTTCACCTGACAAGCTGGCGAGGCGGTTCATATCTTTTCCGTGTGCTTCATGAACCTGTCCGCAGCTGAGACAGAAGCGGAATTTACCCGGAATATACCAATAGTCTTCGCCACGTCCTTCGGCGCCTTGCGGATCCACGCGGGCACCTTGGGGAACTGCCTTCTTGTAGGTGTATTTGACCTTGGGTTTCGCTTTGCTGAGGTCGAGCCAAATTTCCGGCAGATCGTCCAGTCGACCCTGGTAAAGCTGGCTGTCGGTACGGGGACAGATAAAACCGAACCTCACATCCTCGTTGTCATCGGCGGTGATATCGTCGATTTCACGGGGGGTGAATTGGACTCCGCCGCTCTCCGACCGCCAGACGGGATGGTATTCTTGGCCACAATCGCGGCAGAAATGGACGGGATAGAGTTGCACCGCTTCGGCCTGGCGGCCAGGCGCAAAACGCTGGGCATCAAGTGTGATGTGACGCCTATCGCGGACCTCCAACGTCGCATGAACCTTCCCAGGACCGCTGATGAACTGGTGCAATTTGAAGGCAAACGGGGGACGCCCTTGCGGCGTGATCACGTCATGCGCGGCAATCAGGAAACGCTGCAAACCCTCACGGGCGAGTGGTTCCGGGCAGCCAGCATCTTTTGACAATCTTTCACTGGCTTCATTCAGCGTAATGGGCTTAGCTCGGCGCGGCGCCTCTTGTTCCGGGAGCTCGATCCCGAGATTCAGCTCCACCCAAATAGCCAGGGGATCAACACGAAAATCGTCGTATTCCCGCCAACTGAATTCGTCGCGCCTCAATGCGGACGACAACTGTGCACGAACTGCCGTCACGTCTTTCGATGAATCGGTGACACGCTCCAAGGTTTCACCGATGACATCGTGCTCGCCGATGGTCGCCCCAAAGAGTTTTCTTGCAACATCGGCGACAGTTTTATTTCGATCAGTCTGATTTCCGGTACTGGACATCGTCGCCGACGTACCAATACAGACCATCCTATCTGCCTGCAGCCGTTCACGTAAACGTCGGACCAAGAGTGCAACATCAGCGCCCTGACGACCACGATACGTGTGCAGCTCATCGAGGACCAGAAACTCCAGGCCGTTGCAATGCTCAACGACACGTCGGTCAACGTCTTCGTAGCGCGTCAGTATCAACTCCAGCATCATGAAGTTGGTGAGCAGGATATCGGGCGGATTGTTGGCGATGACCTCGCGCTCGGCGCCACTTTCCTGGCCGGTATAGCGCGCCACCGTAAAGGGCTGTTGATCCTTTGGATAACCGTGCAGGAATTTGTCCAGCTCTTCCAGTTGGCTGTTTGCCAATGCATTCATCGGGTAGATGACGATGGCGCGTGTGCGCTTGGTGGCGTCTGCTTCCCTCGCTTTGAGTACGCGATCAATTACTGGAATAAAAAATGCCAGGGATTTACCCGAGCCGGTACCTGTGGTGACGACATAGCCCTGGAGTTCTTGGGCCTTGGCAAGCGCCTCCATCTGATGTGCATACAGATGCAGCGGTTGCGGATTTCCTTCGGTTTTGCCCACCTGAAAGATATCGGCACAGGCGATGTGCAGCACGCCATCTTGGGCCAACTGCTGCACGGTGGCCTTGCGCTGGTAGTTCGGATTTATCTGAATCAGCGGCTCTGGCCAATAGCGCCCTTCAGCATATTGGCGCTCTACCTCAACACGAATATCGGTCGCCGCGATTCGCGTAAAGCTGCGGGAAAACGAGCTGTACTCATCTACCAACTGGTCGCGGAACGTAAACACATTATCCATTTGCTTGATACTCAGTGATCAGCCTTGTTAGGCCCCTGTTGGTCGTCCAATTGTTTCCTTATCCAATCATCAATCTCTTTACGCCTGAACCGCCAAGCGCCACCCACCTTGAAACCCGGTATTTTTCCTTCAGCCGCGAGACGGTATGCCGTCTTCTCGGTTAGCTTCAGGTAGCCAGAGATCTCTTTG
>RCNG010006665.1_pt1 | contig 11875 bp, 10 predicted proteins | sample 2041371 | NCBI WGS metagenome assembly RCNG01 (sample SAMN09708227, study PRJNA481090) | Marine sediment metagenome, whole genome shotgun sequencing project. | biome: marine sediment; feature: ocean; material: sediment; isolation source: Sewage treatment plant 1 marine sediment (STP1) ... | reverse complement strand
TTCACCCCCAAGCTCACCATCAAAGCGCTCGACGCGGGTTCTCACCTGGTAATCAATTTTTCGATAGGATGGCCAGGGCGACGAAACAACCCGGTTTGATTGCAGGTGTTGACTCAACTGGGTGACGATCAACAGGGTCATATTTTCTTTCAGGCTGCCGGCCCACCAGGAAAAATCAGCCCTTGTGATTTTAAACTGATTATCACGGATCACAATCTCGGACCTGTCCAGCAAATCGGGTAGATCTACCTGCCAGACACCGACGGCGGGTCCTGTACTAAGATTAGCCGACTGCATCACGGCCCCTTGATCAGCATTTAACATATAAAAATCAGTTTTCGGCGAGCTGCCACAGGCAGCTAGTAACACTAACAGACTTACCATCAAGATACAGCGCAACATTTTTTGATCACTTCTCATAATAATTTTCCTGTCAATGCTAGTTCGATTTCTTACCTTTCAATAATGCTTCCGGATGCCTTTCCAGGTATTCGGCCATACCGCGCAGCGCGCGAGCCATCTTGCCTATCTCTGCTATTGCCTCGCGCGTCTGTACGCCCAGGACGCCGCCTCGCGCCGCATCCAGTGACTCAACCAGGTCGTTGATGCTTTCTAAGGCCTCCGTCAGGTCTTTACTGATCTTGGTCACCGGGATTGCGTCGAGTTTTGCCGTCACCTCGGCCAGGTTCTCACCAATCTCTTGCATTGGTATCGCATTGATATGTGTTGTTGTTTCTGCCAGGTTATTACCGATCTCAGCGATGGGTATCGCGTCTATTTTCGCCAGGATTGCGTCGACCTTTTTCACAATGCCTGCTAACGAGTCTTCAGGAATGGTTGGATAAACAAATAGCCCATCGACAGACTTAATTGACGCCTGCTCGGCTTGTGGAAAAAGATCAAACACAACCAGCGCCTTACCAGTCAACAAATTGCCGGTTTGCAATTGTGCGCGCACACCCTGCGTAGCCCAATTTTCGAAAAGCCGATAAATGTCTTTGGTACGCTTTTCGTCGGGATCATCACGGAAAGAACCTTTTGCCGGCAACCGATCCGGTTCGATTCTTATCGTGGCGAAGGTCAGTAATTCCGTTTCATCATCATTTGGTTCCACCGCTATTCTATCAACTGTTCCAATACGCAAACCCTTGTATGTCACTGGCGCGTCTTTTTCGAGGCCTTTAACACCGTTTTCGAAATAAAGTTTCATTGGCACAAAGAAAGCAAGTTCCGCAGCTCCGACTTTTTCCTTTTCAGCTTTGTGCAAGATAAATACACTTTTAGGGTCGGCCTGCATACCGGTCGTCGAATCATTATCAGAAAAAGCGACACCACCGGCGATCAGCGTCGCAATCGACTCCATATCTACTGTTATGCCCTCGGCATTCACATCAACTTCGACACCAGATATATTCCAGAAACGCGTATCTTTTTTAACCAGCTTGTCATAGGGGGCTCGAATGAATATTTCAATGCTAACGGTGGCATTATCCTCGGCCAGTTGGTATCGCGAAACCAGGCCCACATTAATATCGCGATATTTAACGGGTGAATCTCTGCCCAAAGAACCCAGCCTTTTCGCCTGTAAAATATAAGTGCTGCCCGGATTGCCTAACTGATATATCCCGGGCTCTTCCAGCCCGATAAAACGGGTTGCAGGTTGCCCGCCCTTGCCCGGATCGGCTTCTATATAGGCGCCACTAAGCAAGGTATCCAGGCCACTCACACCCCCCAGGCCTATGCGTGGTTTAACTACCCAGAAACGCGATGTATCTCTAATGTCCCCCGCTTTAATGTCGTTGCCAAACTCCATCACGACGCTAATATCCCCCAGGCCTTTGTTGAACTTAACATCCGTTACTTTGCCGATAACGATATCGTGGAACTTAACGACGGTTTTTCCTGCCTCTATTCCCGCCGCATTTTTAAATGTCACAGTTGCTACAGGTTTGTTTTCCAGCAGAGTTTGAAACACCATCCAGCCACCGACTAACGCAGCGACGACAGGAATAATCCAGACCGCAGAGAAGCCTTTGCTTTTTTGGTTTACATTCGCAGTTGCAACTTCTGCGCCTGATTGTGTCGGTTGCTCTGTCATTAAGCTTCCTTCTGGTCCCAGATTAATTTTGGATCAAACGCCATTTCTGCAAACATGGTTAAGATAACCACAGACGCAAAGGCGATGCAGGCAGGACCTGGCGCGATGGTCGTTAATGTACCCAACTGCACCAGTCCTGCCATTAAACCAACCACGAAAATATCCAGCATGGACCACTTGCCAAGAAGTTCCGCAAGATTATAGAGGGTTGTTTTTTCAGTTTTTTTACTGGCCGAACCACGCTGCACCGAAATTAAAATATAGGCAATCGCGGTCATTTTTAACAAGGGTAACATGACGCTGGCACAAAATATCACCAGTCCGATTGGCCAGTCACCATGGGTCACAAAATAGACCACGCCTTCCAGGATAGTATCGGCACTAGTATTTCCCAATGAGGTGGTACGCATCATCGGCTCGGTGTTGGCGGGGATGTACATAATCATAGCAGCGATCAAAAAGGCCCAGGCGCGAATGATGCTGTCATGCTTGCGGTAATGTACATCGGCGCCACAGCGGGGGCACTCAACATGAGCATGTTTACCCACGTGCACCGCCTTGCCACAGGTATGACAGCCTGCCATGCCGAGCTCCCTGGCACTAACAATAGCGCTAGGCATTTTCAAACTCATTCTGCTTATCCGATTGATCCTTCAATGATTCCCAGAGGGTATGGGGTTCCAGTGATGCAAGGGTTGCGGCGTATAATACAACCCCCAATACAAACGCATAAAAGCCTATTCCTACGATGATACTCGCCAGTGCCGCGAGTTTAACCATCGACACCAGAATGCCGAGTAAAAACACATCCATCATGCCCCAGGGCAGCAAACGACCTATCCACACCAGAATGGGTTTCGTGTAAGGCCAGTTCAGTTGAAAACGAATGGAAAATAAAACGTAGAATAAACCTGCAATAATTAACCCGGGAATCAATACACTGGGCAGCCAGACGATAGCAGCCAGCTCGGGGCTGCCTGACTGCCAGAAAACATAGGCCGCACCGGTTATCGTGGTGGTTAGTTTCACCCCCGTAATCGTAAGGTCCATAATGGGGTGTACATTGGCGACTATAAACATAATCATCACGGCGATTACGAGAGCCAATGGCTTATCTATGCCACCTTTGGGGTTTCTGAACAGGCGCGACTTACAACGAATACAGATCGCATCATGACCTGGCGCTACATCAGGCACCCGCTGCAAGGCATCACACTCGTGACAAACAAAGAGAGTACCTGATTGATCTATGGTATTTACATTGTCCACATTAATCTTCGTCCAGACTACATTTTTAAACTGCCGGGTTTTCATATTCGCAAAACACTTGTACTTTCCGCTCGACGTCAAGCAACGAGCCTATCAGTATATACAAGTGTTGATCTGTCTCAAAAACTCTTCAATCACCCTTGTTCAGGCGCTTCCCCTGCTCTCGATCCCCATAACTAGAGACATAATCTCCATGCCCCCCCCCTGTAACGGATGAGGTATGGCCATTGTACCGGCGCCCAGAGGAGAGAAATATAGACGCCAGAGTATTGGTCTCCTGAGAAAAACTCAAGAGACACTTCTGAAATCAATATTGAATGGATGGTTGGAAAATTGCTATCAATTAATCCATAGAGATCTCGAGACCTTCAACACCGATGGCTAATGCAACGCCTTCGCCACCCACTGTTTTCAGATTCAGTTTAACCCCTTTTGTATTTTTTAACCATATGGCATTCTTGGTGTCATAACCTAAAGTCGCGCCCAACTGAAATGCGGCATAGACACCCGCAAAGTCATCCATATTTTTCATGTCGTAGACATTACCGACCAAATGAATCTTATGTATGCCAATACCACCCAGTTTTAAGCCTTTAGTTTTGAAGCTACGGGATTGGTCACCCATAATCACAGTACCACCACCCATCGAACCACCAACTATCACGGACACCTGTGTTTCATCGATCACCACAGATCCAGACTTCACCGGATCAGAGGCAAAGGCAGTACTGCTCAGTAACATCGCAGAAGTAAACATAAGAGCGACTAATTTTTTATATATATTCATAATAATTTCCTTTTAACTATAGATTTAAAATGAAGGGTAACTTCATAAGCACTGCTAGAATAGTATGAATTTCAGGCTAAGTAAACCCCCCGATAAAGGGGGGATAAAAAAGAGCGGCCGACATTGCTATGCTATTGAAATAAGCAAGCAGTCAAAAAAACTATCTTCGTCATTATCTGAACGAGCGTTTCAGAATCGACTTCTTCTAATTACACGACGAGTACGACGACGATCACGTCGGACAGCACCGGCGACTGATACGGGTGTCAATGGCCGGCCAATGACGTCAATGAACAGTATTGACAACATCATGCCGCCGGCATGGATTGCGGTTGTAAGCGCCATCAATATTGCAGCGATAAAAATGTTAAAAAGCATAATTTCTTACCTCATTTAAGGTATGTCATTTCCTGTATTTTTATCGTCCAATACCTCAACAGAAAATGCTTACTGGAAAACCTCCTGCCAGGCTTTCGTTCTTTTGTTCCTTGGTCGAATTGGGTAGAAAATCAACTGGACTCTTGTTTTCCCGAATCTCCCAACCACCACCCAGAGCCTTATACACCTGAACAAGATTAGTCGCAACACTGCCCTGAGTTGAAGACAGCAGATCCTGCTGCTGTACATGTGCTTGCAGGTTAGAGACAACAGTATTGAAATCAATCAGGCCATTCTCATACTGGGTTCTGGAGACATTGACTGCCCGCTGAGATGCCTCAGCCGACAATTTGTAAGAGATTAATTGCTCATGGGACTTCAAATAAGCAACGATGGCATTTTCAACGTCAGCCTGTGCCTGCAGGACCGTATTGCGATAATCGACCAACAATTGCTGAAACAAAGCGTCCTGTAATCTGACATTACTTTTGAGCCGTCCATAATTAAAAATATTCCATTCAAACATACCGAACAAATTCCAGGTTTCACTATCACTGGTGAACAAATCACTGCTTTTCATGGCACTGGAACCAATTGAACCGCCAATGGAAAAATGCGGGTACAGCTCGGTTATCGCATAACCAATCTGGGCGCTCTGGGCAGCCAGTTGACGCTCAGCAAGACGAATATCAGGCCGATTACGAATAATATCCTGCGGCATTCCCAGAGCAATATCTGCTTCTACTGTCGGGATCTTTCGCTGCTCGCTGAGCAGGTAATTAAAGCCCTGAGGCGGAGTACCCAACAAAATCGCCAAGGCATTTTTAAACTGCTGTAAAGAAATTTCCAATGAAGCAACCGAGGCTTTAGTATTGTTGAGCAGACTTTCAGCCTGGTCAACGTCGAGTTCGCTGACGTCTCCGGCATCATGCTTGGCCTGAGTAATACGCAGGCTTTCAGCCTGCAACCTGATATTATCCCGGGCCACTTTTATCCGGTCCTGGTAGGTACGGATTAGAATATAGTTCTGCGCAACCTGGGCGACCAGTGATATCAATGCATCGTCATAACTGGCAACACTGGCACCGAGTTCTGCAGAAGCCGATTCTATCTGGCGGCTAAAGCGCCCCCAGAAATCAATCTCCCAGCTAAGATTAAAACCCAGATTATAATCATTAAAAGTCACACCACCCGACTTCTCTCGGGAAGCTAAACCACTCAATTGTTGTTGCTGTGGATATTGACTGCCAATAGCAATGGCCAGTTGTTGTTGTGACTGTAGCACCCCGAGTCCTGCCGCTCTAAGGGTCAGGTTCTGTGCCAAAGCCTGTTCAATAAGACGGTTAAGCTCGTCATCCTGAAAAGCGCTTTTCCACCAACTGGCTTCTAAAGGTTGTTGTTTATTAACCAGAATCGGCGTTTGGGGCTTTTCCAATTCCAGCCAGCTGGATTGAACGTCTGCCGCCGGTTCAACGTAATCAGGCCCAAGACTGGTACAACCGCTTATCAGCAGTAATAGACCACTCAATATAATGCTGTTCGTGTATCCAGCAGCAACAATTGCTGTTTTTAAAGTACCTGGGTTAACATTGTTTTTCATTGCAATGCACCCGGTGCCGTTGTTAGTGAGGGTAGCGGATTGAGACTCTGTCATTACCAGTACCGAAGCAGTGGTACCTACACGCAGCGCAACGTCTTGTGGAACCTCGGTCAGGTGGATTCTCACCGGAACTCGCTGCGCCAGTCGAATCCACTCAAATGTCGGATTAACATTCGGCAGTAGGTCGAAACCGGTGCTGCCATCCTGCTGGGCAATACCCCAGCCTATGCTGTCAACCACACCCTTAACCGGTATATCAGGGTATGTCATCAGAGTGATAATAGCCGGATCGCCCGATTTGATGCGACCAATCAGGGTCTCCTTAAAGTAACCATGTACCCAGTAGCTATTAATATCGACCAGTGCCAGCGCTGGCTGATTGGCAACAGACTGACTGCCCAGTTGCAGATTTAGATTAGTGATATAGCCATCCACGGGTGCCATGACTTTAGTAAACTCGAGGTTTAACTGCGCCTGCTCTAATGCTGCTTTAGCGTCCCGAATACTGGCATTGGCATCGCCCGGTGCACCAAGGTTTGCCTGTGCTTCCGCCAACGCTGCTTTGGATTGACTCAATGTCGCCTGAGTCTGGGTCAGACTGGCCAATCCCCCTTGGCGCTTCTGTAGAGAAATCTCATAGTTTGCCTGGGCGCGCTGAACCGATTTCAGGGAAGTCGCTTTCTTGGGCAACAGTTCTTTCTGGCGCCCGAGTTCGGCTTTGTTCTTGGCAATGGTGGCATCAAGTTCCTTAATCCCGCTCTGAGCCTGCAAAATTGACGCCTGAGCAACCTCAACTTGAGATTGTGCTGCTTCAACCTGCTTTTCCAGGGCATGGTAATTGTTTCTGGCATTATCTAACCCCGCCTGGGCCTGCACCAGGCTGGCCTTATAGGTACGGGGGTCGATTTCAAACAATAAGTCTCCTGCTTTGACAAACTGATTGTCCCTGACGGCAAGTTTGACAACTGGCGCTGACACCCGTGCAGCAATCTGAATGACCTGCGCACGAACCTGACCATCACGAGTCCAGGGATTGATGACATAATCCCAATATTTTAATAATACTGCTGCAACAGCAAGCAGAACGATAATGCCTGTCAGCAAATATTTCATAAACGCTTTCATTTGTTACACCCCAATTATGAACGTGCCAATAACGATGGTATAAATAACCATCAACGCCAGAAAAACCAGCGGAGGATAAAAAAAATAGTTAGACAGACGATAGCGGTTAAGTAACCGGGTCGTTATAATCGCAGCCATTATTCCAAGCATAGCGGCCACCAGTAACGGCGGCATATAAACGCCCCCTACGGCAAATTCACTGGGTATGGGTCCTATCATGAAAATTTCTCCTCCTGCCATTGATTCCAGTCGATTGAGCCAGCAACCCTGGCATAGGCGAGTGCCGCCTCAGTCACTCCGCGATAACTACCGAGCAACCGATAAAAGCGCTCTCCTTCTATTTCACCCACATGACCTTTAAACTTGTCGACGGTCGCATCAACCCGTGTTTCCATAGCGTTCAACCAGACCTTTATTACCTGCCGATGATCATTTTCAAGCTGTGCTCCAGGCTGATCTGACCAGTGAGCAAAGGTCTTTTTTATTGCCGTCTGCCAGATTAAAATCTCATCATAAAGCTCGTTCGTTGCACAATCTTTCTGGTCTATCTGCCCAATATTCTGCAGTTGTTCTACTCGATAGACAAGAATTTGTAAACTCGTCACCAGTTCCTGTATCTGTTCGGGAGTGTTATTGGGAAAGAGCTTATGATCAATAGACTTGCCCCAGACAGCAAACTTGTCTGGAAGAGTCTGCATTTCATGTAAATAGAATGCTTGCTTCCACCGTTCGATAAAAGAGGAACGATGTCCCGGCCCCTTCACCCTCTGCTTAAAAAGGAAATCCAGGCTATTAAAAAACCGCCGTACAAGTTTCAACACTGCTTTCTCAGGACGCGCGGAATGTAACATATATGACATGACGTATATAAATAAAAAAGTCAACAATATATAGATATAGCTATTTGCCATGGCTGCGAAATTGTAGGTCTGCTGGTTCTGGACTGAAATCATGTTAATGATAGCAATCATGCCTGCAAGCCGGGCAAATCCTGAAAAGAAATAACAGACCAGAAACATGCAGGCAAATAATAACAACGCAAGCTCAGCGAACATCGATAGCTGCGGCAGGATGAAGACATAGACACCCAGTCCCAGCAACAGCGCCACAGCAAAGGGCTTGAGCAAAATGATTATTTTAAATTGCTGCATACCGGCCAAAGCCATCGAAAGAGAACCGGCCATCTGGAACCAGCCAGCATGCCCAGGAGGGTTAAAATAGATCCAGATAAAGAAACCGGCAAAAACAGATAAGGCGGCAAAAATCGCCCCATGACCGTGATCCCAATCAGGTATGGGCAATGTCTTAAGGCCCTGTTTTTCTGCATTAAATGGCATTATCAAAGTTGCTTTTCTGCTATCTGCTGAATAATCTCCAAGTTCCTGAACGCAGTTAAATAGCGAATAACTCAAGCCACTCAATGTCTCCAGCTCCTTTCTGATCACAGCAAGAGCGGCACGATCGAGTACAGGGAGCCTATCAATAGCGCTGCGTTCTATATTCAGCGCAACTGGCTGAGGCTGATCGCCGGGCGTTTTGTTGTTAATCATTTTTTGAATACCATCAAAGCGTCTGCTGAGTTCATTATAGAAACATTGTAAATCGGGCAGGCTCTCATTGATATCAATATGAGCCACTTCAGTAATGCTAATCAGCCAACGATCCAGGGATGCCATCAAGGCTGTGGACAGTGCCTGAAAATGCTCCAGACTATCGCGTTGCTCCTTGACTTCATAGCTCTCTGAACCCTCAGCCTGAAGAGCCTGTGAGAGCTGACCAAGCTGCTGACTCTGCTGAGCACGCAACTCTGGCAACTGCGCTTTTGTATCTTGCCCAAGCATAAGGTTCTGACCTGCCTGAAAAAGCTGGAACTGAGTGCCCAGCAATTCAGCGCTGGCTTTTCTGATGGCACCTGAATTAGTGTATGGCCAGATAAAAACAGTGACCAGTGTGTAAACCACAACGCCCAATGCCGTCTCCACAGTACGAAAAATAGCGTGTTGGAAAATATTATCATCTCCTCCCGGTGCAGAGAGAATAATAATGAGACAGACAAACCCCGCCACATTCCATAGATAAGATCGCTGCTTGTCGGCAAGCATCATATAAGTGGTAAAAAAAATCCACACACAGGCCAGAAAAATGAACAACCAGCGGTTTTGTGGTGCCAGAGAAAGGATCACCAGCGCGGCAATACATCCTGAAATGGTTCCCAGCAGACGAAGCAGACCTTTGCTAATCGACTGTCCTGCTGTGGGCAGAGCAATCATTGCAACCGCAAATGCAGCCCAATAGGGATTCATCCACCCCAGGCTCATGGCAACCCAGTAGACCAGTACCAGTGCCAGGGCAACCTTGATTGCTTCTTTCGCTTTTCTTGAGAGAATCATTATTGCGTTTTCCTACATTTAAACGTGATCATTAACTTTACTCTATCTAATGCTCAGTGCGCTTTAATCTGGAAGCCTCTGTTTATTCTCAAAACCTTGCTTCCCGCAATACTGTCAACTGCTGATGAAACCATGATGAGCATACCCGGCATGGCGACCAGAAACCAAAAGTACTGGTATGGCTTATCTATCATCATATAGGTACAGAAACTGAGGAACAAGGGCAGGCAGATGAAAAGCAACCAGCGCTCCTGCGCAAACAGGGCAATGATCACCAACGATGCCAACGCGCCGACTGCAGTTCCCCACCCTCAATCAGATTGCAGGTATCTGTTACACTACCCTTTTTATGAATCACAGCTTTTTCTTATGATTTACCTAGCCTTAATACTCATTTTCTATCATTTTAATTCATACTTAGAAACTATTTAAACACCCATAAAGGGTGATTTTCCTTCTTTAAGGGGGATGTTTTGTCGATAGATTTATATTAGTATATAAATATAAATAACTAATTTGGAGATTTTGCAATGAAAACAAGCCTGTAATATTCGATAACCGCTATCAATCAGTCAGATTTAATTATTTAATTTTAGAAATCACAGTTCGGACTCATATAGAAAACTATTCATACTAACTTTTGTTCAATATGAACATATGCAAGAGGAATAAATTGATGAACAATAGAAAATACTCCTGGGCCCTGGCAGCCTGTATCATGTCGGCAACACCCTTTATTACAACACCAGTCTCTGCCGATGTTGGGCTTGGTGGTTCCAGCGATATAGTTTGCTCTGTCATGGATGTAGTGGCTTGTGTAGAAAACAGCAATTGTATTCAGGGTACGGCCAGAGGCTTTGAACTACCAGAATTCATCATTATGGATAGCGAAAAGAAGGTTATTCGAGCCGCCTATGAAAGTGGCCATAAGGCAATTTCACACGTAAAAAATCTTGAGCTTAGTGGCCAACATCTGGTTCTGCAAGGCGTTGAAAATAGCCGTGGCTGGAATATTAGTATCGACACCAAAACCGGAAACATGAGTGGTGCTGTAGTGGGTGAAGCCGTGAGCTTCCTGGTTTTTGGCGCCTGTACAACACTTTAAGGAGATTATTGTTATGACTATTAGAAACAAATTAGCTTCAGGTGTACTAGCTTGCCTTATTGCTAGCACTACTTTTTCCGTAAGTATTCCTGCCAGAGCCAGCGACGCCGGTGCATTTATCGGTGGTGTTTTTGCTACAAAACTACTGAGTAATGTCAGCCGGCGAACTGATGCGGAAGAAGCACAGGCTACTGCTGCACAACAGCAAACTCGCTCTGTGCCCACGGCCAGTTCTGCCCAGAAGTCACCTGAACAACGCATCAAACAGCTTGATAAACTGGCAGCTGGCGGCTACATTACACCCGCAGAGTACAAACAGAAAAAGAAAGCAATTATTGACAGTATGTAATTAGCTGCAAGTCTATTGGACCGGGGTGATGGCCGCTGTAATAAAACAGACAGTCGACTTCACCCCTCTTCCCCGCTTTAAAAACGCCTCAGTACTTTGAACTCAAGGCGTTATAAAGAAAGTGCGGAAAAAGAGTCTTTTATGGTACACGAGAAGGTCAAAAAGTTCAGTTCGTACCTTTGGATAATCGTCTGCAGTTACCAGAAACCCGATTTTTTTATCTGTTACAGGACTGGAATTAACAGCTATCGGTTGAAAATCCTTTCAATCAGGTCAACAAAGTGCTGTACTGGAGTGACTGACTTCAAAGGCTCCGAGTGCTAAATTCAACGAGCTGTCTTGATTATCTTGCGCGTATAACTGAACTGAGTCCGGTGATAAAAAATAAAACTGCTTTTTTCATATAACCTGTCTCTTTCTTAAAGCTACTCCTTTTATTTATCGTTGGTCATGTAATGCAGAGAAATTGACTAATATTTAACAATAGCTCATGTCTTTTGATATGAGCTATTTTCCCTGTCGTCAGCCGGTATTTCAAATTAATCCATAGATATCTTAAGTCCCTCAACACCAATGGCTAATGCAACACCTTCACCACCGGATGATTTCAGGTTCAGTTTGACACCTTTAGAATTTTTCAGCCACAATGAGCCTTGTCCAATGCGAAATGAGCCTGAACAAAAGAGGTGATTCTAACGGGAAATGAGCCTGAAATAGGTCAATTTGGTTAAAAATCGTTCATGATCAACTAATGAAGATGATTATGAAGCTAGA
>RCNG010001426.1_pt1 | contig 11880 bp, 10 predicted proteins | sample 2041371 | NCBI WGS metagenome assembly RCNG01 (sample SAMN09708227, study PRJNA481090) | Marine sediment metagenome, whole genome shotgun sequencing project. | biome: marine sediment; feature: ocean; material: sediment; isolation source: Sewage treatment plant 1 marine sediment (STP1) ... | reverse complement strand
TTTGTTACGCTCGCCAAAGATGAAGGGTGCCATCTTTGGGTTCCAGTAACGGGTCTGATGACCAAAATGCACGCCAGCCTCTAGCATCTGGCGCATGGTTACGTCTGCCATGAAATATCTCCGGGTTAGGCCTCCGCATACCCCATTTCACAACCCCTTTTTTGATAGGGCACCCTGCAAAATGTGACGGTACACGTGTGAAGTTTTAGGCTACCGGCAGCAACTAGTTGCTACCAGCGCGCGCGCTTTATACCATAGCCGGCCCCGCTCAACAACGCGGAATTGCAGGAAAATCACGACGATCAGAAATGGGGTCGAACCGAGGTTTATCTGGCCAATCTACAGAAAAGGGGGTCGAACCGAGGTTTGCCTGGCCAATCTACGGCGGCAGAAAACCTCGGTTCGACCCCTGTTTACTCCCGGGTGCGGGCCCCATTCTATTGAGTGCAGTGCAAAACGAATGACAGTTACGATAAAAACCCCTGAGCAACAGGACAAAATGCGGGTCGCAGGACGGCTCGCATCGGAGGTCCTCGATATGATTGGGGATTATGTAAAACCGGGTGTGACGACGGAGGAACTGGACCGTATCTGCCACGACTACATCACGGAGCAGCAGCAGGCGATCCCCGCCCCACTCAACTACCGCGGATTCCCGAAGTCGATCTGTACATCCGTCAACCACGTCGTCTGTCACGGGATCCCCGGCGCGAAGACGCTAAAGAACGGCGATGCCGTGAATATCGACATCACCGTCATCAAGGACGGTTTCCATGGCGACACCAGCCGCATGTTTTTCGTCGGTAAACCAAACATCCAGGCGCAGAGACTCTCGGATGTCGCGTTTGAGAGCATGTGGCGGGGCATCCGGGAGCTGGCTCCGGGCAAGCATCTCGGCGACATCGGTGCCGCCGTGCAAGGACACGTGGAGAAAAACCGCTTCTCGGTGGTGCGCGAATACTGCGGCCATGGCATTGGCCAGGGCTTCCATGAGGACCCACAGGTTCTGCACTACGGCAAGGCCGGCACGGGCATGGAGCTCAGGGAAGGCATGACGCTGACCGTCGAACCGATGGTCAACGCAGGAAAACCGCAGGTAAAGCTACTGCCCGACGGCTGGACGGTCGTGACCAAGGACCACAGCCTGTCGGCGCAGTGGGAACACACGGTGCTCATCACGGCCGAGGGCTTCGAGGTTCTGACACTTGGCGCAGACGATCGCAACTAATCCGATTTCTTACGAGGAAATCCGCGCCACCATAGCCGCCTCTATCGACGATCTCGAGAGGCGCTTCAGGGCGGGCGAATCGGTCGTTGATCTGGTGCACGCCCGTGCCGCGGCCATCGATGAACAGCTGATCGGGCTCTGGCGACAGGATGTCGAGGCGTCGGGTGCCGCCCTCATAGCGGTCGGCGGCTATGGGCGCGGTGAGCTACACCCCTATTCCGACGTTGACGTGATGATCCTGCTGCCCGACGAGATGCCTGCCGGCTCTGAAGAAGCGTTGTCGGCATTCGTTACCGCGCTCTGGGATATTGGCCTCGAAATCGGCCACAGCGTGCGCACCGTGAAGCAATGTTTCAGGGAAGCCAGCTCAGACCTGACCGTCGCGACCACGCTCATGGAGGCGCGTTTGCTCGCCGGACCCGCGGGCTTGTTCGATGCGATGCAGCGCAGCACAGCGGCTGACAGGATGTGGCCCTCGACGACGTTCTTCGCTGAAAAACGCAAGGAACAGATTGCCCGCCACCATCGCTATCACGACACGGCCTACAACCTTGAACCCAATGTTAAAGGCAGCCCCGGCGGTCTCAGGGACATCCAGATGATTGGCTGGGTGGCAAAGCGGCACTTCGGCGCCGCAACGCTCGCAGAGCTGGTCGATCACCGCTTCCTGACTCCCGGCCAATTGCAGCGGCTGGAGGACGGCCAGACCTTCCTTTGGCGTATTCGATTCGGTCTGCACGTACTGACCGGGCGCCGCGAGGACCGCCTGCTATTCGATCACCAGATCAAGCTTGCCCATTTACTCGGCTACGAAGACGCGAGCTACACGCTGGCGGTCGAGCAGCTCATGCAGCGCTACTACCGCACCGTCATGGAGCTGAGCCGCCTCAACGAGATGCTGCTGCAGCTGTTCGAAGAAGCGATCCTGATGGACCCGGAAGCGTCGCCCGAGCCACTGAACGCGCGCTTCCAGATCAAGAACGGCTACTTGCAGACGGTCCATGAACGCGTATTCCGCGACGATCCTTCCGCCCTGCTCGAATTATTCCTGGTACTTCAACAGAATCCGCAGATACGTGGCGTTAGCGCGTATACGATCGGGCTGATCAAACGCAATCTCGATCTCATCGATGACGAGTTTCGCCAGAACCCACGCACCCATCGACTCTTTCTTGAAATTCTGCGCGCGCCAAAAGGCGTAACTCACGAACTGAGGCGCATGAACCTGTACGGCGTGCTGGGTCTGTACATTCCTGCCTTCGGCCGCATCGTCGGTCGCATGCAATACGATCTTTTTCACGCCTACACGGTTGATGCACATACGTTGTTCGTCGTCAGTAATTTGCGGCGCTTCGCCCTGCCCCGTTTTGACGACGAATTCCCGGATTGCAGCGCGATAATGCAATCGCTCGAACAGCCGGAGATTGCCTATCTTGGCGGCCTCTTCCATGACATCGCCAAAGGTCGCGGTGGCGATCATTCCGAACTCGGTGCTGTCGATGCAAAAGCATTCTGTCTCGAACACGGTCTCAGCAAGTACGAGGCAGGTATCGTCGCATGGCTCGTCCAGAGTCACCTGCTGCTATCGACGACGGCACAGAAGAAAGATATCGGCGATCCCGAAGTCATCAGTGAGTTTGCGGCCGCGGTCGGCGACACGCTGCACCTTGACTACCTCTACCTGCTCACCGTCGCCGATGTTCGTGGCACGAGTCCGAAACTGTGGAATTCGTGGAAAGCGCAATTGTTCCACGACCTGTACGAGCTCACTCGCCGGGCGCTGCACCGCGGACTCGAGAATCCGCTCGACAGCGAACAGCTCATACTCGAGAAGCAAACCAGGGCGCGGGAGTTGCTGCGCGCAAACAGGGTCAGCGACAACCGTATCGACGAAGTCTGGCAGCTCATGAATGCAAACTACTTCCTGCGTCATCGCAGCGCCGAGATCGCGTGGCATACGGAGTGGCTGGCAGCCTCGGATACGACCTCCGAAACAGGACTTGTCGCTGTGCGACGCAGGGAGAACGGCGATGGCGTTGAGGCGGCATTGTTCACACCTCGCGCCGAACGCACGTTTGCGCACGCGACGGCCATACTCGATGAACTCGGCATGACGATCATGGACGCGCGCATTATCCCGCTGGACAAGGGCTACAGTATCGACACATACGTCTTCATGGAACTCGATCATCGTGTCGACATTGACGAGGCACGAATCAGCAAGATCCAGCGCTCGCTCATACGCATGCTGACCGCTCATGAAGACAACGAGGTCACGGTAACTCGATCGCTGCCGCGCCAGGCGCGAATGTTCACGACACGAACGAGCGTGGAATTCAGTCCAGGTTCCTCGAGCGATAACACAGTTCTTGAGATAGTGGCTGCCGACCGTCCTGGGCTACTCTCGGAGATCGGCCGCGTATTTATCGAACAGGCTGTCGATATTGAGGCCGCGAAGATCATGACGATTGGCGAAAAGGCCGAGGATGTCTTTTATATCAGCGACGAATCAGGGCACCGGCTGGACGAGATGGAGCAGGATGAATTGCGTACAGCCTTGTTGGCCAGGCTGGACAACGACGGGACAAGCTAGGGAAAGAGATGCAAGAACTGGAACACATCATCGAGCAGGCCTTTGACAACCGCGCCGTGGGCTTTGAGGACAAACAAAAAGTGACCGCGGCAGTCAATGAGGCGATCGCTTTGCTGGACGCCGGCAAAGTACGTGTCGCGGAGAAGAAGGGTGACGACTGGCAGGTCAACCAGTGGCTGAAGAAAGCCGTGCTGCTGAGTTTTGCGCTGGCGGACAACAAGGTCATCGACAGCGGGCACACGCGATTCTACGACAAGGTCGCGTCAAAGTACGCCGACTACTCGGCAGAGCAGTTTGCGAAGGACGGTGTGCGGGTTGTACCTGACGCGGTTGTTCGTCGCGGATCGTTCGTTGCCCCGGATGTCGTACTTATGCCGAGTTTCGTGAACATCGGCGCTTACGTAGACAGCGGTACCATGGTCGATACCTGGGCCACGGTCGGTAGCTGCGCTCAGATCGGCAAGAATGTGCACCTGTCAGGCGGCGTCGGAATCGGTGGCGTGCTCGAACCGATCCAGGCGGGCCCCACCATCATCGAGGACGACTGCTTTATTGGCGCGCGATCGGAAGTTGTCGAAGGGGTCATCGTTGAGCAGGGCTCGGTTATATCGATGGGTGTATACCTCGGTCAGAGTACACGCATCTACGATCGTGCCACCGGCGAGATCAGCTACGGAAGAATACCGCCGGGCTCCGTGGTCGTGTCTGGCAATCTGCCCTCGGCCGATGGAAAATACTCACTATACTGTGCCGTCATCGTTAAGCAGGTCGACGCGAAGACACGCGCAAAAACCGGACTGAACGAACTCTTAAGAAATCTGGACTAATACACGAAGATGCTGACGATCTACGGAATCATGAGTTGCGATACCTGCCGCATGGCGCGCAAGTACTGCGCGGAGCACGATATCAACTTTCGCTTTCATGATGTCCGCGATGACGGGCTCGACATCCAGATGCTCGAGCGATGGTCTGCTCGAATTGACTGGCCGAAACTACTTAATCGTCGCAGCTTGAGCTGGCGCAAGATCGCCGAAGTCGACCGCGCCAACATGGACAAGAACCGCGCGTTTGCGCTGATGATTGATCGTCCTACGCTGCTGAAGCGCCCGGTGCTCGAGTCGGAGTCTTTTCTTGCCGTCGGATTTTCCGAGAAACGCTTCGCCGACTTCTGGAATCGCCAGTAAAGCTGATTCGCTCGTGGCGAAGCCGAGCTAGCCGATACGACCGGTAATGTAATCCTCGGTAAGCTTGTGCTGGGGATTCGTGAATATCCTGTCGGTACTGTCGACTTCAACCAGAAGGCCAAGATGGAAATAGGCGACGCGCTTGGAAACGCGCGCGGCCTGCTGCATTGAGTGGGTCACGATAACGATCGCGTAGTCTTCGCAAAGCTCGTCCATCAGATCTTCAATACGCGCCGTTGCGATCGGATCGAGCGCCGAGCAAGGTTCGTCCATCAGGATAACTTCAGGGTTCACGGCAATCGTGCGGGCAATACACAAGCGCTGTTGCTGGCCGCCGGACAGGCTGGTGCCCGGTTCGTCGAGACGGTCTTTGACCTCTTTGAGCAATCCCGCTCGTTCGAGACTGGAGTGAACAATGTGGTCCAGCTCCGCGCGATCGCCGGCGAGGCCGTGGATGCGCGGGCCGTAGGCAACGTTATCGTAAATACTCTTCGGGAATGGATTCGGTTTCTGAAATACCATGCCGACGCGTGCGCGCAGCGCGACCGGATCCTGTTCCTTGCGGTAAATATCCTGGCCATCAAGCGTAATTCTGCCGGTGACGCGCGCAGTCTCGATGGTTTCATTCATACGATTCAGGCAACGCAGGAACGTGGATTTGCCACACCCCGAAGGACCAATAAGCGCGATAACTTCTTTTTTGGCGATCTGCAGAGACACGTGCTGGATAGCATGGTTGTCGCCGTAATAGACATTAACGTCCTCAGCCACCATGAACGGTTCTGCACAGGTAACCGTGCCGACAGTCCCGCCATCAAGGCCGGTCTTTTGCGCAGAATATTCCGGCAAAACCATGCCACCGCCGCGATGCGTGGCCTGATCATCCTGCGACGAAGAGGCTTGTGGCGGCGGGTTGTCAGTAATGGCTTTTGTCATAGCGGTCATTGTCATACAGGTTTCCTCGCAGCTCAAATGCTGCGCCTACCATTTACGCTCCATACGTTTCCGCATTATGACGGCGGCAAGGTTCATCAACATAAGGAAGCCGAGTAACACGATAATCGCGGCCGAGGTTCGCTCGGCGAATGCCCGTTCCGGGCTGTCGGCCCAAAGATAGATCTGCACGGGAAGCGCCGTGGCCGGATCCGTAAAGCTCCCCGGCACGTCGACAATAAACGCCACCATCCCGATCATCAGCAATGGCGCAGACTCGCCGAGCGCGCGGCTCATGCCGATTATTGCCCCGGTCAGCATGCCGGGCATGGCAAGCGGCAGGACATGGTGAAACACAACCTGCGTCTTGGACGCACCGAGTCCCAATGCCGCCTCACGGATTGACGGCGGCACGGCCTGGATAGCGGCTCTGGACGCAATGATAATCACTGGCAGTGTCAACAACGTCAGCACCAGTCCTCCGACAAGCGGCGCCGAGCGTGGCAAGGACAGCCAGTTGATAAACACGGCCAATCCCAGCAGGCCGAAGACAATCGACGGAACGGCGGCCAGGTTATTGATGTTGACCTCGATCAGGTCCGACCAGCGATTCTTCGGAGCAAACTCCTCAAGATAAATCGCCGCCGCTACTCCAATAGGGAAGGACAGGCTTATCGTTACCAACAGCATGTAAATGGAACCCATGACCGCGCCCCTGATGCCGGAGAGCTCCGGTTCGCGAGAGTCGCCGTTGCTAAATAACGCGCTATTGAACTGGGACCTGATGCGCCCGTTCTCCTGCAACGCAGTCACCCAACCAATCTGCTTATCAGACAAGGTCCGCAACGCTTCCTGGACGTTGGCGTCGATGTTGCCCTTAATCAGCATGTCGACGTCTGACGACGTCGGCACCCAAACTGTCTGCGTCGAGCCCAGCAGGGACGGATCGCTCTCGACAAGGTCACGCATTTGGTAAGCCGCGCCAACGCTGACGAGCCTGTAAAGCAATCTCCGTTCACCGCGGCTGCTAACCTCGGGAAACTGCGCCCGCAGCCCTTTCCGGACCAGACCGTCGAAGTCAGCATACTGGAGATCCAACTCTCCGCCCGGTGCTATCACCTGGGCATCAAGCGTGATATCCAACTGCACAAAAGTCTGCTTGAAGGCGCTGCTGCCCTTCGCGATCAGGCTGGCGAAGAAAACACCGAGAAACAGAATACCGACCGCCGTCGCGAAAATACCGACAAGCCGAAAGCCAAGTTCCTTACGGCGTCGCCTTGCAAGGCCCGCCTCTACTATTTCTCGTGTTGTCCGTGTCGCATTCATCGTCGTCACAATCAGTCGTACTGTTCACGGTACTTGCGCACGACGCCAAGACCGAGCACGTTAAGGCACAACGTCACGATAAATAGCATCAAGCCAAGCGCGAACGCAGCCAGCGTTTTCGCACTGTCAAATTCCTGGTCGCCGACCAATAGCGTCACGATCTGAACCGTGACTGTCGTAACCGCCTCAAACGGATTCGCAGTCAGGTTTGCGGAGAGTCCCGCCGCCATAACGACGATCATGGTCTCACCAATAGCCCGTGAAAAAGCAAGCAGTATCCCGCCTACAATTCCTGGCAGCGCTGCGGGCAGTATGACCTTCGTCATTGTCTCCGCGCGCGTCGAGCCAAGTCCAAGCGCGCCGTCTCGCATAGACCTCGGCACCGCATTGATAGCATCGTCAGACAGAGACGACACCAGGGGTATGATCATGATGCCCATGACAAGTCCTGCCGCCAGGGCGCTTTCGGAGGCGACCTCGAGGCCGACGGACTCTCCGGTCCGACGAATCCATGGGGCGACGGTCAATGCCGCGAAAAAACCGTAAACCACGGTCGGGATGCCTGCCAGCACTTCGAGCAATGGTTTCGCCACGCCGCGAACGCGCGAACTTGAATACTCTGCAAGATAAATGGCCGTCATCAAACCAACCGGTACGGCAAACAACATTGCGATACTCGTTATCAGTAACGTACCGGTGAAGAGAGGGACCGCACCGAAACTGCCCGACGATCCGACCTGATCGGCACGAATAGCCGTTTGCGGGCTCCAGGTGGTGCCGAATAGAAATTCCGTGACGGGAACTTTGCGAAAAAACTGGATAGCCTCGAAAAGCACGGATAATACGATACCTATCGTCGTAAAAATCGCGATGCTCGACGCCGCAATTAGCAGCCAGCGGATGACCCTCTCGACCCGATTCCTGGCACGCAGGTCCGGCTCGATGCGGCGCCAGGCCAGGGCCGCTGCGAGTCCGGCGATCCCCAGCGCGAGCACCGCAAGCACTTGCCTGCTCTTGGCGATGTAGGCGTTGTACATGGCCGCCGAATTGCTCAGCGCTGCATCGACATCGACACTGACGACGTCACCCGACGCCAGGTTCTGTATGTTATTGACCAACAGGTTGAGTTGGCCCTCGCTCAACGATTGGTACGATTCCGGCAGGCCCTTGACGACCAATGCGATCACCATGCGCGGCTCTACCATTAACCACAACATCAGCAACAGAAGAGCCGGCAGGATGCACCAGATCGCCACGTAGTAACCGTAGTAGCCTGGCAAAGAATGCAGCGCCGTTCCATGCCCTGGTCCACCCACTATAGCCAGCGATCGTCGGCGTCCAAGATAGAACGCCGCCACGGACATAAAAATGAGTAGAAGAACCAGCGTGGTGCTTTGCATTGCAGCGTTACCTGATACGAAAAGGTGTCAAAGGTCGGCGAATATCCCCACAGGGTAACGCCGCCGGCCCCGCATCCTCGAAATCGATTATTCGGCCGCCAGTGAGAGCGGTGTCAAATCACGTACGGCCGCTGCAACCGCGCTGCGCTCCTCGTCCGGCATCGGGATCAGGCCCCGATCCGAAAGATAGCCCTCTTCGCCCCAGGCACGTTCGCTGGTGAATTCACGCAAATAGCCGCGCAAACCCGGAATAACATCGACGTGCGCTTTCTTCACATAGAAGAACAACGGTCGCGACACCGGGTAGTCGCCATCGGCGATAGCATCAAATGTCGGGCTGACACCGTCAACATGCGCACCCTTCACTTTCTCGAGATTCTGGTCAAGGAAGCTGAAACCGAAGATACCGAAAGCATTCGGGTTTGCCTCGAGTTTCTGCACGATCAGGTTGTCGTTCTCGCCCGCCTCGACAAACACGCCATCTTCACGAATCGTGTGGCAAATGGCTTTGTAACGATTCTTGTCGGTGCCCTTCAGTGCCTTGATCCAGGGAACCGACTTACAGCCACTCTCCATCGCCAGTTCGACAAATGCATCGCGTGTTCCCGACGTTGGCGGCGGGCCTAGTACCTCAATGCGCGTGGCCGGCAATGCCGGGTTTACATCCGCCCAGGTCTTGTACGGATTCTCGACTAGCTCACCTTCAATCTCGCCCGGCACTTCCTTCGCCAGCGCCATAAAGATGTCCGCACGACTAAGGTCAACGGTCTCGCCGCCGATCGCGTTCGCTATCACGATGCCGTCATAACCAATCTTGACTTCCACAATCTCCGTGACGCCTTTGGCTGCACAGGATTGGACTTCTGACATCTTGATGGCGCGCGACGAGTTCACCACGTCGGGGTAATCGACTCCAACGCCGTCGCAGAAGAGCTTGATTCCGCCGCCGGAGCCGGTCGATTCGACTTTCGGCGTCTTGAACTCACTGCCACGACCGAAACGTTCAGCAACGACCGTTGCAAACGGATAAACTGTCGACGATCCGACGATGTAAACGTAGTCTCGGCTCGACTGTGCCTTTGCGCCTGCCCCGATTGTCAGTCCGAGGATAGCAACAAGGGAAAACGCTATTGATTTGTGGTGGATGCTCATAGTGAGATCTCCGGTTGACTAAATTGATGCCGCAGAGCTTAGCGATAGTTTGTTACCGATTTGTTGCAGAAGGCGGCCAAAATACGCTCGGTGAAACAAATCGATATCTCTTATTTTCCTCATTTTTTCATATACTTATAAGCTATTATTCGAGCAATGACCGACCCCGCTAAAGAGCCCGTAATCGACCTTCTTTGTGAGCTTGTCCGACGTCGTTCGATCACGCCTGACGACGCCGGCTGCCAGGCGCTCATTGCCGAGCGTCTGACGCGTCTCGGGTTTGAATGCGAAGCACTGAATTTCAACGACGTAACAAACCTCTGGGCGCGGCGCGGCACCGCGTCGCCGGTCCTTTGTTTCGCCGGACACACGGATGTCGTACCTCCGGGAAATGAGGCGGAATGGCAGCACCCTCCGTTTGAAGCGACGTTTGTGGACGATTACATCTACGGCCGCGGCTCGGCTGACATGAAAAGCGGGCTCGCCGCGATGCTGGTCGCCGTTGAGAATTTTCTCGATGCACATCCTCAGCACGACGGCAGCATCGCTTTGCTCATTACGAGCGATGAAGAAGGTCGCGCAAGAGATGGCACACTCAAGGTCATCGAGGCCCTGCAGGATCGCAACGAGCCCATCGACTGGTGCGTGCTCGGAGAACCGTCGAGCCAACACGCTCTCGGTGACGTTGTGCGAATCGGACGACGCGGCTCTCTGAGCGGTATGTTGAATGTCCTGGGCGTGCAGGGCCACGTGGCCTACCCACAACTGGCCGACAACCCGATTCGGCGGTTCGCGCCCGTCCTTGCAGAGTTACACCAGATCCAGTGGGACGACGGCAATGAGCATTTCCCGCCCACCAGTTTCCAGGTTGTCGATATCAGGGCCGGTATCGGCGCACCCAATGTCACGCCCGGCGAGCTCAGCGCTCGCTTCAATTTCCGCTACTCCACGGAATGGACGCATGAATCGCTGCAGCGAAAAGTCGAGAGTGTGTTTGATGCGCATGACATCAGTTACGAATTGAACTGGCACCTTTCGGGCAAGCCGTTCCTCACCCAGCCGGGCAAGCTTATTGACGCCGTCTCCCAGGCGGTCGCAGAGGAAACCGGCAGTCCACCGGAGCTGTCCACCGGTGGCGGTACGTCTGACGGCCGCTTCATTGCCCCCGCCGGGGCGGACGTTGTTGAACTCGGACCCGTGAACGCATCAATACACAAGATCGATGAACACGTGAAAGTCGACGACGTGATTACGCTAACGCGGATGTACCAGCGCATCATGGAGTTGATGCTGCTCTAACTCCCCGCCTGTAATAGTCCTGACCGCGGCGGCCAGGTGCAAGATCAGGCTTTCCGGAGGTTATTCCAGATGCCGGCAATGCCGAGTCCGCCGAGCCCGATGATCACCCAGATCGGCATCGACAGCCCGAACAACCGCCAGACAACATCGGCACATTCGCCGGAACCCTTGAAAATAACGTCCAGCGCGTCGAACAACGCGAAGTTTTCCATGATGTATTCGAAGCCCGGACCGCAGCCAGGAACTTTGTCGGCGGGCAGATTCTGCAGGTACACGTGCCAGCTGGCAACGCCTGCGCCAGCGCCGGCGGCCAGCAAGACCAGGATCGCGTACAGACGTGCACCGACCATGCCCGGGTTATGCAACGCGGCAACCAGGAAAACGATGCCGAGGAGTATCGTCGCAATACGTTGAAAAACGCAAAGCGGGCAAGGATCCAGCAGCAGGAAATATTGTGCGTATAACGCAAAGGCCATCATGCCGGCACAGGCAAGAAAGCCAACGAGATTGAGCAGGCGCTTGTTCGGAATGATCATCGGTTATCTATGAAGCTCGGTCTACTTGCCGTCGGACGCCAAAGTATGGCGCACATCTCTGCCTTGCACCATATAGATGACGTATTCGCAGATGTTCTTCGCATGATCGCCGATCCTCTCGAGCGAGCGAGCAGCCCACGTAACGTTCATGACACGCTTTATCGACCGTGGATCTTCCATCATGAACGTAATGCACTGGCGGGTAATCGCTTCATATTCTTCATCG
>RCNG010001425.1_pt1 | contig 11880 bp, 10 predicted proteins | sample 2041371 | NCBI WGS metagenome assembly RCNG01 (sample SAMN09708227, study PRJNA481090) | Marine sediment metagenome, whole genome shotgun sequencing project. | biome: marine sediment; feature: ocean; material: sediment; isolation source: Sewage treatment plant 1 marine sediment (STP1) ... | reverse complement strand
CTGGGTTTCCAAACTGGCGGATCCGATGCCGCCCATGTTTACCCTGCAAGACGGAATTTACACCAATGAACGGGGGCCCGGTCCCGATGGTAAATTACACCGGACAAATTTGCTGGTGGCATCCGCCGATGTATTATCGGCCGATCTGGTGGGGGCCAAAATTTTAGGGTTCAACCCCGAACAGGTGCCTCACCTGATGCATGCTGTCAAACATCGCCACCGGCCCATGTACAGGCCTCTGTAAGGGTTTACGTTCCATAACTCTGGGAGAGGTGAAATGGTGCCATGAAGTGTCAGATACAGATCCTTCTATCTATAGGGTTGGCATCCAATTCTATGCCCTGGTTTACTAACCTCGTTACAACCCACAAGTTTCGGAACCAACTGGTCCATCGCAAATGATTGATGTTCGTAAGACCATCTGTTTTGGGTGTTTCAGGACCTTAAAGCATGGGTGTGACAGACGCGGTCACACTCAACTTAATTTTGTAGATAAACTCCTATTTCATCGCTTTTAACATGCTGCTTAAAGAGACAATATAAGATTTCTCCGCTCTTATGATATTTTTAAGAATCTCTTGACTATAAACAAAAGCGTCATGAGATAAGATATCCATGAAAAAAAGAACACTGCTTTTTTCCGCTTCGATGGCAAATTTAATAATGTCCTTAAGATCATGGAGTTGGGAAAACCATTTTTTAGCTTCCGCCCCGCGGGGAAAAATCATTCCCTCTGAAATGACTTTGAGATAACGGGTAAGTGTATCATCGAACACATATAAAGAATCAATCGGAGAACCGCCTATTCTTTCGTCAAGCTCCTCATACATATTCCGAAACGCGGTTAAATGCTCGATTTCTTTATGGGCCAGTTCATTAAAAAGTTTTTTTGCTTCGTTATCTGTAGAGGCTTTTGCAGCTGCCCTGTAAAAGTCCGAGCCATCAGTTTCAATGTCACATGCGATCTTCGCTATCTCCAAAGCTGTCAATGTCTCTTTTGTTGTCATGATACACTCCTTTTTAATTTTATTTTCAGTAGCGTTTAAACTCTATTGATCCTATCGAAAGTTCACTTGCCTAATATTGGGGCTGGTTACCAATCCGCTGCCCCATCACTTCCAGCGTGTCGCTGACCACTACAAAGGCCTGGGGGTCCATCTGACGGATGAGTTGTTTTACCCGAGCCAGCTCTCTGAAATTAACCACGGTGTATAGGACTTTTTCATCCCGTCCCGAATAGGCGCCCTGACCGCGTAAAACTGTCACACCTCGTTTGATATCCTCCAGGATCTTGCGGGATATCGCTTCGCCAAGGTTGGATACGATCATTACCGCCTTTCTTTGACTCAACCCGGTGATCACCAGATTGAGAATGCGGGTGGATACGTAGATATAAATCAAGGTATAAAGCACTTTTTCCAGCGGAAAAAGCAAAGCGCCTGCCAGCAACACAATACAGTTGAAAGCAAGGGTCGTGGTTCCTATACGAACGGAAAACCGCTTGAGCAGGGCTACCGATAGAATATCCGTCCCGCCCGCTGATCCCAGAGACTTCAAGGTGATACCCCCTCCAACACCGGAAAGGATTCCTGCCAGCAACGCACTGCAAAGCATATCCTGAACCGGAAACGATGCATGGGCCCACGCCAGGCAAACCGAAAAAATCGTCATGCCTGCTATGCTGTAAAAGAAAAACCGTCGTCCCACAAACTTCCAACCCAGGATGAAAACAGGCACGTTCAAGAGAAAATAGAGTGCTGCAACCGGCAGGAAAGGAAACAGGTAATGCAGAATGAGGACCAGACCCGTAAGACCTGAACTGAGAAATCCATTGGGGATCAGAATCCCATTGATGGCCATCGCACATAACATACTGCCCAGGGTGAGCAGCAACAGGTTCAATAGCACTTGTCCTATCGGGTGTGAAACAGCCTTTTTCGGTATGGTTTTCATTACCAACTCCATTTATTCCTCCACTAATTTTTCAATGGAACCCGACAGAGTCGTTTCCAATTTCTGCTTCTTTCAATTCAACTTCTCGGGACAGCATTTTGTGAATGACGGCGATTACCTCATGGGCACCGCTTTCCAGATCGCCGATAAAGCGTGGATGGAGCTTGTGGGCTTTGGCCAGCAAAGCCGCATCCTTGGTCGGTAAAATCAGAATCATGGGTGCATCCTCAATGAGGGGCCGGATAGACATCAGTGTCGACAGATCCTTTTGGTCTTCGGCAGCTAAAACAATGATCGCACCATGGGTCGGCGTATGGCGAAGTCGCGTGCAGAATTGTGTCAGGGACGTATACGCCATGAATTGGGAAAACGAAGCCTGAAGCGCTTCTTCGAAATTTGCGGCGATATAATTATTACGAAATAAAAGGATCTCCATGTAACCTTACCTCTATGATGCGTTGACCTGTCTATTGCCTGAAACAGCATCAACTGTGCCAGAAATCGTTAGAGGTTTGATCAGGCGTGCCATGGGGCAAAAAGAGAGCAAAGCCTACCAATCGAACGATGAAGATTATCGTATGGTAGCACTATTTTCCTGACGCACGGGAAAGTTTACTGTCAGGCAGGAATTATCAGTGGGGGGGCCGGGATGACTATGAGGGTCTAGTGATATCGTACTTTTTGAGCAGGGCATACAGGCGGGATTGGGACAGACCGGATATGCGGATGGCTGCTTTGATATCGCCGGCGGTCAGATCCATTAAATCGACCAGATACTGCCGTTCGGCTTGGAGATAGATCGTTTCACGGAAATCCTGCAGCGGCGGCAGCTCTTTAAAATAGGTGTCCGTCGGACGCGCTTCTGTCGGCTGATGGGGATGATCTAAAGAATTTTGGACCACCTGGATGCGGATGTTCGGCGGCAGGTGCTTGGGAAACAAGGTCGGCTCATAGCGGGCTGCAGCCAGGCAGCGATCCAGAGTGTTAACCAGTTCCCGGATGTTTCCCGGCCAGGAGTAGGCCGCCAGGATATCAAAAAAATCAGGCGAAAAACCCTTGGGGGCGATGCCCATGCGTTCACAGAGACGGTCAGTGTGAAATCTGGCCAGCGCTTTGATGTCGGAATGTCGCGCCTTTAAGGGCGGCAGATCGAGTGCAAAGGCGCTGATGCGGTATAGCAGATCGTTGCGAAACGTCCCCTCGGTCACCATGGTTTCAAGATGGCGATTGGTGGCTGCCACCAGACGAAAATCACTTTTAACTTCGCTTTTACTGCCGACGGGGCGGAAGCGATGCTCCTGGAGAACGCGTAGAAATGCCTTTTGAAGCGCAAGGGGCAGTTCACCCACCTCGTCCAGAAACAGCGTCCCCCCATCAGCCTGCCGAATCAATCCCTCGCGATCTTTATCGGCACCGGTGAAGCTGCCTTTGACATGGCCGAATAACAGGCTTTCCACCAGCGTATCGGGCAGGGCTGCGCAATCCACCACGACAAAACTGCCGTTCGCGCGTGCACTGTTGTTATGAATGGCCTGAGCGAACAACTCCTTGCCGGTGCCGGTTTCACCGGTAATCAGCACGTTGATATCGCTCAGGGCTGCCTGGGCCACCATGTCCAAACAGGCGCGGATTTGAGGGCTGTCGCCGATGATGTTTTTACGCCGTAGGGCCATCACGGTATTGGCCACCGCCGCGGTTTTCTTTTCCTTCCGGTATTGCAGGGCACGAGAGAGAGAAAGGCGAATCGCTTTGGCTGAGGACGATTTTTCGATGTAATCCCAGGCGCCGCTTTTGATGGCCAATTCGGCCCCGTCGGCATCACCGTATCCGGTACTGATGATCACTTCAGGTTCCCCGGAAGAGGCCTGAAGTTGCGGTAATACGTCCAGCCCGCTACCATCAGGCATCTGGACATCCAGAAATACGACGTCCACGTCTTCATAATTTGCTTTCTCCAGACCTCCCTTCAGGGTGGCCGCACAATCGGCTTCATGGTCCATTTGCCGGGCAAGTCGGGACAGCGCGTAGCAGATATTTTCGTCGTCGTCGATAATGAGGATTTTGGCCATAGCTTAGCGTTCCTGTGTCGGTTTTTCAGTGCCATTTTTCAGGGCGGCACGGATCGCCCCGGCGATTTCTGTCCGGGTGAATGGTTTCTGTATAAAGAAACGAATACCCAAATCGCCCGCCAGCGCTGCCGTTTGGAGAGTTTGGGGATCGGTTTGATACCCGCTGCATAGAATGATCGGCGTTCCGGGCCAGGTGTTTAAAATCCGTGCCGCCAGTTCGGTGCCCTTCATCTGCGGCATCGTCTGATCCGTGATGAGCAGATCGAATCGCCCGGGGTCTCGGCGGAAAACCGCCAGGGCCTCGATACCGGTTGTTGCCGTTTGGACCGCATAACCAAGCGCCTTAAGCATTTTAACCGCAGCATAGCGAAGCTCGGGGTCATCGTCAACGAGCAGAATGCGCTCCGTGCCGCCGTTCACTTTTTCGCTCGGCGGCGCGTCGGCAATTGCATCTACCGGATCGATTCGGGGCAAAAACACGTGGAAAGCCGTCCCGTCGCCCGGTGTGCTGTCAACGCTGATAGCCCCACCGTTGCGCTTGATGATGCCGTAGACCACCGAAAGCCCCAGGCCGGTACCGCCGTTTTTTTTCCGGGTGGTAAAAAAGGGGTCGAATATCCGTGCCTGAACATCCGGTGCCATACCGTGGCCGCTATCTTTGACCATCAGTTTCAAATAGGATCCGCCGGGAAGATTCATGGACTTGGCCGTCGTTTCGGTGTTAAGGGTCACGGGCTCAATATTCACCTCCAGTACCCCCGCATGCTTGCCGATGGCCTGGGCGGCATTGGTACAAAGATTCATGATTACCTGGTGAATTTGGGTGGGATCGGCCAGAACACTGCCTGTATCGACGGGTAAGTGCCGGCGAATGTCGATGGTCGATGGCTGGGAGGTCCGCAGCAGGTTCAGACATTCCTTGACCAGGCTGTGAAGCTGGACCGGCTGTCGCTCCAGTTCACCGGTTCGGCTGAAGGAAAGAATCTGTTTGACCAGGGCTTTTCCCCGCCAACCGGCCTTGAGGATGTGATTGAGATCTTCATGTACCGGATGGTCGTCGGGGAGGTCGTCAAGGGCGATTTCACTGCAGGTGATGATCGCTCCCAAAATATTGTTGAAATCGTGGGCAATCCCACCGGCCAGCGTTCCGATTGCCTCCATTTTCTGGGATTGGTGCAATGCTTTCCTGAGCTGTTCGCGCTCGGTTCGCATCCTGATGGTGATGATTCCAAAGGCCAGATCATCGGCGAGTTCCTCAAGCAGCCTAAGCTCATTTTTGTCAAAGGCATTAGGCTCTGCGGCACAGATGCTGAGTGCACCGAACGTTTTACCCTCTTCTTTTAACGGCAGCGCAACAGCTGACGCATATCCCCTTTTAAGCGCCTCTTCTCGCCAGAATCCGTAATCCGGGTTGGTAAGAATATTCTGAAAAACGCTCGGTACACCATTTCGGATAGCGCTGCCGGTTGGCCCTCGCCCCCGTTCGGTGTCGGCCCAGGTGAGGTTGAGCAATTCCAGATAACCTTCCTCGTATCCCCAATAGGCTATCGGCCGCACTTTTTTTTTGTTGTCTTCGGCAAATCCAACCCAGGCCAGGCGGTATCCGCCATAGTCAACCACAATCCGGCAGATGTCCTTTATCAGTTCCAATTCATCCTTGGCACGGATTAACGTGTGGCTGCATTCGCTGAGTGTTCTTAGCACACGATTCGTTTTACGTAATGATGCCAATTGGATCTCCGTTAAAAAGGGCGTTTGATGAGCAGATCGGCAATTTATCGTAAATTTAAGGAAAATACAATAATATCAAAAAGAAAAGAAGCAACACAACCCTGACAGGATGGCTTTAGGACGCAAGCGGACCTCGATATTTCACTTTTACAACCGCCCGCTGATAGTGGCACGTTCGTTGCTTATGTTGCGTATCTATGATTATTCAACTTTCAGCATACTTGGTCAAGCGACCGGACCGGGGCTTATTTCCTAAAATCGTTCTTGGCATTGTCTTCGTCCTGGCCGGCCTAACCATTTCCGTAGAGGCCGCTGACCTGCCCTTCGACCAGGCACTCAAGGCAATGCTCTCTGCCAACGAATCCGTCAAGGCCGCTTATTCCGAAACCGAACGACGCGAGTATGAAGCCAAAGCCGCACAGGGGCTTTACTTTCCCAAAATCACCCTATCTGGTCGCGTGACCCGTTTAGATGACCCGATTTACCTTGATCTCAATCCCATCCGGGACGTCATCCTGGCCCTGCACCCGACTGTCCCGGCAGCGGCGGTTCCTTCCTTTAAAGAACCCATTCAAGATGACACCTTCATGACGTCTCAACTGAACATGATTTGGCCTGTGTTCACCGGGGGACGTATCACCGCTGCCAATGCCGCTGCCGAAGCCGCTACGCGTGAGGCCAATGCCAGGCTGCGCCGGACCACCGAAACCCTGACCTCCGACCTGGTCCGCGTCTACTTTGCCGTCCGCCTGGCGGACCAGGTTGTTCGGATCCGCGCTGAAGCCAAAGATGCCCTGGATCTGCACCTGTTTGAGGCTCGCCGCATGTATGAGGAAGGCTTCATCGCTCGGACCGAACTGCTCCATGCCCAGGTGGCCCAAGCCCAGGCCGACCGAGAATTAAAAGCCTCCCGTCGTGATCTTGAACTGGCACACACTGCCTTGGCCAACGTTCTATCATCAGACGAACCGGTCACGCCCACGACCCCACTTTTTTTGGTCTCTGGACTTGAACCTGTTGATAACTTTTTAAGACAAGCCCAGGACACCCATCCGGCCCTGGAGCAGCTGGACGCGATCAAGGACCAGACTCACGAAAATCTTCGCGCCGAAAAAGCTGCCTACGCTCCGGAAATCTACCTCTTCGGTATACGTGAGCTCTATGAAAACGACTTGACCGTTTTAGAACCCGCCTGGGCCGTGGGAGCCGGTCTCAACTTCACCTTGTTCGACGGTCTGGCCCGGCCCAACCGGATCCGCGCCGCTCAAAAATTGGAAGAACAGGCCGGGCTGATGCGACAAAAATTGGTCCGGGACCTGGAAACCCTGGTTTCCTCCAAGTACCAGGAACTCATGAAGGCTGGCGAACAATTCGACGCCTTGCAAGCGTCCCTGAACTTTGCGGACGAAAACCTGCGCGCCCGCCAACGGGCCTTCGAAGAAGGCCTGGCCACTTCAATAGAGGTGGTCGATGCCCAACTGTCCCTATCCGCTGCCGAAGTGGAACGGTTGCGCGCGGCATATGCTTTCGACATCGCGTTGGCGCAGTTGCTGGAAGCCAGCGGCCAGGGAAAAGACTTTCCCCGGTACCTGGCCGAGGCGCAAATGGAAGTGGAAAAATGAAATCCAAACACGCTTTCGTCGAGCCTGTTGTGGGGCTCCTCATACTACTTATTCTGGTCGGCGGGCTCACCTGGTTTCTCCGGGAGCCTCCGGTTGAATTCATTCAGGGCGAAGTTGACGCCACTCAGGTCGACCTTGCCGTTAAAATCGCCGGGCGGGTCTCTACCGTCTGGGTCAAGGAAGGCCAATCCGTTGAAAAGGGCAAACATCTCTTAGACCTGGATATCCCCGAACTCCGGGCCAAGCTTCGCCAGGCCTCGGCCGCCGAACAGGCCGCAGGGGCCCAGCGCGACAAGGCCTTCGCAGGGGCCCGGCGGCAGGAAGTCCAGGCGGCAATGAACCTGTGGTTGCAGGCTAAGGAAGCTGCGAATCTGGCAGAAAAAACCTATCTCCGCATCGAAAGGCTTTACGCCGACGGCGTGGTCCCGGCCCAGCGCCGCGACGAGGCCGAAGCCAATTGGAAAGCATCCCGAGAAGCCGCCGCTGCCGCCCAATCCCAATATGACATGGCGCAGGAAGGGACCCGCAAAGAAGATCGAAGATCCGCTTCTGCGTTGGTCGATCAGGCCGGCGGTGCCGTCAGCGAAGTGAAAAGCTACCTGAGCGAAACCCGTCTTGACGCGCCCATCGGCGGCGAGGTCGTCCACGTCCTGGCCGACCCAGGCGAACTGGTCAGCCCCGGCTATCCGATCGTCACGATCCTCGACCTGACAGATGTGTGGGTCACCTTCAATATACGCGAAGACAACCTGGCCGGATTGCGCATGGGCGAAACCTTCACGGTCCGGGTCCCTGCATTGGGCGAAAAGAAATTCAACGTCAAAGTCAGCTACATTGCCGCCCTGGGTGATTTTGCCACCTGGCGAGCCACCAGCGCCTCCGGCGGTTTCGACCTGAAGACGTTTGAAGTCCGCGCCCGCCCGGTCGAGCCCGTCGACGGCCTCCGGCCGGGCATGAGCGTAATTGTGCCGTTAAAGGACCTTCCTCATGACCGCAAATGATCGCCATCGCCATGCCCAGGACCAACCCACCGGAATCCGGGCCGTGACCCGCCGGGAACTCGGCCTTATTCACAGGCAGCCCCGCTATGCCATGCTCATGATAGTCCTGCCTCTGATTTCCTTTTCCTTGGCCTGGGGGCTTTTCTTTAACCAGTACCCTCGAGACTTGCCCGTAGCCGTAGTCGATTTGGACCACTCTTCTTTGTCCCGCCAACTGTCCCGCTTGATCGATAGCGCCGCCAGCATGAAAGTGGCCTATCAGCCGGCCGACCCGGCCGCCGCCAAAGACCTGTTACTCCGCGACCAGGTCTACGCCGTAGTCATCATGCCCCGCGGACTCGAGCGGGATATCAAACGCGGACTGGGCGGGGAAGTGATCGGATACTACAACGCACAGATGCTCCTGCCCGGCAGCATCATCTCCAGCAGTCTTGGCACCACTGTGGCCACCGCCTCGGCCGGGGTGAGCTACCAGTCCCGCCTGCGCCGTGGCGAAATGGGCGGAGCCGCCCGTGCCCACTTGGAACCCGTCAACCTTGACAGGCACGTGCTTTTCAACCCCCAACTCAACTACCTGTATTTTCTGGCTGCGGCCTTGTGCCCGACGTTTCTGCAAATATTCGTCATCATGACCATCGTCTTGGCCATGGGCGAAGAACTCAAGAACGGAACCGCCCGGCAATGGCTCGATACCGCCGGCGGCAGTGTCTGGCGGGCGATGGCCGGTAAATTGGCGGTCTACTTCGTCACCTTCGGCCTGATAGGCTTGGTCATGCTGGCCGTGATCCTCAAAGGCTTTGGCCTGCCACTGCGCGGCTCCCTGGTCAGCTTGGCTTCGGCCACCATCCTGCTGGTTCTGGCCGGCCAGGCCTGCGGGCTCATCCTGGTGGTGCTCAACCCGAGCCTGCGCATGGCACTCAGCGCCGCTTCCTTTTATGCCGGAACCGCCTTCGCCTTTGTCGGACTGACGTTTCCCCAGTCCGGCATGCCCGCCCTGGCAAAAGCATGGAGCAACCTGCTGCCCCTGACTCACTACCTGCACGTTTTCTTGGAGCAGACCTTCCGCGGCGCCGATCTCGCCGATTCTGCCCCTGACATGCTCCTTCTGTGCGGTTTCGTTCTGCTGGGGCTTTTGCTCACCCCCCTGCTCAAACGCTATATGACCGACAGCCGTTACTGGGGAAGGCCATGATCAAAAACTTTTTTCATAACGTTCTGGCCGAACTCGGCGCCATCTTCGGCGACCGCGGCGTCCTGCTGATCATGGGCTTCGCCGTCATCTTCTACGCTTTTGTCTACCCATTGCCGTATTCCCGTGAAGTGCTGCGTAAAGTGCCTCTGGTCGTCATCGACCACGACAACTCCGCCCTGAGCCGGCAACTTGTGCGCATGGTGGATGCTTCGGACCTGATCCGTGTCGACGGCCGGGATCAAAATCTCGAGGACTCCCGAAAAAATATCGCCGCCGGCCGTTACAGCGCCGCCCTGGTCATACCCGTTGACTTTGAGAAAACGGTGCTCCAGGCACGCCGGGCAACCGTAGCCGCATACGTGGACGCCACCTATTTTCTCGTCTATCGCCAGGCCATGACCGGGCTGGTCAAAGCCGTCCGAACCCTTTCCGCCGGCATCCAGGTTCGTCGTTTTCAGGCTCAAGGCTGGTCCGAGGAAAAAGCCCGGGTGGATCGCTCGCCACTCAATTTCATCGACCGCCCCCTTTTCAACCCTTCCCTGGGCTACGCCACCTACATCGTTCCCGGCGTTCTGATCCTGATCCTTCAGCAAACCATGCTCATCGGCATTGGCATGATCTCCGGCACCCGCGTCGAACGATCCGCTGCCGCGTCCGCAACCACCGTGTTGCACGGCAGCCCAGGCATGCAGATACTTTCCCGCGCAGTCGCCTGCCTGGCACTATATCTAATTCACGTCCTCTTCATCTACGGCGTGGCCTACCAGGTCTGGGACTTTCCCATGCACGCCGGGCTTGCGACCGTTTTTGGCTTCCTTTTGCCCTTCTTGTTGGCCGTTATCCTGCTGGGGCAGACGCTGGCAGCGTTTTTTAAAACACGAGAAACCGCTATGGTCATGATCGTCTGGAGTTCTATGCTGGCCGTCCTGATCTCAGGATTTTCCTGGCCAGTTGAAACCATGCCCCACTGGATCAGGGCTCTCGCCATGCTCATCCCCAGCACATGGGGTATCTCCGGTGTTTTGCGTCTTACCCAGATGGGCGCGTCTTTCCAACAGGTCCAAGTCGAATGGATCTGGCTTTGGGGACTATCCTTTCTATACCTGGTCCTGGCCTGGCTCTGCGCAAGTTTCCGCAGAAAAGGAAAAAATATAGAAGCCGACTGAAAATTTTCCTGTTTCACAAGAAGATTCTTGTATTCCAGGAAATTTAGCCGGGAAAAAAATTACGCCCCTCACAAGCTCACCATAACAGCGCGCTGTGTTTCGGAAAATGATCTATATCCGTGTCTCTTTGATGATAAGGCAAACAAGGGATTAGCTCGATTCCTCCCCTTTTCGTGGTGGATCTTTGATTTATATATCATCCTTCCACGCGTTACATCGAAATGGCACGTCCGTTGCTTTGATGAAGGATGTTCATGGTGAGAAAACATAATCCAAAACGTCCGAAACGGGACAAAAAGGAGTTTCAAATGACACAGACCTTTAAAATCATGGCAGCCGTGGATCTCTCCAACTATTCAGCAGCTTCAGTCCGTTACAGCGTCGAACTGGCTGAGAAATTGGATGCGGAACTCCTGCTGATCAATGTGATCAACCAACGGGATCTGGACATGGTTCAACGGACCATGCTCGGTTATGAGGCCTTTTCTTTTCCGAACTACCTCTCGGAACAGGAACAGGATCGTGAAACGAAGATGAAAGACCTGTTCATGGCAGTTTCCCCTGGCAGGGTCAGATGCCGCTATATTGTCAAAAACGGCATCCCTTATCTTGAACTGCTGGCTGCCATCGAAGAGGAAAAGCCAAACCTGATCGTTGTGGGCATCAAGGGGCGCAGCAACCTGGCAGACGTGGTGGTGGGTTCGACGGCACGCAAGATGTATCGCCGGTCGCCAGTCCCCTTGTTAACTATTCCTGCCGGGTATGACCAAGCGTCCTGATACCGGCTATAATTAAACATTCATGTTTTCCTTCCCCAATGGGAAAAAATGGAAAAGGAAGGATGATCATATTGAAAATTGTTAGGGAAAAAGAAAAGTCGCGATAGATGGTGAATTACACGCGAAAACAAGCGAACCCTATTTGACAACCCTTGATCCATTCTACTGATCGATAAAAAGAGGAAACCTATGACACCCAGACAAAAACGCCTGCTGCGCCTTGTGATGGAGATTCCGGCAAACGAGAACAGAGAGTCATTTACCCTCGTCGCCAGTATAGATCCTGCAAGATTGTTGGCCGCCACAACGCGATCGCGCGGATTCCAGGCCGCTATTCTGAATAGTGACGGACAGTCTGTATTTCAGC
>RCNG010001421.1_pt1 | contig 11884 bp, 10 predicted proteins | sample 2041371 | NCBI WGS metagenome assembly RCNG01 (sample SAMN09708227, study PRJNA481090) | Marine sediment metagenome, whole genome shotgun sequencing project. | biome: marine sediment; feature: ocean; material: sediment; isolation source: Sewage treatment plant 1 marine sediment (STP1) ... | reverse complement strand
GCACGCCTGGACGACGCCGGCGTCAGCGCTGGAACGTCACGCTGAGGGCGAGATCGAAATCGTCCCACCAACGTGGATCACCCTGACCGAGCTCGGGCAGCACGAGTCGGCCGATGATGCGATCGCTTGGGCCGCTGCTCGAACGCCGCGGCGTTTCCACACCCGACCCATTGCCAGGGATCCCGTGACGCTGGCCTGGGAAGGCGACGAAGTGGTTGATTGCGATGAGGCCGTGGACGGCGATCTGCACGGTGGCCGCAACCGCCTCGAGATGCACCGCGATGGCTGGGTTTGGCACGACCAGCCCGCCAGGTCATGACGAACGTTTGATTCTCACTGGCTCGGGAGCCGTGGAAGACTTGGGCCATGTGCCGCAACATCACGATCCTGCGTGGTCTCGAGCCGGCGGCGACGCCGGACGAGATCGAAGCCTCGGCCCGTCAATACGTTCGGAAGGTCAGCGGCATTCGCCAGCCGACTGACGCGACCCGTGACGTCTTCGAGGCCGCCGTCACCGCCATCGCCGAGGAGACGGCGAGGTTGCTGACGGCGCTTCCTCCGCGGCGGAACCCGCCGAAGTCGGTGCCCCCGATGCGGATACACGGCAAGGCCTGAGCCAGCGCCGTTAGGGTTGTCTGCTTGCTCGTGCCCATTTCGGGGGCTTGGGCCGACACATCACCGACAGGACCTCCATGAATTCCAGCTTTGCCGATCTCGGCGTACCCGCTGATCTCGTCGAGCGGCTCGACCGCAACGGCATCACCGATCCGTTCGACATCCAGATCGCAACCATCCCCGATGCTCTCGCCGGGCGAGACGTTCTCGGTCGAGCACCGACGGGGTCGGGCAAGACCCTCGCATTCGGTATTCCGCTACTGCTCCGGCTCGAGTCAGCGAAGCCGAGGCGTCCTCGTGGGCTGATCCTGTCGCCAACGCGAGAACTCGCCGAACAGATTCGCCGGGAGCTGGCGCCGTTGGCCCAGGTCCGTGGTCTTCACCTTCTGTCGATCTATGGCGGTGTGGGCTTCCGTGACCAGATCAACGGCTTGCGCAACGGCGCTGATGTGCTTGTTGCCTGTCCGGGACGCCTGATCGACCTGCTTGAACAGGGCGAGCTCCAGTTGACCGATGTCGATCGTGTCGTTGTTGACGAAGCCGACCGCATGGCCGACATGGGCTTCCTTCCTCAGGTTCGCGAGTTGCTCGATCTGACGTCGCCCAACCGCCAGACCGTCCTGTTCTCGGCAACGCTCGACGACGACGTCAAAGTCCTCATCGATCACTACCAGAATGATCCGGTCACTCATCAGGTCGGTGAGGTCGAGCCAGACCTCACCGTGGTCACGCATCGATTCTTCAAGACCGCTGCGCAGCAGAAACTGGCATTGGCCGCCGACCTCATCGATGACACCGGCCCGACGATTGTCTTCTGTCGGACCCGTCACGGCGTCGACCGAGTGGCTCGGCAGCTGAAGGAAGCCGGGATCAAGGCCGGATGGATTCACGGCGGTCGCTCACAAAGCCAGCGTGACGCTGCCCTCTACGCATTCACCAGCAGAAAAGTGCAGGCGTTGGTGGCCACTGATGTTGCTGCTCGGGGCATCCACGTCGACGGGGTTCAGTGCGTGATCCATTTCGATCCGCCGACCGACAGCAAGGACTACGTCCACCGCTCGGGTCGGACGGCCCGGGCCGGCGAGCAGGGCGTTGTCGTGTCGTTCGTCAACCGTGACCAAGAGCGGGCGGCAAAGAAGATGATGCGCGATGTCGGGCTGCCAGAGGGCCACCTCGAGGACTGCCCGGAGCTCAGCAACCGGGCCGATCACGTCAAGATCGAACTGCGATCCAAGCGTGACGGCAAACCGGTCCGCGAGCCAAAGCAACAACGTGACAGCAAACCAGTCCGTGAGAGCAAGCCAGTTCACCAGGCCAAGCCGGCCCGTGACGCTGCCAAGCCGGCCCCTGACCTTGCCAGGCCGGCTCGGTCGGCCGATGAGGCCGAATGGCGTTCGAGTACTGCGGGCCCGAGTGGCGCAGACCATCGGCCCCGCAGGGGAACGGGCCCCACCCAACGCGTCAAGGGCGCTGCCCAGCAGGCAGCGCCAGGTCAGTCAGAAGGCGAGCGGTTCGCCGATCCACTCGGTGAAGACGATGGCCCGTCTCGCCGTGCCCCGTCCGCTCCCCGGGGCCCCAAGCCGGCCGGCAAAGGCAGCCGTTCGGGGGGCAAGGCTCAAGCGAAGTCGCAGGAGAAGAGCAAACGATCGGGTAAGCCTCGCCCGAAGAACAAGTCTTCTCGCTCCAAGAAGGGCTGATGCACCCCGACGACCTCGCCGGTACCAGCGAGGTCTACAGCCAGACCGCAGAGCGGTATGCCGAAGTCATCGGAACCGAGATCTCAGCCACGATCGAGGCTCCCTTGGACCGAGCACTGCTCCAGGCGTTTGCCGAGATGGTCGTCCAGTCGGGTGGGGGAGCGGTGCTCGACGTGGGTTGCGGCCCGGGTCGAGCGGCGGCGTTCCTCGCCGATCGAGGGCTCGAGACCATCGGGTTCGACGTCGCTCCCGGGATGCTCACCGTTGCGCGGGCTGCGCACCCTGGGCTTCGCTTCGAGGAAGGTTCGCTCACGGCGCTTCCGGTCAACGACAGTGAAGCCGCCGCCGTGGTGTGCTGGTACTCGATCATCCACACACCTCTGGAGGGCTTGCCGCCGGTGTGGGCGGAGCTGCGGCGTGCCCTCAAGTCAGGGGGCCAGCTGCTCGTTGCCTTCCAGTTCGGCGACAACGAACGGGTCGAGCGATCCGACGTGTACGGAACCGGCCTCACGCTGGTGAATCATCGACACGCACTCGACGACGTCGCAGCATCGATGACTGCGGAGGGATTCGACGTGCGATTCGTGGCGCAACGCCAATCAGAGCTCGACCACGAGCCGACCCCCCAGGCGTTTGTGATCGCCAGAGTTGGGAAAGAGACGATCTGAAGGTGGTCCGAGCAGAGCTCTTCCCTTTCGTCAGAGCTGGGCTACAACCACGCCATGGCTCAGATCACCTCCGACGGATCAACGTTCGATGTTGCCGACGGCACCCGGCTGGTGCTGGCCCTCGAGGCAAACGGCATCGACGTTCTGCATCGCTGCGGCGGTTGGGCCAAGTGCACCACGTGCCGCGTCACGTTCGAGGCTGGTGAGCCGGCCACGATGACTGAGGCCGAGAAGGAACTGCTCGACGCTCGTGAGCTCGCCGGTCAAGGGCGCCTCGCGTGCCAGATCGAATGTCAGGGCGAGATGACCGTCACGGCTGGCATGACGGTTGGTGGAACCGACTTCGACGATGCCGGTACCGCTCCGGAACCGGGGATCACTCCGGATCCGGTCTGGGTCGATGCCTGAGCGGCAGGACTCGGCGGTAGCCCGCCGTCCAAGAACACTGACTCTCGGGAAGAAGGCATGCGCTCGTGGTGTTCGTCACTTGGTACGTTCGAGCGCGGCCGACCAGCGGCCTCCCGAGGAGTGAGCATGTCTGACAGCAATCATCGCGAAGTCATCATCATCGGTTCCGGCCCAGCCGGGTTGACCGCCGCCGTCTACAGCGCTCGTGCCAACCTCGAGCCCCTGGTGATCGAGGGCGAGCCAAGCTCGACGAGTGATCAGCCTGGCGGCCAGCTGATGCTCACGACCGATGTCGAGAATTTCCCTGGCTTCCCCGAAGGAATCATGGGCCCCGAGCTCATGATGAACATGCGATCGCAGGCCGCCCGCTTCGGGTCAGAGATCATCACGGCCAAGGTCTCGAAGGTCGACTTCAGCGAACGGCCGTTCAAGCTGTGGGTCGGCGATCCCGCTGCCGCGGAGCCCACGTACACCGCCGACTCCGTGATCGTTTCAACAGGAGCCCAGTCGCTCATGCTCGACGTGCCTGGCGAGACCCGGCTCATCGGCCATGGCGTCAGCACGTGCGCCACATGCGACGGCTTCTTCTTCCGTGACCATGAGATCGCTGTCGTCGGCGGTGGCGACTCGGCGCTCGAGGAAGCCAGCTTCCTCACGAAATTCGCTTCGAAGGTCACGCTCATCCACCGCCGCGACGAGCTGCGAGCGTCGCAGATCATGCAGGATCGAGCCAGGGCCAACCCGAAGATCGAGTTCCTGTGGAATCACACCGTCACCGAGGCACACGGCGACACCACGCTCGACCACATCTCGCTGGTCAACACCGTGACGGGCGAAGAGTCCGAGATGAAGGTCAGTGGCCTGTTCGTTGCGATCGGGCACCGACCGAACACCGACCTGTTCAAGGGCCAGCTCGACATGAAAGACAACGGCTATCTCGTGTGCCAGCCCGGTACGACACTGACGAACGTCGAGGGTGTTTTTGCCAGCGGCGACGTGCAGGACGACTACTACCGGCAGGCAATCACGTCGGCCGGGTCGGGCTGCATGGCGGCCATCGATGCCGAGCGCTTCCTCGAAGCGCAGGCCGACAAGGCCTGAGCGTTCAAGTGGCGGCGGGCAGGAGTGTCAGCGGGTCCAGCAGGATCGGGCCCCCTTCTGAGCCGCTGCCATCGATCTGAATACGTCCACCGATGCTGGCGATGGCGTAGGGGTCGATGGGTGGAAGCTCGGGACCGATCTGCCAGCCCAGCTGGTCGGTGTCTGCCGCGATCGTGGGCTCGGCGCCGATCGCAGGTTGGGGGAACACCCGAACCGTGGCGGCTGACGTCGTCAGGTCTGTGTTCATCAGGTCTGTGTCCGACGTCTTGGGCCGCTCGATCCGTGCGATCACGATTGGGAAGAGGATCTCCCCTCGGTCGACCGCGATCTGGTCGAGCGTCATCACTTGCTGACCGATGAGGTACAACGCGTAGGGCCCTTCAGCGAATCGCGTCCACTCGTCCATCACCTGCACCCGCCGGTTGAACGAGAGTTCGGCAACGGCTGCGGGGATGCCCTGTGTTGCCGCGTCCGCTTGCGACTGCGCAGGACCGCCCCGCAACTTCACCAGTGGGACCTCGTTGGCGATGTCGAAGCTCGCAGTTCGGTATTGCAGACGGTATGGATCGTTGCCGGTGATCGGGAGGGCGAAGAACCGGGCGTTGGGCTCGATCCGGATGCCGTCGTTGCTGACGCCGCTCGTTCGGTAGCGCAGTGACGCAGAGGATCCCCCGGGCGAGAGGTAGCCGAAGGCGAGTCGAGTGTCGATCACGGCGGCCCCGGATGCCGTCAGCAGTTCGAGATGGCAGATCTCGCTGTTCTCCGTCGTCGTGTTCTCTGTCGCTGAGGCATCACCGGCGTTGTCGTCGATCAGGGCACACAGCACGCCGGGCATTCGCTCGTAGACGACGAACTCGGCCCCGCCAGCCAGGACGCCGTCGATGCTTGGCGTGGTCAACGGACCTATGGGGCGGCTCGTTGATGATTGGGAGCTGTTCGGCTCCACCGTCGTTGCTGCATTCGCAGCGATGCTTGTTGGTGCGACCGTCGACGGCAGCTCCGTGGTCGACGAACCCGCCTCTTCGGCCGGCTGACCTCCGGTCATGAACAGGTAGGCGAGCCCGACCACCGCGAGTGCAGAAAGCGTGATTCCCAAGATTGGCCGCCGTTGGGCGACAATTTCTTCTTGGTGCTCCCGGTCCTCCATCAGGAACGAATCGTGACACGTCAGGCCGCTCCATGAGACGTCGGAACGTGAGAACGGCCCCTCAGCTCATGTTTCGCTCGCGCGTCGGCTATGTGAACATCGTCACGGGCACCTCCCCATCGGCAACAAAGGGCGGCTAACCTCTCCGGCTGCTCCCAGGATCCCTCTGGAAGCGCTCCGGTCGCTCCTTGCGGCCTGACAAAAGGGGAATGTGTATGTTGATTTCGAAGAGACTGCGGCCGCTCCTTGCGCTGCTGTTCGCGTTCGCACTGATCGCTGCCGCATGCGGTAGTGACGATGAGTCCAGCGAAGAGTCCAGCGAAGAGACCACCGAGACCACCGAAGGTTCGGACGAAGAGACCACCGAGACCACCGAAGAAGCGATGGAAGAAGAGACCGAAGAGGGAGCCCTCGGCACCGTCGTCGTTCCCGCCGGCGAACTCATCCAGATCCGCTCGCTGAATGCCATCACCGGCGATGCCGCCTTCCTTGGTGTTCCGAACCAGCGAGCCGCCGAGCTCGCCGTTGCCGACTACGGCCAGATCGAAGGCTTCGATATCACCCTCGGCACCGGTCTCGACGATCTCTGTTCCCCAGACGGTGGCCAGGCAGCAGCCCAGACCATCGTCGCTGATGAGCAGGTTGTTGGTGTCATCGGCACCACGTGTTCAAGTGCGGCAACCGCTTCTGGTCCGCTCATCTCCGAGGCCGGGTTGGTCATGATCTCGCCGTCGAACACTTCGCCGTTGCTTTCATCTGACCTGCAGGGCAACGCCGGCGAGAACTACAACGTCGGCTACTACCGCACCGCTCACAACGACCTGTTCCAGGGTGCGGCCGTTGCCGACTTCGTGTTCAACGATCTCGGTCTCACCACTGCAGCAGCCATCCACGACGGCGATGCTTACACCCAGGGTCTTTCCCAGGCGTTTGCTGATGCCTTCACCGCCCTCGGCGGCGAAATCACCGGCTTCACTGGTGTGAACAAGGAAGACACCGACATGGTTCCGGTCCTCACCGAGGTTGCTGCGGCAAGCCCGCAGGCCCTGTTCTTCCCGGTCTTCCAGCCTGCCGGTGACTTCATCGCCGATCAGGCACCGGGCGTTTCCGGCCTCGAAGACACCACCCTGCTTGCCGCTGACGGCATGCTGGTCGACGGCTTCCTCGAGCTGGCTCAGAGCGAGGGCATGTACATGTCCGGACCGGACACCCGCTTTGGTGACAACACAAACGTCAGCACGGGCAAGACGGCAGACGAGGTCCTCGACGCCTACAACGCCGCCTATGGCGAAGCCCCAACGGCTCCGTTCTGGGGCCATAGCTACGACGCAACGGCCATGCTGCTCGACGCTATTGCCGCGGCGAGCACGGTTGACGGTGACGGCAACCTGGTGATTGATCGCCAGGGTGTTCGCGATACCCTCAACGGCCTGAGCGGCTACTCGGGCATCATCGGGTCCCTCAGCTGCGACGACTTCGGCGACTGTGGTTCGCAGGCGATCAGCATTATCCAGGCCCTCTCGCCTGACGACCCCGAGGCCTCCAAGCTGAACGTCGTCTTCGAGTTCGCTCGCTGATTCATCCCTCCGTGTCAATGAGGCGAGTCCGCTTGCTTCGTTGATCAGTATTTGAACATCAACGGCCCTGCCCCGATTCGGGCAGGGCCGTCGTGTATCTGCCATGATCTGCCGGGCCCTGTGACGGGCGCCACCCGCCCCAGGAGACCTCTGCATGACAACAGCCGCCCGTTCGAAATCGGCTCAGGGCAAGACAACCATCGATCGGTTCCTGACAGCCCTTCGTGTGGCATTGCTCAGCGTGATCGCCGTTGGATTCACTGCGTTCGTTGCGCAGCAGATCGATCCTCAGAATGCGTTCGCCCAGTGGGCGAACCCCGACGCGACCGGGCTGACTGCAGCGCAGGTCAAAGGCTTGATCGTGACAGGGGTCTCGCAAGGGGCGATGTACGGCCTGATCGCGCTCGGCTACTCGATGGTCTACGGCGTGCTCGGGTTCATCAACTTCGCCCATGGTGAGGTGTTCATGCTCGGCGCGTTCTCGGGCTACATCACATCAAGCAAGCTCTTCGAGGCCGGCGCGTGGGAGGAGAATTTCGTCCTCTCCTTCTTCGTCGTTGTGTTCGTCGCCATCTTGGTGTCGACCGCGGCGGCAGTGATCATGGAACGCGTCGCCTACCGACCGTTGCGTGAGTCACCCAGGCTGATTCCACTCATCACCTCGATCGGCGTGTCGTTCTTCATCCAGAACGCAGCGATCGTGCTGTTCGGGCCAGGAGCCAAGAGTTACCCCCGGCTCCCTGAGTGGTTGTCCGAGAAGCGCTCCTTCCTCACCTTCGAGATCGAAGGCACCAAGATCCTCGTGCTCGTCGTCGCCGCCGTCTCGATGGCCGGCCTCTGGTACTTCGTCGAGCGGACAAAGACCGGCAAGGCCATGCGAGCGGTTGCCGAGGACAAAGAGATCGCCGAGTTGATGGGCATCAACGTCAACCGGACCATCGTCACCACGTTCGCCGTCGGTGGAGCCATGGCCGGTGTTGCCGGAATCTTGTGGGGCCTCCTGTTCCGCAGCGTCATCGCCACCATGGGCTTCCTCCCTGGGATCAAGGCCTTCACCGCAGCCGTTCTCGGAGGTATCGGCAACCTGGGTGGTGCGATGGCCGGCGGTATCTCTCTCGGGACGGTCGAGGCCGTCGGTCCGCTGATGATCCTCGAACCGCTTGGCGTGCCCGGCGTTTCCCAGTTGCGAGACGCCGTTGCCTTTATCGCACTCATTCTCGTTCTGCTCATCAAACCCACCGGCCTGTTCGGTGAGCGTCTCTCCTCGGAGGACCGGGCATGACCGCAACAGCTGTTCCCGACACCGCGCTGCCTCAGATGAGCACGAAGGGCGCGTTCGATATCGACATTCGAAAGACGGTCATCTACGGCCTGTACGGCGCGATCGGCATGACGTTCATTGCTTTGTCCGGCATGATCGTCGGCCTCGACTCTCGAGCCATCATCGAGGGCTACCTCAGTCTCGGCTACATCGTCGTCATCTGGGTCCCGATCCTGATCGGCTACTTCGTTTCCAGCGAGACCGTCCTCGAGGGCATGGCGACCTCGGCAAAAGGCGCCCGCGACCTGGTCGCTGGAGCCGCCGCCGGCCTCATCAGCGGTCTCGGGCTCTCGCTGCTGGTGATCCTCATGGCCAACTTCGATCTGCGCGATCCGCTCGTCAATTGGGGCCCACAGCTTCTCGCGCAACTCGACTTCGATCAGGGCAACGCCTTCGGCATCATCGCCTGGCTGATCATCGGTGCAGCGCTTGGTGCGCTCGGAGCTTCGTTCCATCTCATGCCTGGGGCCGTTGTTCGCGTGATTCGCATGGTGATCATCACCCTTCTGTCTTTCGCCGTCTTCCAGCCGATCGTTGATGACTTCTTCGGCGAGATCGGCCTCGATGCCATCACCGACTTTCTCTATGCCCCACGTGGCGGTCTCACCGTTGTCAGCACGATCGTTCTTGGGGCGGCCGCCGCCGTCCTCTCCTTTGTCGGTGAAGGTCGGGTCAAAGCGGCCCGCGCTCGTCACGACTCACTCGAGGGAGCTGATCTCAAGCGAGCGAACCTCATTCTCGGGGGGCTCTTGGGGGCCTTCCTCATCATCTTCCCGATCTTTGCCGGCAAGATCACCAACGAGCTGTTGGCCAACATCGGCATCTTCCTGCTGCTGGCGCTGGGCCTGAACATCGTGGTCGGCCTGGCCGGCATCCTCGACCTCGGCTATGTCGCGTTTTTCGCCGTTGGTGGCTACACGACGGCGGTGCTCACGTCTCCCAACTCACCAGGTTGGGCTCCCGAGTATCCGTGGATCGTTGCCTTGATCGTCACTGTCTTCATGGCGATCCTGGCCGGCCTGTTGATCGGTGCTCCTGTCATCCGAATGCGTGGCGACTACCTCGCGATCGTCACCCTTGGCTTCGGTGAGATCATCCGGTTGCTGTTGTTGTCGGACTGGCTGTCTGGCTTCTTCGGTGGTGCGCAGGGCATCACCAACATCCCGGCTGCGGGGTTCGGGCCGTTCGAGGTGAAGGGCACCGACCCCCGATCCGTTTTCTACCTGGTGCTGGTGTTTTGTGTGCTCGCCATCTACGTCTCGTGGCGATTGGAGCGCAGCCGGCTCGGCCGAGCATGGATGGCGATCCGAGAAGACGAGAGTGTCGCTGAAGCGATGGGTATCAACACCGTGAACGTCAAACTGATGGCGTTCGTCGTCGGTGCCGTGCTCGCCTCGTTCGCGGGGGCCATCTTCGCGGCCAAGGTCGGCTCGGTCTTCCCGACCAGCTTCCTCATTCTCGTCTCGATCATCATCCTCGTTGTCGTGATCGTCGGCGGCATGGGCAACATCTTCGGCGTCATCGCAGGAGCCTTCGTCTTGATCGGCGTGCTCGGCGGCCCGAAGCAGCCCGGTCTGCTCCAGGAGTTCTCCCAGTACAAGCTCTTGATCTATGGCGCCCTGCTCATCGTGATGATGCTGAAGCGGCCGGAGGGTCTGATTCCAAACGCCCGCCGCACCCGAGAGCTTCATCAAGAGGAGTTCCTCCAGGATGCCTGGCTCAAGGGTGCCGTCGATGACGCCCACCCCGACGAGGAGCTCGGCGAAGCACCTGCGATTGACGGCCCGACCACTGGAACGGTGGCACCGGCATGACGGATCGGCTGCTCGAGATCGAAGACCTGAGCGTCACCTTCGGCGGCCTCGACGCTCTGAAGAACCTCAACTTCCACGTCGATGAGGGAGAGATCGTTTCGGTCATCGGCCCGAACGGCGCCGGGAAGACCACATTCTTCAACCTGATCAGCGGCATGGTGCAGCCCTCGGCCGGCCACATCCGCTACGAAGGCCAGTCGATTGTCGGGCTCGACCCGAACCAGGTGACGGCGCTGGGCATCGGCCGCACGTTTCAGAACGTCCGTCTCTTCGCCAACATGACCATCCTCGAGAACGTGATGGTGGCTCAGCACTGCCGAACCAAACAGGGAGCGTTCGGCGCTCTGTTCCAGACCAAGGCCTTCAAAGAAGAGGAAGCCTCCATTCGTGAGCACGGGATCGGTGTGCTCAGCTTCTTCGGTTCTCGCCTCGTTGGTTACCGCCTCGATCAGCCGGCATCGGTCCTGTCTTACGCCAACCGGCGCCGCCTCGAGATCGCCAGGGCCATGGCCACGCGGCCCCGGCTTCTGCTGCTCGATGAGCCCGTCGCCGGTATGAATCCCAAGGAATCCGAGGAGCTCACGGGCCTGATCGGTCGACTCCGCAGCGAGTGGGGGTTCACCATCGTGATGATCGAACACGACATGGGTGTTGTCCGCGACGTTTCCGACCGCGTGGTCGTGCTCGACCACGGCGAGCCCATCGCTCAGGGTTCGTACGAGGAAGTGTCCACTGATCCGCAGGTGATCGAGGCGTACCTCGGTCGTCCGGTTGAAGGAATCACGCGATGAGCGGAACGAAAAACACACCGGGCGAAGAGAATGCCGTCGATGAGGCGAGGGGCTGGGGTCGCACCGACACGCCGTTGCTCGAGTTCCGCGACATCAACACCCACTACGGGGCCGTCCATATTCTGAAGGACGTCAACCTGGCCATTTACCCGGGCGAGTTGGTGTGTCTGCTCGGCGGCAATGCGTCCGGCAAGTCAACCACTCTCAAGACGCTGCTCGGGATGGTCACGCCGACGACCGGCGAGGTGGTCCTCGATGGTGAGGTCGTGAACGACAAGCCAACCAGCTATCGGGTGGAGCGTGGCGTCACGATGGTTCCCGAGAACCGGCGGCTCTTCAAACGGCTGTCGGTGAAGGAGAACCTGGAGCTCGGGGCGTACCTGCGCAACGATCGTGCCGGCATCAACGAGGATCTCGAGCGGATCTACACGATGTTCCCGCGGGTGAAGGAGCGCCTCAGCCAGAAGTCGGGCACGTTGTCGGGCGGCGAGCAGCAGATGGTTGCCATGGGTCGCGCACTGATGTCTCGGCCCCGCGTGCTCCTCATGGATGAGCCCTCGATGGGTCTTGCCCCGGCGTTGGTGCAGACCAATTTCGAGCTGATCCAGCAGATTCATTCCGAGGGCGTTGCCATCTTCATGGTGGAGCAGAACGCCAACATGGCGCTGTCGATCGCCGATCGGGGCTGGGTGCTGCAGACCGGCAAGGTGGTCCTCGACGACACCGCTGAGGCGCTGATGCAGAA
>RCNG010001419.1_pt1 | contig 11887 bp, 12 predicted proteins | sample 2041371 | NCBI WGS metagenome assembly RCNG01 (sample SAMN09708227, study PRJNA481090) | Marine sediment metagenome, whole genome shotgun sequencing project. | biome: marine sediment; feature: ocean; material: sediment; isolation source: Sewage treatment plant 1 marine sediment (STP1) ... | reverse complement strand
AAGGAGGTTTGACTTGCTGTGAAGTACTTTGCTCAGCCTGGGTTTAAATTGGGCAGATTTTATCCTAATACGGGCAAGCTGTATTAGATGATGTCGGGTTAAGCTGCGCTAACCTAACCTGCAATTATTTACTATTATGTATCCCCAGAATTTCGTTTTCTCTCTCTATTTTACCCTGTTTAGCATTGTCATTGCGGCGTTGGTCAATATCTTCAAGATAAGCCTGATCTATATCACCGGTAATATAATCACCATCAAATACTGAGCAATCAAAATGAGAAATATTCTTATTACCATGATGACAGGATTCTATCAGATCCTCAAGATCCTGATAAATAAGCCAGTCAGCACCCAGTTCTTCTGCAATTTCATCCACACTGCGATTGTAAGCTACAAACTCTTGCGGTGAGGGCATATCAATCCCATAAACATTGGGATACTTGACTGCCGGTGAAGCAGATGCAAAGTAAACCTTCCTGGCACCCGCCTCGCGAGCCATTTTCACTATTTGACCGGAAGTCGTACCACGAACAATTGAGTCATCAACCAGCAGTACATTTCGTCCCCTAAACTCAAGATCCATAGCATTGAGTTTTTGTTTTACCGAACTCTTTCTCTGTTTCTGACCCGGCATAATGAAGGTTCGACCAATATAGCGGTTTTTTATAAAGCCTTCACGATACCGAACACCCAGTGTATTAGCCAATTCCAGCGCAGATGAACGGCTGGTATCCGGAATTGGCATCACTACATCAATGTCATGATCCGGGTAAATCCTGGTAATTTTTTTGGCCAGTTTTACTCCCATTCTGAGACGCGCTTTATAGACTGAAATATTATCTATAATAGAATCAGGTCTGGCGAAATAAACATGTTCAAAAATACACGGTGAATATTGGGGATTTTCTGCACATTGATGGGTAAAAACCTCACCTTTGGCGGTAATCACAACCGCTTCGCCGGGTTTAATATCATCGATTAATTCAAAGCCCAGAACATCCAGTGCCACACTTTCTGATGCAATACAATATTCAACTCCAGCAGTAGTATTACGTTTGCCATAAACAACCGGACGAATACCATTAGGATCCCTGAACCCGACAATACCGTATCCGGTAATCATAGCGACACTGGCATAGGCTCCACGACAACGCTTATGAACTGCCCGGATTGCATGAAAGACATCATCTTCATTGATACGTAATTTGTGTAATTCCTGGATTTCATGAGCAAAGACATTCAACAGTACTTCCGAATCAGAATCTGTATTCAGGTGCCTGAGATCCTCTTTATAGATTTCTTCTTTTAACTTATTAGCGTTGGTCAGATTACCATTATGGGCCAGAGCAATACCATACGGAGAGTTCACATATAAAGGTTGTGCTTCAGCAGAGGAAGAACTGCCGGCAGTAGGATAACGGACGTGTCCTATTCCCATATTACCCTGTAACCGAAGCATATCTGTAGCAGAAAAAACATCCTTGGCAAGGCCATTGCCCTTGCGTAAACGCAGCCGATTATTATCATAGGTGACAATCCCTGCTGCATCCTGCCCCCTGTGCTGAAGGACAGTCAGACCATCATAAAGATCCTGGTTCACATTATTTTTAGCAACAATACCGATAATGCCACACATAGTCTTTACACCTAAATTAATAATGAAGTTTTGCCGCAATATGAGAAGGCAAAAATTCCTTCATCGCAACTGCAATTTGTTGAAAATGAGAGATTAAAACAGATTCTTTCCACCAGGGGTCCTGCGGAACCATCGTAAAACCGGCCAGTAAAACCAGAACACCCACTATAAGTATTCCTCTCAGTATGCCGAATAACATACCAATTGCCCGATCGGTTCCAGACAAGCCAGTTTTATCCACTAAATTTGCTAACAGATTACTCACTAAAGCCGCAAGAATCAAGGTGATTACAAATAAAATTGCGAACGAAACCAGGGATAAGATTGAGGGGGGCAAATTCAGATATGGGTTAATAAAAATTGCCATTGATTGCATATACAGCATACTCACCCAAATTGCCAGAATCCAGCCAGCCAGCGCCAGTGATTCACGGACAAATCCGCGTAACAGGCTAATCACTGCAGAAACAATAATTATGGCAATAATAATATAATCAGGCCAGATTAATGACACTTATTATTCTCATAGCTGGGTAAAGAGTTGAGTAAAAATCTGAGCATATTTTAAAAAGCAACAACGCATTTAGGGCATCCGCAAAAATTAATTTGCATTTATCAGTTTTCAATTGCCATTCTACCAAGGCGCGAGGAAGGCGAATAGTCAACTATTCAACTGACGAGCAACGCAGATAGAATGAGTAAGTGGAAACTTAGAAATGTGAATTATTTTTTAAGGCTGCCCTTAGTTAATATTTAATATGAGAAAACCTGCTTCAGGTTTTAGACTGAACAATGACCGTATCAGCAAGCTTAAACTGCTTTTCTATACGCTCTTGATCAGTAGAAATTTGTTCAAATTTCAAATAGGGTCCTACCCGTAAGCGATAAATTTTACCTTTTGACATCATTACCGATTCAATATAGGCTTTGAAGCGTTTTTTTCTTAACTTATCACGCAAAGCATAGGCGTTGCTTTTTTTACTAAAACTGGCGATTTGCAAAGTATAAGCCATATTGACTTTAGCTGATAACGGCTTGCTGGCTTTTATAAACTGATTTTTAACCGCTATTTTATTTTCACTGCTCGTGTTCACGAGATTTTTACTTTTTGCTTCAATATCAGTGCCGGGAACACGGCCAAAGTCCCCAACCGGGCGTACTTTTATTGTTTTGGCTGCCGGCATGACTTTAGGCTGAGGGGATACTGGCAATTCCCTGGTCAGTTTCTTTGGCAGTTCAGGAATATTGCTCCCTGAAATAGCCTGATTCAAATCCGCACCGCCGTTGAGTAATAAAGGGATAAGAATTATTCCCAGTGAAACCAGAACGATGGCACCTATAATGCGCTGTTTAATATTAACTGTTTGATCTTCGCTCATAAGTGGTTAGGATGTCTGGACATTTCCCAGGTCAAGTTGAAGAGAATGCAGGGCATCAGATACCGTAAAAAACGAGCCAAATACCAATAGTGTTTCCATCGTTGCTGCTTTTCTATTATACCCTGTAAAGTCCTCATACGCCTGTTTAAAATCAGTAAAACACTGAGTATGTTTAACACTTACCTTCGACACCTCTGAGCGTTGATGTAATATTTGTTCTATCTCTCTGGCCGGCATGGCTCTGGGTGATTTCAGATCAATAAAACGCCAGCTATCAACCAGCGGCTCCATCTCAGCCAGTACGTCACTTACATCTTTATCCTTAAGCATACCAACAATAACATGCACTTTGCCTGGTACGCCAAGCTGTTCAACAGAATACCTTAAATTTTGTGCAGCCTGCACATTATGGGCAACATCGAGAATGATTAATGGATCGGCAGAAACAACCTGAAACCGACCCGTCAACACAGTATTCAGCAAGCCGCGTTTGATTTCTGCCTGCGAAACAGGAAAAGTTTCTTTAAGCAGGTCAAGCACCATCATAACATTTGCCGCATTTTTTAACTGCACAGCACCCTGCAATTGCGGCAAAGGTAAATTAAATCGTGGTTTCCTGTTTTTACTCTTATTAGGACTACCGCTCAATGGCAGCCAGTCCCATTGTGCTTCTCGCTGCTCAAACCGGTAGTCCTGTGAAAACTGATAAAACTCCAAACCCAGTTGCGTCACTTTTTTCTGCAGGCTTTCCGGGAGATTGACGTCACCATAAATGGCTGGCTTGTTGCTGCGATAGATCCCCGCCTTTTCCAGGGCAATGCTATTTCGATCTTTGCCTAACCAGTCCTGGTGATCAAGATCAACTGTGCTGATTAATGCAATATCCGCATCAATAACATTCACAGCATCCAGTCGTCCACCCAGTCCCACTTCCAGTAGCACAATCTCACATTTGTTGGCATGGAAAAGATCAATGGCAGCCAAAGTGCCAAACTCAAAATAAGTGAGAGAAATAGTGCCCCTCGCCTGATCAATCCGCTCAAATGCCTGACACAGTGACTGTTCGGATACCGGATTCCGGTTAATTTTTATCCGTTCATTATAATAAATCAAATGTGGAGAAGTATAACTACCTACCCGATAACCGGCCTCAGTCAAAATAGCCTCCAGCATGGCCACTGTAGAACCTTTGCCATTAGTTCCGGCTATAGTGATCACTGTAAAGGGCTGTCTGGGCAGGCCATGCGCGTCATCACGCTTTACCGCAAAGGGAACAGGCAAAAGAGTCTCAAGTACCTGCCTGACTCGCTCCAGCCCGAGATCTATTTCTGAGGGGTGCAGGGTTTCCTGCCAGTTAAGCCAGTCCTGCAGTGTTTTAGACATTAAACCCGTTTATTCATTAACATGGACAGGAGATTGACCAGTTTTTTACCCATATCAAGACGCGAAACAATCATATCAATTGCACCATGCTCCAGCAGGAACTCACTGCGCTGGAAACCTTCCGGCAGTTTTTCACGCACCGTCTGCTCAATCACTCTTGGACCGGCAAAACCAATCAGTGCTTTAGGTTCAGCTATATTGATATCGCCCAGGGTAGCAAAACTGGCAGATACACCGCCCATGGTCGGATCGGTCATTACAGACACAAAGGGTAAACCTCTGCGCCGCATTTTACCTAAAGCAGCACTGGTTTTAGCCATTTGCATCAGAGAAAACAGTGCTTCCTGCATCCTGGCTCCGCCACTGGCAGAAAAACAGACGAACGGTAAATTGTTTTCCAGGCAATAATTCACAGCCTGAACAAATTTTTCTCCGACCACCGCCCCCATGGAGCCACCCATAAAACGAAATTCAAAGGCAGCAACCACCAGAGAAAAGTCATTGATTTTCCCTTCCATGGTAATGAGAGCATCTTTTTCACCGGTTGCTTTTTGCGCAGCGACAATGCGATCTTTATATTTTTTTGAATCTTTGAATTTTAATTCATCAACCGGTTCCAGGTTCTTTGAAAGTTCTGTCCAGGAGTCCTCATCAAACAAGTTTTCAAGACGCTTTCTTGCTCTAATACGCATGTGGTGACCGCATTTTGGACAAACTTCCTGATTGCGTTCTAATTCAACTCGATATAAAACTGCACTACAGGCCGGACATTTATCCCACAAACCTTCTGGTACTGTTTTTTTTGAGGCACCATCCGTACTAATCGACGGTAATAAGCGTGTAAACCAATTCATAACTGTTTCTCTATTTTGTTATATTGCCTTTTCTGTTTCCAGATGCACATTTCATGCATCCAGCGCAGCACGCATAGAAACCAACACTCGACTGATCTCTTTAATGATTTTTTCATTTCCCTGCACATTGTTAACAGCATGGGCATTTTGTTCAACCAGATTAACCAGAGCACTACCCACGACCACGGCTTCTGAAACTTTGCCGATTGCCGCTGCAGTTTCAGCATTTTTAATACCAAAACCCACACCGATTGGTAAATCGGTCACTTCTTTGATTATTTTTATACGTCTGGCCACTTCATCAGTGTCCAGTGCAGAAGTACCCGTCACGCCTTTTACCGAAACATAATACACAAACCCACTGGCCTGCCGGCAGATAAACTGCATACGCTCTTTGGTTGTCGTGGGCGATAAAAGGAAAATGGGATCCAGATTAAAGGAACGCAATGCAGGGATATAGGTCTGTGCCTCTTCAGGTGGCATGTCCACCGTTAATACCCCATCAACACCTGACTCACTGGCAGCCCGGGCAAAGGTCTGGTATCCCATAATTTCAATGGGGTTAAGATAGCCCATCAAAACAACTGGCGTGTCTTGATTGCTGACCCGAAAACTTTTTACCATCTCTAAAACATCGCTTAATGAGGTACCGTATACCAGGGCTCTTTCACTGGCTTTCTGGATAACCGGCCCATCCGCCATAGGATCAGAAAAAGGCACACCCAGCTCAATGATGTCCGCCCCCGAATCGACCATGGCATGCATCAAATCCAGAGTAATTTCAGGATTTGGATCACCCGCAGCAATATAGGGGATCAAAGCTTTTTTATTTTCTTCTTTAAGTTGTGAAAAACAACCTTTTATACGACTCATTCTGTTCTTCTTTTTCTATTAAAAGTGTTCTCTATTCCCGGACAGGCTCCTAGAATTCAATTCCGTCTATAGTTGCAACGGTGTGTATATCTTTATCTCCACGGCCTGATAAATTTACCACTATAATCTGTTCTTTATTCATGGTGGGTGCCAGTTTTTTTACATAAGCAACCGCATGACTGGATTCCAGTGCAGGGATAATACCTTCAACCCGGGTCAGTTCATGAAAACTGTTTAACGCCTCTTCATCAGTCACTGAAACATAATTGGCACGACCAATATCCTTCAACCAGGAATGCTCAGGCCCTACTCCGGGATAATCCAGTCCGGCAGAAACAGAGTGAGTTGGAATAATCTGTCCATGTTTGTCTTCCATCAAATAGGTACGATTACCGTGCAGAACACCGGGTTTGCCAGCACAAAGCGGTGCCGCATGATCCCCTGTTTCCAGGCCATGTCCGGCCGCTTCCACACCATACAGTGAAACATCCTGATCATCCAGAAACGGATAAAACAGACCAATGGCATTAGAACCACCACCAATACAGGCCACCAGAGCATCCGGCAGACGCCCTTCATGAACCATTATCTGTTGTTTGGTCTCACGGCCAATAACGGCCTGAAAATCCCTGACCATAGCCGGATAAGGGTGAGGCCCGGCTACAGTACCAATAATATAAAAGGTATCATCAATATTTGTTACCCAGTCGCGCATGGCTTCATTGAGGGCATCTTTAAGGGTTCTTGAGCCGGATTCAACAGACACAACCCGGGCACCCAGCAATTTCATACGATAAACATTCAATGCCTGTCGCTGAATGTCTTCAGAGCCCATATAAACCACACATTCAAGACCCAGGCGAGCAGCAACAGTTGCCGTAGCGACACCATGCTGGCCGGCACCGGTTTCAGCAATAATACGAGTTTTGCCCATACGCTTTGCCAGCAACATCTGACCAACCGTATTATTAACCTTATGAGCGCCGGTATGGTTTAAATCTTCTCGTTTCAAATAGATTTTTGCGCCACCCGATTCGCGCGTCAGACGTTCAGCAAAATACAGCGGTGACGGGCGTCCAACATAATCGCTCAGATCTTTATCCAGTTCTGCAAGAAAATCAGGATCCTGAATATATCTGGCATAGGCCTGCTTTAATTCGTCCAGTGGTTCCATCAAAGTTTCTGGAACGAACATGCCGCCATATTGACCAAAATGCCCGTTTTCATCCGGCATGTCAGACAGTTTTTCTTCCGTCTGGTTTTCTATTGTCATTAAAATTCTACCGTTAAACTAATAAATATTTAAGTTGCTATCACTTATAGCGTCCGAACCCCGAACATTTTCCATAAAGCGGGCCATTTTTTCTCCATCTTTTATTCCTTTAGAGGCCTCTACACCGCCACTGACATCCACAGCATAGGGCTTAACCTGTTTTATAGCCAGGGCAACATTATCCGCTACCAGTCCGCCGGCCAGAATAACCGGCCTGTCAAGATCATGCGGCACTTTTTCCCAGTTGAATGTTTCCCCTGTTCCCCCCGGAATGCCTTTTTTATAGGTATCCAGCAACAGTCCTCTGGCACAGGCATATTCTTTTTGCACAGCATATAAATCCAGGCCTTCTTGCATACGAATCGCCTTGATATAAGGACGATTAAAAGAATCACAAAACTCTGCCGATTCATCACCATGAAATTGAATGACATCAATGGCAAGCTGCTTGAGCACATTATCAATTTCTTCCCGCCGGGCATTAACAAATAATGCCACACTGCTGATAAAAGGCGGCAAGCTTTCAGTTACTATTACAGCTTGCTCAATATTGACATAACGCGGACTGGGCGGATAAAAAACCAGACCAATAGCATCAGCACCATAATCACAGGCCAATTGTGCATCGATACGATTGGTAATTCCGCAAATTTTAACCCGGGTCATGCTATCCAGTAGATTTCTGTACGTTTTTTGAGATCAAGCACATTAGCCAGTGCCCAGCATAAATCGTCATTGTTTGACAAAATTATTCGGCAAATTCATTCGCCCTATTTGCATGGTCACTATCCAGAAGGCTTTTAGCTCGTCAGCAAATAACCCCGGCCAGGCATTTTCCAATGGGAAATTATCCCATATTTTATAAATTTTTCCTATACAATCCAATAGATTCAGGTCAATGAATGAAAAAACAACTTCCCAGGCTATTAATATTATAATCCTTTAAAAATAACACTTTCTGGATAAAAAGCCATCCAGGCAAACCAGAAAGAAATAGTGGTTGGGATTTCCTTGTGGTTATTATCCAGAATTTTGCCTGTTCTATTTTTAGCATCAAATAAGACGATTATCTCATGTCTGGCAAATACATCCTTATGAGGTGACTGAATTTTTGCAAGTTCTGCAAAGGGATAAACCTTAGATTGACCGGCAATTTTAAGACCAATGACATATTCTTTAGGATGATATTGAGTATTTAATCGCTTCACGGGAAAATACAGTGATCGACTTTTCTCATAACCGCCATAAGGAGAGTGGGCATAATCCCTATTAAATCCGGTTTTTTCAGATAATACCAGTGTATCCGGATATTGCTTATGCCAGTCCTGCCAGCTGGTATGCGTCAAGGCTAGCATATCCAGTTCAGTACCCTTTTGTTTGCCGCTGATGGCTTTAGATAATAGTTGAGACCATAAGGACTCAGTTTCTCTGTCATAAAGTAGAACATCACTATTATAAAGCAGTCCAGATACGCCAAAAGTGGTGTTTATATTATTGATATGCGCTGAATAAGCCACCCCACTGCCACACAGCGGACAATAAGTGATGACCACTGGCTGGTCATGAAAAAAATCATTGACAATTTCATGGTAATTTAAAATTTTGATCGGATACGCTTTAGCGATACCGTTGATTGACAAACCCAGGATTCGATCTTCAGGCATAAGACTTGTTGCCTGTGCTGCAGAAATGTAAATGGGGCGATCAATCGCCGGTATACCATCTTTAGCAGGCCCTCCATGATGAATTTCCTGCACATTTATCAAACTGTCGGATAAATCAAAGCCATTATTTTGAGTAAATGCAGCCAGAAGCTGCTCTTTAAAAATAAAACTGATAGCAATCAAGAAGATCAAATAAAAAAACAGACGCCCTGAAGTGTTTTTTTTCATTATTTTTCCGGTAGTTAATTAGCTCTTGTCAAAGAGAAAGACCAGAAATAAAAGCAAAGGCTTTCAAGATATTGAAATATTATCTTATAAAAAAGCATTTAGTTAAAAATACTTTTTTTAACAGTCATCCTGGTAGGTCTGAAATGCTGTTGATGTAATTTTTTACCTGATAATTCAGCAGCTCAGCAAGCAAGTCAAACTCCACGGCATTGATTTATATATATTGACTCAGACTTGAACCGACAAATTCACCAGAAAGTTTCAATTTAATCAGGTAATAGCAATGTCTGATATAAGCTCATTGCTGCCGTTCAAACACAGCATACTATCAGTCTCTTCTAGTGACAATGCGGCCATTTCACTTTTTTTGAAACTTAAAGATTTGAATGGTTAAGTGCAGTTTTATAAATAAGCACTGAAAAATGAAGTTTATAATTTTATTGAAATTACTTCTAACGACCCAGAACAGCTATTTTGACTATCTATTTATAAAGGAATTATTTCTCAAAAGCGGCCATATGAGAATGTAATAGTTACAGCCCTGAATTAACTTTCTTTTTTCAAAGATGGCACAATTATTCTCATTGCGGGCGGACGATTACATCAATTGATAGCATCTTCAAGTGACACAAGAGCCCAATTTAGAAGCTGCCGTGAAATTCTACACTGAAGTCCTAGGCTGGTACCTTATTATGGAACCTACTGAAATAACTGAAGATGATTCAGCAATTGGTGAAATGTGTACCGATGTGTTTGGTGCAGGATGGGAGCATTTTCGCATAGCACATCTGTCTACGGGGGATCGTATTGGCGTTGAACTGTTTGAGTTCAAGAATCAGGAAAATCCGGAAAACAACTTTGAATACTGGAAAACGGGCGTATTCCATTTCTGTGTCCAAGATCCAAACGTAGAAGAGTTAGCCGATAAAATTGTTGCTGCTGGCGGTAAGAAACGCATGAAGGCACCACGTTACTACTACCCAGGAGAAAAGCCATATCGTATGATCTACATGGAAGACCCGTTTGGCAACATACTTGAGATTTACAGTCACAGTTATGAACTCCACTACGCAAGCGGCGCTTATAACTAATTAGACTTATTTAAAGGTGTGATTTTTCACACCTTTAAATACCTGCTTTTGCTGATTTAAGTGCCTGTTCTATATAAATTCCGATAGTCCACTTCTACCTGTACGCGGTGAGTTTTGGTGTAAACTTGAATCTAAAAAGGGGTTTATTTATGTTGGCTATGATTACTACATGTACATTGGCGTAACTGAAGAAAATCATTGGGTCAAAAGCAATACAGTTGATAGAGGGTTGTTTGTTGAAAAAGTTAATTCACCATACAACTAAAAATTGCTAACCAGCCGCTCTGTGGAAAAATAAGGATTATAAATGAACTTATTACGATTTTTTCTAGTCATTTCTACAGTGATTATATATGTAGTGACAATATATGCGGTAACAACAAAAGGTTATAACTGGCCTGCTGTATATTTTGGTGATTTACTTCATCTTGATTGGAGAACTCAATTTAATACTGACTTTTTAATTCATCTCTTCTTTCTTGCAACGTGGATTTCTTGGCGAGAAGGCTTTAATACGAAAGGTTTTATATTTGGTTTTTTAAGCATTTTTATGGGAGGCATGTTTGGTTTTCCATATATACTTTATGCTACTTATAAAGCAAAAGGAGATCCTAAAAAAATTCTCCTTGGGATTCATGTTAATAAATAAACCTAACACATGAGCTACAGTTTTCATCTACCAAAAAAGCCATTAATGTATTGCAAAGAAATGGTTTTCACCGGTTTTACCAACAGTAGGTTCCTTAAGAAAAGAAGGGAGAAGCTAAATACCGAAGTTATGGATGGACATTCGCTAATAGCGGGTAAAAAACTCACGTCTGGAAATTTCTTTTTGCCAACTACATTCATGTTTGTATTTTTCCATATTTTCATTTCTGGTTTTAATCACCTGATTCCAGGCTTCAAAAGCATCTTCTGCACAATGATATTTTGACATATTCATTGCCAGTGGCTGAATAAAGTAATGCCCTATTTCCTGATGATAATTAAAGTGTGCCTGTTGTTTTCCCGGTAAAAATGGCAGCTTAACGGCAGTTCCGAGAACCTCATACGGTTTATTTTGTCTTTCTTCTGCAGACCAGTCATCCGGAATGATAATGTTTGGATCACTTTCAGGAATAAGAAAGCGGGCCAACATCCACGGCGTGACCAATAAAAATATACGCCACTTATTTAATACTCGAAACGAGCGGGATTTGATTTCAAGCTGATGATTGATCATCAAATCCTGAGAAAAATAGTGTATATATATGTCATGATGAATGGCAAGGATGCGATCAAGAAAAACTTTATCATCCTGCCATTGTTCAGGGAAACTCTGCCACTTATTTTCTAGTGTTTTCATTCTATTCATTAAAGTTCCCACTGCTCTTCTAACATAACTAAAAATGCATTAACAATCTATCAGCCAAAGATTGATAAAGTATCACTTTACTATTCTGTTTAACATCATCGGAAAATCGGCGTACCCATTTATGCAAATGTTTATCTTTTAATGAATAGAAT
>RCNG010008661.1_pt1 | contig 11889 bp, 10 predicted proteins | sample 2041371 | NCBI WGS metagenome assembly RCNG01 (sample SAMN09708227, study PRJNA481090) | Marine sediment metagenome, whole genome shotgun sequencing project. | biome: marine sediment; feature: ocean; material: sediment; isolation source: Sewage treatment plant 1 marine sediment (STP1) ... | reverse complement strand
GCAGAGTTCGGCCGGTCCGTTCCGGCTGTTGCCTGCTCGGGATACGTGTGAAGCTTTGTCACTTCGGATCCCACAAGGAGCCCATGGCGACACGATATGGGCGACATGGCGTCGGACATGGTCTCAAGAGGGACGGAGAATGCGGTACTCCATCGGCTCGACTTCGCGCTCCATGTTCATGACGTAGGCGCCGAAGCGATTGATGTGCCCCCTGCGAAACGGGGAGAGCTTCGCCAGGATCTCATCGTCGATTACGTGCCCCTGGTGCATCAACTCCCCGAGCGTCTTGGTCATGGTGACCACGTTGTGCAGAATCAGCAGGTTTGCCACGAGGTGATTGTATTTGATGATCTTTCTCTGCTCGTGTCGCAAATTTTCGGCGATCACACCGTCCCCTCCGAATAGAACCCACTGGATGAAGCCGTTGAACTCCTCGCTCTTGCAAGTCGCCGCCTGGATCATCTGGCGAAGATCCGCTTCGGTGATGTATTGCAGCAGGAAGACCGTTCGCACAACCCGACCGAGCTCGCGGAGCGCCAGGTACAGCTTGTTCTTCCGGGAGTAGGTGCCCAACCGGCGCAGGATCGTCGAGGGGGCGATCTGCCCGTCTTTGACCGAGACGGCGATCCGCAGCAGATCCGGCAGATACCGCTCGATGAGGTCCCAGCGGATGGATTCGCTGAACAAGGCATCGATGTGCCGGTACTCCGCGTTTTTGGCCGATCGATAGAGCTTCAGATGTTTGATGCCGCGGATCCGCGGCATCAGCTTGATTCCCAGGAGGTAGGCCAGACCGAATACCGCCTCGCTCTGCGATTGAGTATCCCCGTGGAGGGTGTCGGGCTGGATGTCGGAGCGGTTTTGCTGCAGGACGTCGAGAATATAGATGGCCTCGTACACGCCGCAGGGGATGAAATGGCTGAACAGGGCAATATAGGTGTCCGATACCACGTAGTATCCCAGCCCACCTCGGCCCGCGTAGCGAATGTGCCACTCGGACAGCAGGTTCTGCTCGTAGACATCCCATTTCGTGCCGTCGGCCGAGGCACTGCCGCCGCTCCCCCAGTGCTTGGGAAGCTCGAACGCGTTGTAGGCGTTGACGACCTTGACGATCGCTTCGTCGAGCTTCTCCTCGGTGACATGGCGGAGGTTCAGCCAAGACAGTTGCCGGCGATTGAACCCCTGAACCGATCTGGCCGTCTGTGTCGGCCCGAGATTGCAGCCGTAGCAGAACAGGGTCGCGACGAAGCGTTCCTGGTGATCTTGGAGCTTGGTCTCATGGCCCGAGAGTGGCTTGAAACTGCGGCTGAGGTTGAGCCACTTTTCGGTGTCGATCAGGACGTCGAGGATGTTGGTCTGCGGGAGATGCGCGTCGAGGGCGGACGCGATCCGCTCAAGTCCCTTGGGAATGGACTGCTTCGGGCTCTTGCGGATGATCGGTTCGCCGTTCTCGATCCGGACCTGGTCGTTGTCCGGAAACGCCCTGTCCGTCGCCGATGCCACGCCGGCAAGCCAGGCTTTGAGGTTGGCCACGAGGGTTGGCGGATCGGTTTCGATCCCGACCAAGCGTCCGTACTCCGCGACATCTTCCCGATAGGCCTCCCATGAGACGAGTTGGTCCCGGAAATCGGCGTAATTCTCGCTGCCGACGACGAAAAGATCGCCGGATTTCAGCTCTTGGGCAACCTGGGTGAAGACGCACAGCTCGAAGTACCGGCGGTTGATCTGGATTGCGCCGGTGCGTCTGTCCCGGACAATGGCCATTTTCTGCCACTTCTCGGGAACCCAGGACAGATCGAGCTCGGCATCCTCCGGCAGTGCCAGCCAAGCCTTGCGGCTGCCGCGATGCTTGACGACAAACGCCAGGGCCTCGGTGGTCATTCGATCATGGGTCGTCGAGCGCAGCTCGAGCGACTCCAGACAGCCGAACAGCACGGACCGCTTGCCGCGGTACAACGGCAACAGAAACGGCAGGTAATTGTTGTTGGCAAAGGCCATGTGCGCTTCGCATCGTTGGAGAATCGCCGCGCTGTCGTCCGCCAACACCGACTCGATGGCGTCAAGCCGCTCCTCTTTGCTTCTCGGACTGCGGTACGCCGTCAACACCTCGCGCAGCACGGTCACCAGGGTATCGACGTGACCGGCCTGGTCGACCTGGTGCTGTCTGAGTGCGTCGTTCGCCCCGTTGTGGAGCTTCTGCATGATCTTGATCAGGATCTCGGCGATGTCGTCGAAGGCCTTGCCGGTCTGTGCCCGGATCAGCAATGCCGCCAGGGCGTAGCGCTTGGTTGGCGCCAGCTCGTTCATGTTGGCGACATTCAGGACCCGTGCCTCGGTGACGAGGCTTTTGCGCTTAGCCGGCTGGATCGGAATGCGCTCCGGCATTTGCCGGTCGAGCCGTTGCAGCCAGCGCAGGTGGCGGATAAAGTCCCTGACGTTGGTGACCGTCGGTTTTTTCGGTTCTTGTTTAATGGCATCCCAGGTGCTGCGCTGTCCGGTGGGGTCGGTGGACAGGATCTTGTCGATCGCGGCCTTGGCCGTGTCGTCCAGTAGTCCGGCGACGGATGCGAAGCACTTCCGATTGACCGTGGCGCGTGCCCACTGGGCTTCACGGGCAATGGTGCTGAAGGCGGGAAGCTCGAAGCGTTCCCGGGTCAATTTCTCCAGGACGATGTTGATGATGTCGGCAACTTCATCCTTGGTCGCAGCCGCCTCCAGGGCAGCTCGACGGACAAGCGCCCAGGTGTCGTCTCCGATCGCGGTCACGCCAAGGTACTCGCGGATGAGTTTGATCTGTCGCTTGCGGGTTTTGGAACCATCGAAGCGATCCAAGTCCTCGGGCAAATCCTCGATGCCGAGATGCCGTGCGATATGCCGCAGGATGGGGCTTGGCGTATCGCGTACCTGGAGAAAGTAACCGAGTCGCTGAAAGACCTTCAGGTGGACGAGTAAACTGAGCCTGGGCAGAGGCTCGCGGGTATACTGTTCGGAGAACTGAAGCTCTTCCGGCGTCGGCGTGTAGACCTCGACGAGATCCCTGGCGCTGGGATCCGATTTGATGCGCGGATACGCCGTTTCATGGATGCTTGCCATAGGGGAAGAGGATGCAAGGAACGGATTTAAGGTCTGGAGACTGTCCTATTTCGGGGTATAAATAGGACAGTAGCAGCAGCCACCGATTGAAAAAACAACACATTGACGCGCGTCGAGCAGGTCATGCCAACCGTTGAAAACGGGACAGTACCACCGCAGCGGCAACGATACGAGGAGCTCAGACCCAGGGAGTACCTGACCGAGAAGGAAGTCGAGCATCTGATGCTGACCGCCAAGCGGCGCGGCCGCCATGGCCATCGCGATGCGACGGTGATCCTGATCGCCTACCGCCATGGACTCCGGGCAGCCGAGGTGGCTGCTTTACGCTGGGACCAAATCGACCTGGATCAAGGGGTTGTTCACATACGGCGGCTGAAGAACGGAATACCGAGCGTGCATCCGTTGCGGGGTCCGGAGATTCGGGCGTTGCGTCAACTCAAGCGGGAGATGGGACCATCCGCATACGTGTTCACCACGGAACGGGGCGGACCGATGACCACAGCCGGGTTCCGCAAGATGCTGTCGCGATGCGGCGAGATATCGGATCTGGCGTTCCCGATTCATCCGCACATGCTGCGCCATGCGTGCGGCTACAAGCTCGCCAACGACGGTCAGGATACCCGCGCCATCCAGCACTACCTGGGCCACAAGAACATCCAGCACACCGTCCGCTACACGGAGCTGTCGAGCGACCGGTTCAAGGAGTTCTGGGACGACTGAGTCGGGATCTGGGTCCACCAACCAGAGCTGAAACGCAGGAGCCACGATGTGGCTGTTTATCGTACGAATCGTTGCCGGCCCTCAAAATGACAGGAGATTCGAAGTAAATGAGTAAGATCAAGATTGCTGTCGTCGGCATAGGAAACTGTGCCAGCTCCCTGATACAGGGCATCCACTACTACGGGGGAAAAAGCCTGCAAGATGCCATCGGCCTGATGCATTGGGAGATTGGCGGATACCAGCCTGGTGACATAGAAGTCGTCGCGGCCTTCGATATCGACGAACGCAAAGTCGGTGTCGACGTACACGAAGCGATTTTTTCCGCGCCCAACTGCACGACGGTTTTCTGTTCCGATATCCCCGCGTCCGGCGTCACCGTACGAATGGGCAAGATTCTGGACGGTTTTTCCGACCACATGAAGAACTACGCTGAAAAGCGCACCTTTATCCTCGCCGATGAGCTGGAACCCAGCGAAACAGATGTCGTCAAGGCGCTCAAGGAATCCGGCGCACAAATCCTCATGAATTATCTGCCAGTCGGCTCCGAGGAAGCGACCCGATTTTACGCCGCTTGCGCCTATAAGGCGGGACTGGCTTTGGTCAACAACATCCCGGTCTTCATCGCCAGCGATCCCAAGGGAGAGTGGGTACGTCATTTTGAAGAGGCCGGTTTGCCCATCATCGGTGACGACGTCAAGGCCCAGTTGGGGGCGACCATTACCCACCGCATTCTGACCGACCTGTTCGCCAAGCGGGGTGTCAAGCTGGAGCGTACCTACCAGCTCAACACCGGTGGCAACACCGATTTTCTCAACATGCTCAACCAGTCACGCCTGGCCTCCAAGAAGGAGTCCAAGACCGAGGCGGTGCAAGCCGTGACCGGCCACCGCATGGATGACGACAACATTCATATCGGTCCCAGTGACTACGTGCCCTGGCAGAACGATAACAAGGTGTGTTTCCTGCGTATGGAGGGCAAGCTGTTTGGTGATGTGCCTATGAACCTCGAATTGCGTCTGTCGGTGGAAGATTCGCCCAACTCGGCAGGCGTGGCCATTGATATGATTCGTTGCGCCAAACTGGCGTTGGACCGGGGCCAGAGCGGCATTCTGGAAGCGCCATCGGCCTATTTTTGCAAACATCCGCGACGGCAGTTCACCGACGATGAAGCCTTCCGGATGATGGAACAGTTTATCAACGGTGAGTGAGGCGATCGGTATGAAGTGCCTGATCATCGCCGCCGGCAAGGGCCGCCGACTGCAGCCCAGGGGTGATAGCAAGCCCCTCATCCCCATCCTGGGCATCCCCTTGATTGAACGTGTCATCCGCGCTGCCATGGAGGCCGGTGCGGATGAGTTTTATGTCGTCATCGGCTACCAGGGCGAGCAGGTTCGCAATTTCCTGGAATGGCTGTCGGAACGTCTTGCGGTTCGGATTACGCCGCTGGTGAATGACGACTGGGACAAAGAAAACGGTCTTTCGGTACTCAAGGCCCGAGACGTTTTGCACGAACCGTTCTTGCTGCTCATGGCGGATCACCTTTTCGATCCCAACCTGGTTCGACCATTGACAACGCTGGCGCTGGGCGATGGGGAGATCGCGCTTGGGGTGGACGGCAATACCCGCAACCCGCTCATCGACATGGAGGATGTCACCCGTGTCAAGGTGGAAGACGATGGCCCGTTGGACAGTAAAAAGATCCGTGATATCGGCAAGGGACTGGCCGACTTCAATGGTTTCGATACGGGTATCTTCCTGTGCTCTCCCGCCATCTTCAAGGCGCTGGAGCAAAGCAAAGAAAAAGACGGCGACACGACCCTGTCCGGTGCGGTACGGATCCTGGCCGCTGAAGGGTGCGCCAAAGCAATCCCGATGGACGGATTCTGGATCGATGTGGATGATCCCGCAGCATTCCAGAAAGCGGAGCGGGCTTTGCTAAAGCGACTACGTGACAAGCCCAACGACGGGCCTGTCGCACGTTATTTGAACCGCCCCCTCTCCGTGCGGATTTCCCGATATCTGGTGCAGCGCGATGTGACGCCCAATCAGATCTCCCTGTTCTCGTTTCTGTGCTCCCTGCTGGCCGCCGGACTGTTTGCGCTGGGCGGGTATTTTGCCCTGCTCCTGGGTGGTGTCCTGGCCCAGTTCGCGTCCATCATCGACGGTTGTGACGGCGAAGTGGCGCGGCTCAAATACCAAAGCAGCGACTTTGGCGGCTGGTTCGATGCGGTACTGGACCGCTATGCCGATGCGTTTCTGCTGTTTGGTTTGACTTGGCACCTGCTGGCGGCGGACGTGAGCGGCTGGATTCTGTTTGTCGGTTTCATGGCCATTATTGGCTCGTTCATGCTGAGTTACACAGCCGACAAATACGACAACCTGATGCGCGAGCGGATCCAAGCCGGGGGCAAGGCCGGAGTGCGAATGGGGCGGGATGTGCGTGTGTTTCTCATCTTTCTTGGGGCGGCGACGAATATGGTACTCCCGGTGCTTGTGGTTATTGCCGTTGTAATGAATGTTGAGACCCTGCGCCGTGTCAAGATAGCCCGTGTTGACTAACATCGAAAGTGCGAAACAGAACATCCGGCTGATCGTTGCAGACTCACGGGTGCCTGAAGATCCCCATCACGCCGACAACACTCTGGAGTGGCTTTTGCGGCTGGAACCGGATGCCGGCGAAGCCTTACAACTGGCGGCACTGGCCCATGATATCGATCGGGCAATCGAGGAGGTCAAGGTGAGACGGGCGGATTTCGACGATTACGATGACTTCAAGGCGGCCCATGCCCGCAATGGGGCGGAAATACTGCGCTCGGTTCTGACCGCTTGCGGTGTAGAACGAACTATTGTGGAGGAGGCCTGTCGGCTGGTGGAGCTCCATGAGGTGGGCGGCGATCCCGGCTCCGATCTGCTCAAAGATGCAGACAGCATTTCCTATTTCGATGTCAATCTGCCCCTCTATTACCAACGCGAGGGCTGGGCCGAGACCAAACGGCGATCACTCTGGGGGTATCAGCGCCTCTCCGCGCGAGCGAGACAGATTGTCGAGAATATCAGCTACGAGGAGGAGGTGTTGACCCGTCTGCTGCGGGAGGTGATGATTCATGACAAACAGGGTATTTTTGCATAACGCTAACCGCAGAAATCTGCCTGTGACCCTTTTTCGCACGAATCGTTGCCGATCCTCTACAAATGTCGCATGGTTATTCGGAGAGGAAACCGGTTTGAACCGCGTAGCGCACGAGCTCAGCGACAGAGTGCAAGTTGAGCTTGGCCATCAGTCGGACCCGGTGCGTTTCGACTGTTTTCGGGCTGATACCGAGCTCGCGAGCGATGGCCTTACCACTCAGCCCGGAAGCAATCAGTTTCAGAACTTCGCGCTCCCGCGGTGAGAGGGTAACGCCCCCGCTGCTCAGACGAAACGCCTGGAGCTTCTCGGACACCGACGGGCTCATGTAGTGGCGGCCGGAGGCTACTGTCTTGATCGCTTTCGACAATTCTTCAAAGGTATTGTCTTTCAGGACATAACCGTGGATTCCGGCCTGCTCGGCTTCGAGGGCGAGTGCCGGTTCGTCATGCATGGTCAGCAGCACGACCCGGGTAGACAGCCCTTGGGCGCGGACCTGCTCGGCGATCTCGATACCGCTCATCTGCGGCATCTTGATATCCACAACCGCCACGTCCGGCTTGTGCCTCAGGATCAGCTCCCAGGCCTCTTGGCCGTCAGCGGCCTCGGCCACGACCTTGGCCTCGGGCCAGGCATCAAGCAACTTGGTCAGCCCTTGGAGAAAAATCGCGTGATCGTCGGCGAGCAGCAACCGAGTCATTGCAAGGGGATCCTGACGGTAACTCTCGTGCCCTTGCCCGGTGTGGACTGGATATCGACCTTACCGCCCAGGCGTTGGGCACGATCCTGAGTGATCGAAATACCGAGACCGCTATCCTGCTCCGATGTCTTCCGGAGAGAGAAGCCGGAACCATTGTCCGATATCTCCATCAACAACCAGGCCTCATCAACCACATCAAGGCGAACTTCTATCAAACCGGCATTCGAATGCTTTATGGCGTTGGTAAGCACCTCCTGAAAAACCAGGAAACTATGTTCCTTGATGCGCTCGTCCAGGAACGCGTAACTCCGCCGGTCTGTAGCGAGGCGAATATCCGCCTTAACGCGAACCGTGAGTTTACTGACATGTGAGCGTATGGCCTCGGCCAGATCCATCTGTTCCAGACGCACGGGACTGAGCCCGGAGGAGAGGTTGCGTACCTGTTCGATGGCGTTTCGGACTTCCCCATCCAATTCCACCAAGGCCTTGGCGACGCCAGGATCCGCCGTCTCGGCCACCATGTTGAGCCCGAGATTGACGGCTTGGAGGGTTTGGCCGACCCCATCATGCAACAGCGCGGCCAGCCGACTGCGCTCTTTTTTTTCCAGATCCTCCTTAAGCCTCAGGAGGGCTTGTTTGACGCGTCTGCGTTCGGTGACATCCTGGACCGTGCCGAACATACCTACCGGACTACCATCTGCGTCGACATCAACTCTTGCCCATTCATGCACAGTGCGTTCGCTCCCGTCCGGTTGCACAATCCGGTGTTCGATACTGTAGTCTTGGTGTTTGTGAAGTGCGGCGTCCACCGCCTGTTGCACCCTATCCCGATCGACGGGGTGGACCCGGTCCAGAAAGAATTCATAGGTCGCGATGAATCGTTCGGGTGGAATGCCGAAAATGCGGTAGGTTTCCTCCGACCAATTCAGCTCATTGCGGACAATGTCCCAGTTCCAACTGCCGATATGGGCGATCCCCTGCGCCTCCGCAAGATTGGCCTCGCTTTCTCGGAGGGCGTCTTCCGCCCTCCTGCGGCGAATAACGCCGGCCAAGGTATCAGCGATGACGAGAACGAACTGCTCCTCATCCTCGGTTTGCTGGTGTCCTTCAGGTACATATAGATTCAGCACGCCGAATAATTCACCTCCTCCCTGGACAGGAACGCAATAATGGCCATGGGGTTCGATGCCCGCGTAGGTATGATCGTGCCGGTCATCAATCCTGTCAACATGGATGACCTGTCTGCTTTGCGCCGCCAGTCCGCAGAGACAATGACCAATAGGAAGGCGACCACAGGCGCTAACAATCGACTCGGGCAATCCATGGCGGACTGTCATCACCAATTCACCGGTCTCTTCATCCACCAAGAAGATGCATCCTTGGCGAGTCAGGCCAAATCCGTGTCTGTGCAGTACCAGCATCAATGACTGGCGCAACATCTCTACAAGCGGTATGGACTGTAGGGATAGTTTTAGAATTGAGGCGATGATTTTCTGGTCGAGCAGGCTGCGGGAGAGTCCGTCCTGGGCTTGTTTCCGCTCTTCAGCCTCTCTACGCAGGTCCTCATTGAGTGACGTCAAATCCTGAGTGCGTGCCTTCACACGGGATTCCAGTTGCTCGCGGGCTAACCGTTCACTATCACGCAACGCCAACTCCGCCGCTTTGCGCCCAGAGATGTCCTGTACGGTACCGTTCATCCGTAACGGTTTGCCGGCTTTATCAAAGAATGTTTCCGCCTGCTGATGCACAAAACGTTCCCTGTCGTCCGGTAGCACAACCCGGTGCTCGATGGTACAGGGCGCCTTGTCCTCCAGGCTACCGCTTATGGTTGCCTGGACCCTGTCGCGATCTTCCGGATGGACGGCAGATAGAAAGGACTCATAACTAGGAGTGTGTCGCATTGGGTCAAGGCCGAAGATCCGGTAAACTTCATCAGACCACCAAAGGCTGTTGCGCTCGATATCCCATTCCCAATTCCCGAAATGGGCAATACGTTGGGCATTGCGCAGGGTAGCCACCGCCGATTCCAGATGCTCCACCAACGGTGAACCGAAACGGCGGAACAATACTATTCCCAGTGTGATAATCACCAACGTTCCACCAAGACTTAAGGCGCCCGTTTTGATGAAAGGAGTCCGGATCTCAACCAAGTCGACCTTGGCGACGATTCCGGCGTCCAGCCCGGCCACTGGTTCATGGGCGGCCAAAACCCTGACGCCCCGATAGTCCAAACCGATCAGTGATCCAGATTTTCCTTCCAGCGCACGGCGCATGGGCTCTGCCAGTTCTCCCTGAAAGGGCAAGCGTCGTTCCACTCCGAGGTTCTCGTGGCGAAAGGACAGTAGAAAGACAATATCGTCACCCTCGCGCCTGGCCAAGGTAAATTCGCCGGTTTCACCGAACCCCAGGTAGCGCTCATGGGCATCGATGATTTGGGCCAATGTAGCGGCTGTTGCACCGCGGGGATCGGCATCCTGACTGTGGACGGTATCGAACCGAGCAATCGCCTCGATCAATCGTGCCTGACTCTGGGCAATCTCAATTAGGCTAGACCGTTCCTCGTCGAAGGCGGCACTGTAGAGCAACCACAATGAAAGCCCCATGGCTGTAAGTCCCACTACGGCCATCACCACCAACAGTACCAGTAAACGCTGGCGATGAGTTATTTCCTTCTGCAACAGAAAATGGATGGGCATATAGATACTGAATTCTTTTTTGCTGACAAGGCGAACACGCCGAAGGCCACCTTCAGCCAGAACCAGATATCGTAACCGCTCGGATCCTCGCTGCATGCCACCAGATACAAAGGGACGGTGATAACAGCGAGACCTTTGGCTGCCATCGGATTCGGCTTCTTTATCACCCAAACAGCGGCCCGGTTGACCCGGATAAAGCGCTCGACCTCATCGAAGCGTTCTGCCACTGACGGCCATATGGATTCCGGCGGCTGACACCCGAACTCGCCTGCATAAATTCGGAGAGTTCTTGCATATTGGGTGTGGAAACGCGCCTGCTCCCTGCCGCCTCCCTTGGTTGGAAGATGATGCAGTTCTTTTTCCAGGATGCCTCGACATAATTCATGCCAGTACGATCGGGTATAGGTCATGTGTAGATGCCAAGCCTGATCCACCTGATCCGAAGGCGTCAATTCCTCTCCACTGAATGCCACCAGGTAAATGAATTTCTTGTACTCCGCGACCACTGCCTCCGCATACTCCAGCGTCCATCCGTTTTCCCGCGCCAACCGCCGGGAGAAAGAGAGAGAGGCATCCTCGGGGCCGATTGCCAGTGCATCGATGCGATTCCACAATGCGATATTTGCCGTCGTCATGGTCTTATCGAGAAATTCGGCTTGTGCTCATGAATGGATCCCTTTGATCAGCTTCTGCCAGTCCCTGGCGACATCCCAGTTTGCAGCCAGCTCCAGGCCGTGACTGCTACCCGTCATCAGGTTGCCGACCTCCTGATGAACGGTCGGAGGAAAGGGAGGCCCCGTAAGCTCGATGGTCTGCAGGCGGTCGTGGTCGTTGTAAAAAGTAGCCAGGTCCAGGGATAGCTTATCCAGCGGCCGCATGCGAAAACCCAGTTCATAGGCGGTCAACCGTTCCGATACCAGGTCCGGGTTCCCGGTAACCACCACCGGGCCAACTGCTATGGTGACATCGCTCTCAACCCGCGACGGCGTGCGCACGGCGTGTGATACCGCCGCCCACAGGGTGGTGTCCTCTGCCGCATTCCACAGGGCCCGGATATTAGGCTGCAGTTCCCAGCCTGTGTAGTCGCTATGCTCAACCTTGGCGCCGATGATCAGGTGCAGATCGTCGTCGAGAAATGCATATCGTCCTGGACAAAGGCACTGAAGGTGGCGGCGTCGCGTTGTATCGGCTCGAACGTAAAGACGCTGCCGGTAGTGCGGGTGATGTCATCCTGCGTCAGTCGGTATCCGGCGCCCCAGACCAGCATGTGCCGATCGAATGCATTGAGTTGGTGCTTGAAATCGAGGTCACAGGTGTCCCGTACTTCGGTCAGTGTCGAATTCGAGCGCCGTGTGCGATCGTAGTAGAGCTGCAGCTCTGTACCGGCATCCGGCCCCAGCCGACGGGACCAACGTGCCAGCAAATTGCCGCCAAGAGATCGTCGTGCTGTTGGACATCACCTTACGGGTGAGACCGCTACGCCACCCAGTGCACGCGCCGGACGGCGCCTGGCTGCGTTACAACTCGTTGCAATAGCTGGCTATTCCGCCTCG
>RCNG010001417.1_pt1 | contig 11891 bp, 11 predicted proteins | sample 2041371 | NCBI WGS metagenome assembly RCNG01 (sample SAMN09708227, study PRJNA481090) | Marine sediment metagenome, whole genome shotgun sequencing project. | biome: marine sediment; feature: ocean; material: sediment; isolation source: Sewage treatment plant 1 marine sediment (STP1) ... | reverse complement strand
CAGCAGATTCAGCACGATCGCTGCATCTACGCTATGATCTGTGATGAAGTAGTTGCTGATGCCAGGGCACATTTGTTAGATTGGCTGCCGACATTATCGTCCTTGTAATTGGATATGTAATTGGTTCAATTCCCGGGATTGTAGTTGCCACAGCTGCTGTTTCAGCCGGAGTTGTAAGCGAAGCAATTTTTATTGGTATCAAAGTCAAACCTGTGATCAACAACCAGCTTCGCAACGAGCCTGAAATAAGCCCGCCTCTAACAAAAGCTTCATTTCTTCGATATTACATCCCTCTAGCTCTTACATCGTTAATCACTCTAATTTCACAGCCTTTGATCAGCACTGCACTGAGCAGAATGCCCATGGCCTTGGATTCTCTTGCGATCTGGCCGGTCCTTTCCGGTCTCCTTTTTATTTTTCGCGCACCAGGTGTTGCAGGATTTCCAGGCCTCAAGCGCCTGTAAATCTCTATCAGGGCATCTTCCTTTTTCTCTACCTTGTCGAGATTGAGGGTTTTATGGACTGACTCGCTGCTTGTAACACCGTCAATGTGCAGGACATCAAATTTCGTGATACCGGATTCGAGGATCCGCTCCAGGGTCTCCACATCAATAACCGTATTCGGTCCGGCTAAAACATCACCCGTTTCCGGGTCGATGATGGTATAAGCCGAAATACGGTTTTCCAACACTTCCCTGCTGATGGGAATCGTTTCAACTTTACTGTCAGCCAGCTGCTTAAGAGACCGCTTGGTGAACATGCGTCCTTTTTTAACGAGAATCTCGCCCGATTCGGGGTCTTTGATATCCTCGGCAGCCCTTTGGCCTTTTAGCAGTTCCGGGTTGAAAGCTTTTAGAATTTTCTTCCCTTTTATAATTATCCGATCAAAACTGTAAAAATAGGAAAGGATATCCTCGGTTGAGTAACCAAATGCTTTGAACAGAATCGTTACCGGAAATTTACGCCTCCGGTCTATTCTGATGTGTAAAATATCTTTGGGATCAATTTCCATGTCGATCCAGGAGCCCCGCACCGGTATGATCCGGGAACTGTAAATAATCTTACCACTGGAATGTGATTTTCCCTTATCATGATCAAAAAATACGCCGGACGAGCGGTGCAGCTGACTGACGACGACACGCTCGGTTCCGTTAATGATGAAGGTCCCCTTTTCCGTCATAAGGGGAATCGTTCCAAAGTAGATCTCCTGTTCTTTAATGTCACGAATATTGGACACGCCGGATTCCTTATCTACCTCGTAAACAACGAGACGTACCGTAATACGTACAGGCAGTTCATAGGTCATGCCCCTCTGCACACACTCCTCTTCACTGTGCTTGATTTCTCCAAATCGGTAAGAGACGAATTCGAGAGAGGCACTTCCCGTAAAATCTTTGATCGGATAAACAGACTTGAATACAGCCTGCAGACCGATCTCCTCTCTTTGTTCCGGTGGAATATCCATTTGCAGAAAACGTGCAAAGGATTCCCTTTGCATACCGATCAGGTCCGGAATATCCACTATCTTACGTATTTTGCCAAAGTTCTTTCGAATGCGCTTTGTGGCCGAAGATCTATTCGACATGGCGTCTCCAATTTTTTTTAAAAGGTTCTGTATCGGTTCAACGTACAGTTCCTATCTTTTACTTCACAAGTCATCCAACAGGTCAACACGGTCGGACAGCCCGTCAAGCCGGTTTGGTTGGTTATGGAACCGACCGGACCGACTTAACAGGCAAATTGGCCAAACAGGTTAAATAAACAAACGTTATTTCATTTCCACCTGGGCGCCGGCTTCTTCAAGCTGAGCAACAATTTTCTCTGCTTCTTCCTTGGCGATAGCCTCTTTGACGGCTTTGGGCGCATCATCGACAAGCGCCTTGGCATCTTTCAGGCCGAGCCCCGTAATTGCTCGAACTTCCTTGATGACTGCGATCTTTTTATCGCCACAGGCAGTCAGGATCACATCGAATTCGGTCTGTTCCTCTTCCTCTGCAGCACCTGCATCACCAGCACCCGCTGCCATCATGGCGACAGGGGCGGCAGCTGAGACGCCAAATTTTTCTTCCATTTCCTTGACCAGTTCCGAAAGATCCAGAACAGTCATTTTTGCTATAAATTCAACTACATCGTCTTTAGTAATATCAGCCATTTTAACAAATCCTCCAGTTATATTTTTTTTCTTTGAATTACTCTGCTTCTTTTTGGTCCTTTATCGCGGTCAGGACATTGAGGAAATTACCCGTAACACCATTGAGTACCCTTACAAAAGCCGTCGACACGCCATTCATGGCCGAAAGCACCTGTCCCAGGAGAACATCCCGAGATGGAAGCGATGCCAGAGACTTGATCGCGGCAGCGTCCAGCATCCTATCCCCCATAACACCAGCCTTGATCTCAAGTTTTTTATTCTCCTTGGCGAAGTCGGAAAGAACTTTTGCCGGTGCAACAGGATCTTCATAACTAATGGCTATTGCACTGGGACCAACAAAATGTTCTTTGATCACGGCAACGTCAGTACCTTCAGAAGCCCTGATGAGAAGCGTGTTTTTAGCAACCTGATAATCGATGTCTGCTTCCCGGAGTTTCCGACGCAAAGCGTTGATAGCCATTACGTCAAGACCCTTGTAATCCGTGACAATGACGACCTTTGCTTTCGAAAATCTTTCATTCAGATTCTCGGCAATCATTTTCTTTTTTTCTTTTTTCAATGTTTACTCACACCTCCTTCCTTTTTTCTGAAAAAAACCGGAGGAGACAAACCATTGCAGCGTTTGCTTCAATAAGCCGCCTCGGTAGGATGGCATGGCCACTTAGGCACGAATAGGTGCACCTACTGTCTTTGACAGGCTTTTTTCATTGATATTAACCACGCAAAAAACTATCCATTCCAGCAGGATCAACAGAAAGGCCCCCTAGGCTGTGAGTTGGGTAGTCTTTGCGAATTCAAACCTGTGATATCCTTTTTTCAGGAACAGTCTACTTGGTCAGGTCTTTGATAGAAGAAATGTCGATCTTAATCCCGGGCCCCATTGTCGTAGAGACAGCAATTCCCTTAAGATAGGTTCCTTTGCTTGACGCCGGCTTAAGTCGAATGATGGTTTCCAAAAATGCGGTTACATTCTGAAAAATCTTGTCTACACCAAATGAAACTTTTCCCATGGGCGCGTGAACAATTCCCGTCTTTTCGACGCGAAATTCAATTTTCCCCGCCTTGAGTTCCTGGATAGCCCGAGCCACATCAAAAGTCACGGTGCCTGTTTTGGCATTCGGCATCAGACCACGCGGGCCGAGCAATCGTCCTATTTTCCCAACAGAACCCATGATGTCCGGCGTAGCCACTGCTTTATCAAAACCCAACCAGCCGCCTTTGATTTTTTCAATCAACTCGTCGTTACCTACAAAATCAGCACCCGCTTCCTGCGCCTCGGTTTCTTTTTCCCCTTTGGCAAAGACAAGCACAGTTACCTTTTTCCCGAGACCATTGGGAAGAACGACAGAACCCCGTATCATCTGATCCGCATGTCTGGGATCGACACCCAGGCGTACAGCAATGTCTATAGTTTCATCAAATTTGGCGAACGAAGCATCGATGGCTGTTTTCAAGGCATCGAACACACTCTGTCTTTCGCTGCTCAGGCTCTTTGTGGCACCTAAATAATTTTTACCCCGTTTTGGCATTTTGCTCACTTACTCCCTTTTGCCATTAAAATATTACAACCCCTCTACAATAAGGGCTGTCATGTCATATTCGCAAGCAGACTACTCCACCTCTATTCCCATGCTTCTTGCGGTTCCGCCGATGATTTTGCATGCTGCATCCAGATCGTTTGCGTTCAGGTCGACCATCTTGAGCTTAGCGATCTCTTCCACCTGCGCGCGCGTAACGGATCCAACACGTTCGCGTTTGGGATCACCCGCACCTTTTGCTACTGCTGCCGCTTTTTTAAGCAGGACAGCCGCCGGTGGTGTCTTGGTGATAAACTGGAATGTTCTGTCCTGGAAAACCGTTATCACGACAGGTATAATCATCCCCTCATCATTGGCCGTCCTGGCGTTAAAAGCCTTACAAAAATCCATGATGTTGACGCCGTGCTGTCCTAACGCAGGCCCGATCGGGGGAGAAGGGTTCGCTTTCCCAGCCTCAACCTGAAGTTTAATTAGAGCCATAACTTTTTTTGCCATTTAGTATACTCCTGATTCCTGTTTCTAAATTTTTTGAACTTGTACAAACTCCAGTTCGACCGGTGTGGACCTGCCGAAAATACTTACAAGAACCTTGATAGTTCCCTTTTCCGGGTTCACATCTTCTACGGTTCCATTAAAATTTGAAAAAGGGCCGTCAATAACCCTGATTTCGTCACCCGATTCGAAATAATACTTGGGCTGAGGTTTCTCCTTGCCTGCTTCCATGCGGTGGATGATCTGCTCCGCCTCTTCATCAGATATGGGCGTCGGCCTCTCTCTACCGCCTAAAAAGCCGCTGACTTTAGCGGTATCGTTGACAATATGCCAAGTCTCATCATCAAGTTCCATCCGCACCAGGATATATCCAGGATAAAATTTTCGAGACGATGTCTTTCGTTTACCCTTGACCAATTCGACGATTTCCTCTGTGGGTACGAGTACTTCGCCAAATTTTTCAGGATGGGGAGATGACGCCACCCGTTCTTCTAACGCAACCTTGACCTTGCTTTCAAATCCCGAATAAACATGGACGATATACCATTTAAGTGCCATCTCGCTTTTCTCCTGATATTTAATTGAGGATGACCCGGATCAGTCCCGACAATCCCATATCAACAACACCGAGAAAAAGGGATATGATCATGGCGAGTATCAACACGACAACGGTAGATCCAATGGTTTGCTTTCTGGAGGGCCACGTTACCTTTTTAAGTTCTACCTTGACTTCTCTGAGAAACTGGAGGCTTTTATCAACAACGTTTGGTTTCTTCTTGCCGCTCACCGCTTTAGCCGGCTTTGAAGATTTCTTGGGCGGTACGATTTTTCTGGCTTTGGTGCCCGTATTTGGCGTACCGGTCCCTGCTGCCTCCGACGATGGCGTTGTATTCGTAACAGGTGCCGCTGATTGTTTCTGACCCGAACTCTTCTTCCGTTTTAACCGTCCCATTGGTCTCCTGCGAAAGTGAACATTCATCAAGAAAGCATGTTACCGCCTCCATCGATTCGTTCACCACTGAATGCTATATTAGGTTGCTATTCTCTCCCTTGAAAATTGGCAGGCCAGGAGGGATTCGAACCCCCAACACCCGGATTTGGAGTCCGACGCTCTACCGTTAGAGCTACTGGCCTGCATGGGTGAGTCATCATATACATTGTCACGAATCCAGCTGATTACGCTATTTCGTTTCCTTGTGTAACGTGTGCTTGCGACAGAATCGGCAGTATTTGTTGAATTCCAGCTTATCCGGTGTCGTCCTTTTGTTCTTGGTAGTTGTATAATTTCTTCTTTTGCATTCGGTACATGCAAGGGTAACTATTATTCTCACCAGTAAACTCCTTCGCCGTTATTCGATTATTTCGCTTACCACTCCGGCACCCACGGTTCGACCGCCTTCACGTATGGCAAACCGCAGTTCTTTTTCCATTGCGATGGGCGTGATCAGCGCAGCCGTTATCGTGACATTGTCTCCCGGCATGACCATCTCGACACCCTCGGGTAGATCCAATATCCCCGTCACATCCGTTGTCCGAAAATAAAACTGCGGCCGGTATCCATTAAAAAACGGTGTATGACGACCACCCTCTTCCTTACTCAATATGTAGACTTCCGCCTTGAACTTCGTGTGCGGGTTTATCGTCCCCGGTATCGCTACAACCTGGCCTCGCTCAACCTCGTCACGCTTGGTGCCCCGAAGAAGTACACCGATGTTGTCGCCGGCGCGACCTTCGTCCAACAGTTTCCGGAACATCTCAACACCCGTACACACTGTTTTCTGGGTCGGTCGAATCCCTACGATCTCAACTTCATCGCTCACATGCACGATGCCTCGCTCCACACGTCCCGTTACCACCGTGCCACGACCCGATATGCTGAATACATCCTCTATCGGCATCAAAAACGGCTTGTCGATGTCACGTTTCGGCTCCGGAATAAAGCTGTCGATGGCATCCATCAGCTCGAAGATACACTTGGCTTCTTCGCCGTCTGGATCATCACTCTCCAGCGCTTTCAACGCACTGCCACGAATAATGGGCGTGTCGTCTCCGGGAAACTCGTATTTGTCCAATAATTCCCGTAGCTCCAGCTCAACCAGCTCAATCAGTTCCTCATCGTCCACCATGTCGCATTTGTTTAAAAACACCACGATCTGGGGAACACCTACCTGACGTGCCAGCAGTATATGTTCTCGGGTCTGAGGCATGGGACCATCGTCTGCTCCCACCACCAGGATCGCACCGTCCATCTGTGCCGCACCCGTAATCATGTTCTTTATATAGTCAGCATGTCCCGGACAGTCCACATGCGCATAATGGCGGTTTGCCGTCTCGTACTCCACGTGAGCCGTCGCGATCGTAATCCCGCGCTCTTTCTCTTCGGGAGCCTTGTCTATCTGGTCAAACGGTATGAAATCCGCCAGGCCTTTCAGACCGGCATGCTTGGTCATCGCCGCAGTCAAGGTCGTCTTACCGTGATCAATATGGCCTATCGTTCCTACGTTTACATGCGGCTTGGTTCGCTCAAATTTTTCCTTTGCCATCTTCTCACCCTCCCCTTTAATTTTTTGATCGGTTCAACACACCTGACCGTGAGATTTTTTTCATTCGATTGGTTCAATAACGTCGCTACCAGCGATAATGCGCGAACGCTTTGTTGGCATCGGCCATTTTGTGCGTATCTTCTTTTTTCTTGACGGTCGCTCCCCGGTTGTTGGCTGCATCCAGAAATTCTCCAGCAAGCTTTCCCGCCATTCCCTTTTCTGGGCGGCTCCGGGCATAATTGATCAACCAACGAAGCGCCAGGGCTGTTCTACGCGATGGTCTGATCTCCGTAGGAACCTGGTAGGTCGACCCGCCTACACGCCGTGACTTGACCTCGATCATGGGCCGGGTGTTGTCTACCGCTTGTTCAAACACCTTTAGCGGTGGTTTACCCGTTTTCTCTTCTATGATACCAAACGCACCATAGAGGATTGATTCTGCAGTACTTTTTTTGCCATCCCGCATTATGCATGCAATAAACTTCGATACTAGCTGGCTGTTAAACCTTACATCTGGAAGGATAATGCGTTCCGGTACTTCTCTTCTTCTTGGCATCCTCTAAATCCTTTTGGTTCGTACCTTGATCCTGAATCTTTAACTATTTTGGTTTCTTTGCGCCATATTTGGACCTGCCCTGCTTTCTTTCGGACACTCCAAGTGTGTCTAGGGTCCCTCTCACAATATGGTAACGAACACCGGGAAGGTCTTTTACACGCCCGCCACGCACCAGGACAACTGAATGCTCCTGCAGGTTATGACCGATACCCGGAATATAGGCCGTTACCTCTATTCCGGTCGTCAACCTGACCCTTGCAACCTTGCGCAGCGCCGAATTCGGTTTCTTTGGCGTTGATGTATAAACACGCGTGCAGACACCTCTCTTCTGGGGTGCCCGTTTCAGAGCCGGTGTATTGGTTTTTTTAATTACCCTTTTGCGGCCCTTTCTGACTAATTGGTTGATGGTTGGCATACGCTCCTCATTTAATGTGTTTTTCAATTGTTACATCAGCAATATATGCAGCATCGCACAAAAGCGAATATGTATACATTTTGCATGGTACTGTCAAGCCTTTTATCCATTTTTTTCTTTAAAACCATTGCTTATTTTCAATGATTCTTAACGGACGGCTTCAAAACTATTCTGCCTGCTCTATCTCGACATCCCGGTGAACCTTCAGGCCTGTCCCGGCAGGTATAATTCTTCCCATAATCACGTTTTCTTTCAGACCCCGCAAGCAGTCAACCGCACCGGAAATACTCGCCTCGGTTAGAACCTTGGTCGTTTCCTGGAAAGAGGCCGCTGAAATGAAGCTTTCCGTACTCAGTGAGGCCTTGGTAATACCCAGGATCAATGGTTCTGCCACAGCGGGCCTGCCGCCCTTTTCGATAATGGCCCGGTTAGCCGTCTCGAAGATGATTTTGTCAACCTGCTCTTCGACGATGAAATCGGTGTCACCAATTTCACGAACCTTCACCCGGCGCATCATCTGCCGGACTATCACCTCGATGTGTTTGTCGTTAATACGAACTCCCTGCAACCGGTAAACTTCCTGCACTTCATCCACGAGATATCTTGCAAGAGCTACTTCACCCTTAATATTCAAAATATCTTGAGGAATAGCCGAACCACCGATCAACGGTTCACCTGCTCGTACATAATCACCCTCATAGACATTGATATGCTTGCCCCTGGGGATCAGGTATTCCTTTTTTTCACCCACATCCACTGGTGCAACCGTGACTTTCTGTTTGCCTTTTTTGGTTCCCTTGGCAATCGAAACATAGCCGTCAATCTCGCTGAGGACCGATATTTCCTTGGGTTTCCTGACCTCGAAAAGCTCTGCAACCCTTGGAAGACCACCGGTAATATCCTTGGTTTTTGTGGTGGCTCTAGGCAGTTTGGCAAGCACATCGCCGGCCTGAGTAATGTCGCCTTCTTCAACAAGAAGGATGGCATTCACCGGCAGTATATATCTGGCCTGGCCTGATTTTTTGGAAAGGGAAGCGGTCTTCCCCTCTTTGTCCTTGATGGAGATCCTAGGTCTTTCCTCGGCGGTTTTTGATTCAATAACGGTACGGCTCGATTTCCCCGTAACAGCATCCACTTTTTCCTGGAGCGTTTTACCAAGAGCCAGGTCCCCAAATTTGACGGTTCCGTCCACTTCCGAAATAATCGGCGTGGTAAAAGGATCCCAGTTAGCAAGCAGATCCCCGGCCTTTACTTTGTCGCCGTCATTTATGTCCAGGTGGGCGCCGTAAATCACCGGAAACCGTTCCCGCTCCCGCCCGGAATCGCTCACGATGGAAAATTCACCACCCCTTCGGTTCATGACCACATATTTATTATCGGCATTTTTGACCACATCCAGGTCGATAAACTTGATAGTGCCTTCCACGCGCGCACGGATGTCAGCCTGCTCTACCCGCCGACTGGCAGTACCGCCGATATGGAATGTCCGCATGGTCAACTGTGTGCCGGGCTCACCGATGGACTGGGCTGCCAGGATACCGATGGCCATTCCCATCTCCACTTTTTTCCCGTAGGCAAGATCGCGGCCATAGCAATTTGCGCAGACACCGTGCTCGGCCTTGCATGTCAATACCGAACGGATTTTCGCGCTGGTTATGCCCGCATTTTCGATGAGATCCACAGCAGCTTCATCAATTTCCTCTCCAGCCTTCACCAGCACCTTATCCGTAAACGGATCCAGAATATCCTCGAGGGCCGTCCTCCCCAGAACACGTTCGGACAGACGTTGTATCACCTCGCCGCCTTCCATGAGGGGCTCGACTTCCACACCCATCATGGTATGGCAGTCATCTAACAGGATGATACAATCCTGAGCGACATCGGCCAACCTTCGGGTCAAGTAGCCTGAATTAGCCGTTTTAAGGGCAGTGTCCGCCAGCCCTTTTCGAGCGCCGTGCGTGGAAATAAAGTACTGCAGAACAGACAGCCCTTCACGAAAGTTAGCCGTAATCGGCGTTTCAATGATCTCGCCGGATGGTTTGGCCATGAGTCCACGCATACCGGCCAGCTGCCGCATTTGATCTTTGCTGCCTCTGGCACCGGAATCCGCCATCATATAAATCGGATTCAGACTCTCCATGACAACGGGTTTCTTGTCCTTATCCAGCACCGGGTTTCCGTTTTTGTCCATAACCGCCTGGTTCTTCATGGAGTCCATCATCTCATTGGCAACATCATCGGTTGCCTTTGCCCATATATCGACAACCTTGTTGTACTTTTCACCCTGGGTAATAAGACCCTCGGTGTACTGTCTGCCGATCTCCGTAACCCGGGTCTCCGCAGCCTTGAGAATGTCCCACTTGGCATCTGGAATAATCATGGCGTCGATGGAAATGGACAGCCCTCCTTTGGTGGAGTACTTGTAGCCGATGTTCTTCAATCGGTCTGCCAGAATAACGGTGGCCTTGGGTCCCAGATTTCTGTAGGCATAGTCAACGATTTTTCTGAGTTCATTCTTGTCCATAACCTTGTTGACGATGTTAAATGGTATTTCAGGTCGTATTTCCACAACTTCAAACAGGTGAAACAGCAGATCGTTGGTCATGATAATCCTGCTGACTTCGCCTGAATTCAAGTCAAACAAACTCTCGGCATCAGTTTCGTCGACATGCAGAGTTTCGATCAGATCGTGCTTTTTAACCAGCCCGATGTCGCCGTTAAATCGTTTGTCTGCACTTTCTGAATAGGCATCAACCAGGTTGACAAACGCATCTCCTTTGTTGCTTTTTTTCAGAACAGCGCGCGCAGATTTCTCGTTGGACACCATGATATGTCGTAGACGCATGATATCTTCCCTGGGCATGATCTCCCAGAGGAGGATCCGGCCGACAGTGGTTTCGACACGCTCGCCCGCTATTCGAACGGTTATCCTGGCATGCAATTCTACGGAGCGGGCATCGTATGCGGAACGAACTTCTTCAGGATTTGAAAAAAGCTGCCCTTCTCCTTTGGCACCCTCGATAGACCGGGTCATATAATAGATCCCCAGAACAATGTCCTGACTTGGGACAATGATGGGGCTGCCGTTCGCCGGGGACAATATGTTGTTACTGGAGAGCATCAATGCACGTGCTTCAATCTGGGATTCAACGGACAAGGGCACATGAACCGCCATCTGGTCACCGTCAAAATCTGCATTGAACGCCGTACAAACCAGTGGATGCAGTTGAATCGCCTTTCCCTCAATAAGAATGGGCTCAAACGCCTGAATACCCAGGCGGTGAAGTGTGGGCGCCCGGTTCAGAAGCACCGGGTATTCTTTTACGACCTCATCAAGGGTGTCCCATACCTCCGGGGTTTCTTTTTCGACCATTTTTTTGGCACTTTTGACGGTAGAAACCAGGCCTTTCTGCTCGAGTCGATAGTAAACAAAAGGCTTAAAAAGTTCTAACGCCATCTTCTTTGGCAAACCGCATTGATGAAGCCGCAACTCCGGTCCCACCGAAATAACGGTTCGTCCGGAGTAATCCACACGTTTACCCAGAAGATTCTGCCGAAAACGTCCCTGCTTCCCTTTCAGGGTATCGCTCAGGGATTTCAGGGGTCGCTTGTTGGAGCCTGTTATAACCCTGCCGTGCCGTCCGTTGTCAAAAAGGACATCGACGGATTCCTGAAGCATCCGCTTTTCATTACGCACAATAATATCCGGTGCTTTCAGATCGACAAGCCGTTTCAGGCGGTTGTTTCTGTTAATGACCCGGCGGTAAAGATCGTTGAGATCAGACGTTGCAAAACGCCCGCCCTCCAGTGGGACAAGGGGCCGCAAATCCGGGGGCAGAACCGGAATGACGTCCATGATCATCCAGACCGGATTGACCCCGGATCGACGAAAAGAATCGACTATTTTCAACCGCTTGGAAAGCTTCTGACGTTTGGCAATGGAGTTTGTGGCCCGGATGTCTTCGCGGAGCTGGACATAGAGCGCCTCAAGATCGATTTCCTCCAAAAGCTTCTTGACAGCTTCGGCACCAATACCCGCCTCAAATTTAGACCCGTAAAGCTCCTGGGCTTCACGGTATTTTTCATCGGTCAGCAGCTGGCATTTGGCCAGACCCGTATCCTTGGGATCAATCACGATATAACTGTCAAAATAGAGAACCTTTTCCATATTTTTCAATGTCAGGTCCAGCAGGTT
>RCNG010001416.1_pt1 | contig 11892 bp, 13 predicted proteins | sample 2041371 | NCBI WGS metagenome assembly RCNG01 (sample SAMN09708227, study PRJNA481090) | Marine sediment metagenome, whole genome shotgun sequencing project. | biome: marine sediment; feature: ocean; material: sediment; isolation source: Sewage treatment plant 1 marine sediment (STP1) ... | reverse complement strand
GCCTGGTTGGGATTTGGCCCACTGTCAGCAAACGTTCTGGCGCACCCGGCGCCGGATCTTGCCGAGGTTGACGCAGCGATGCAGCGTCTTGGCATCGTCGATGAGGTCGTGGTTCTCAAAGGACAGACCATTCGCAATGATTCCGGCATGCGGCAGCTCGCAAACAGTAGCTGGAATCTGACGGAGCTAAACGGCCGTTACGAGGCCTTTGTGAAGATGTTCCGGCCCGTCATGAAGGCCATCGGCGAAGCCCGACAAATTAAAGAAAAACAAGCATTTATAGTGCGTACACTACTGATTCAGGAGTATCGAAAGGTCTTGCTGCGCGATCCGTTGTTGCCGCAGGAATTACTCCTCCCGGGCTGGAAGGGCGCGGCGGCCTATCAACTGTGCAGAAACCTGTATCTGGCAACGCACTTTGAGGCAGATGAGTACGTCGGTCACACGATGGAGACGACCGACGGTCCTTTGCCACCGCCCGGAGCGACATTCTGGCGCCGATTCGGTGGCATCGAGAAGACGACAAGGAAAAGGGCGAGTAATGACTGAGCTGGAAATTGCAAAACGCTGTGCCGAAGTCATGTGGAATGATGACAGTGCCTCGCAGGCGCTGGGGATGGAAATCGAGGTGACCGAAGTCGGTGGAGCTATTGCCCGGATGGTCATTCGCGATGACATGGTCAATGGCCTCGATGTTTGTCACGGCGGGCTTGTGTTTGCGTTGGGTGATACCGCTTTCGCCTTCGCGTGCAACGCCTACAACCTGCAGTCGTTTGCCGCGTCCTGCCATATTGATTTCCTGCGACCAGCGATGCTCAATGATGAACTGACGGCTATTGCGAGCGAAGATTACCGCGGTCGCCGCTCGGGTTATTACACGATCAAAATCTATAATCAGCGCGAAGAGAAGGTCGCTATATTTCGCGGTCGTTCAGCGAGTAATGGAAAGCCCCTGTTTACTGACTAGACTTGCTGCAAAAGTGATACAAGAAACATTGAAAAGCTTAAAAAAGCGTGACACATTAGCCCGCTAGCATCGGAGTTTGAAATGTACACACAAGGCCTGGATCAGGCGGGTAAAGACAAGCAAGCGGCTGTCGAGTCGCCTGACAAGCTCGACGCGTTCCAGCAACGTGTTGATGCGGAAGAGAAAATTGAAGCCAAGGACTGGATGCCCGAGGCCTATCGGCGGACCTTAATCCGGCAGATTTCTCAGCACGCACATTCCGAGATCATCGGAATGCAACCGGAGGGCAACTGGCTAACGCGCGCGCCGTCGTTGAAACGCAAGGCGATTTTGCTGGCGAAGGTGCAGGATGAGGCGGGCCACGGCCTGTATCTTTACTCTGCCGCCGAAACCTTGGGTGTTTCACGGGACCAGATGGTTGCCGATTTACTCAGCGGTAAAGCCAAGTACTCCAGTATCTTCAATTACCCGACCGTGACTTGGGCGGACATCGGCGCTATTGGCTGGCTGGTCGATGGTGCGGCGATCATGAATCAAATTCCGCTGTGTCGTTGTTCCTATGGCCCGTATGCACGAGCCATGGTTCGTGTCTGTAAGGAAGAAAGTTTTCATCAGCGCCAGGGCTTCGACATCATGTTGACGCTTTGCCGTGGTACCGACGCACAAAAAGCGATGGCGCAGGATGCGTTGAACCGCTGGTGGTGGCCGTCACTAATGATGTTCGGTCCGAACGACTCGGAGTCGAAACACTCGGCACAATCCATGGCCTGGAAAATCAAACGTTTTAGCAACGACGAATTGCGACAAAAATTCGTCGACGTCACCGTGCAGCAGGCGGACTTCCTCGGGATTACGATGCCTGATGACGCGTTGAAGTTCGACGAGGAGTCCGGGCACTACCAGTTTGGCGAAATCGACTGGCAGGAGTTTATGAACGTTGTCGCAGGCAACGGTCCGTGCAATAAACAACGCCTTGAAAAACGCCGCAGCGCACACGACGACAACGTATGGGTGCGTGAAGCAGCACAGGCCTATGCCAGTAAACAGGCCGCCCGCGCGGCGGCTTGAGGGGAATCGAAATGTCGAAACAGGAATGGCCACTTTACGAAGTTTTTATTCGCACCAAGGCTGGCTTGAGCCATCGCCACGCGGGAAGCGTACACGCCGCGGACGATCAAATGGCGTTGGACAATGCCCGCGATACTTATACGCGGCGAAGCGAAGGCGTGAGTTTGTGGGTCGTTCGTTCGGACAAAATTGTTGCGTCGGATCCTGCAGAGACGTCAGCATTCTTCGAGCCGGCCGAGGACAAAATCTATCGACATCCGACGTTCTACGAGATACCAGACGGAGTTGAAAATCTGTGAATGCCGATCAGGCTTTGCTTGCCTACACGTTGCGGCTGGCCGACAACGCGCTGATACTTTCGCAGCGCATGGTCGAACTGGTAGCCGCTGAGCCGGAGCTTGAAGAAGAGCTCGCGAACGCGAATTTCGCACTCGATTTTATTGGTCAGGCTCGCATGTTTTACACGCGCGCCGCCGAACTCGACGGGCAAGGACGCAGCGAAGATGATTTCGCCTTTCTGCGCGACGAAAATGAATTCCGTAACTTGTTGCTGCTCGAACAGCCGAACGGTCATTTTGGCGATGCGCTAGTGCGTCAGTATTTGTTTGAGGCATTCTACGTCCATTTGCTGGATGCCCTGACGCGTTGTTCCGATCCAGGGTTAGCGGAGATTGCGGCTCGCGCGATCAAGGAAGTTAGATATCACCTCCGCCATAGTTCGCAATGGCTTGTCCGACTCGGTGACGGCACAGAACTCAGTCACGATCGTGCGCAGAAGTCGCTCGATGACAACTGGCGTTACACCGGTGAGATGTTTGCGGCCGATGCTATCGACATCGCGACGCAGGAAGCCTATTGCGGACCGGACCTCGCGGCCATTCAAAAACTGTGGCAGCAGGACGTCGAAAAGACAGTAGCGGAAGCGACCTTGAAGTTACCCGACGACCAGTGGATGGCGAGCGGTGGCAAACAGGGACAGCACAGCGAACACTTTGGTTTCTTAATCGCCGAGATGCAATATTTGCAGCGGTCCTTCCCGGGTGCGTCGTGGTAGCAACCACTATCAGCAAAGCGCAGGTCTATGAGTGGCTGGCTGACGTGCCCGACCCCGAAATACCGGTGCTGAGCATCCTGGATCTGGGCATCGTCCGCGATGTCACTGTCGACGAATCGGTCGACAATAAGGTAACAGTGACCTTAACTCCGACCTATTCAGGCTGTCCGGCGACAGAGGCGATCGAGTCGGATGTCCTCGCAGCACTTAAGGGCCACGGTATCGGTGACGCTGCCATCAAGCGAGTGTTGTCGCCGCCCTGGACGACGGACTGGATTAGCGAAGACGGACGCGAAAAGTTGCGCCGTTATGGCATCGCGCCACCCAGCCCCAGCCGTGAGATTGCGTGCCCGCAGTGCGAATCAATGGATACCGAGCTGGTCAGTGAGTTCGGTTCAACGGCTTGCAAAGCGTCGTGGCGTTGTCGCGAGTGTCTTGAGCCCTTCGAATATTTCAAGTGCCTGTGAACATGTGCCAATGAGACAGTTTCATCCATTAGTCGTCGCCGCCAAGGACAGAGAGACTCGCGATTCCGTGCGCATCACTCTGGATGTTCCCGAGGCGCTACGCGACGAGTATGCGTTTCAGGCGGGCCAACATTTGCCGATCCAGATTGAGCAGGACGGTCGGAAAATTCGCCGCACCTACAGTATTTGTTCGGAGCAGGGCCGGTGGCCGTTGCAGATCGGAGTCCGCATACAAGAGGGTGGCCAGTTCTCCGAATTCGCCGCCAATGAGCTCGAAGTTGGCGACACGTTGGACGTTATGCCGCCGAACGGTCAGTTCCATGCTGTGCTCGATGCAAAGAGTAAGAGACAATATTTGGGCGTAGCGGCGGGGAGTGGCATTACGCCGATATTGTCGATTGTTTCGTCGGTCTTGAGCGCAGAGCCGGATAGTCGCTTCGCGCTTTTCTATGGCAACCGCAAGCAAAACTCGACGATGTTTATCGACGATCTCTTTGCGTTGAAGAATCAATACCCGGCGCGCCTGCAGCTGCATTTCCTGTTTAGCCGCGAGGAGCAGGAGTTCGACATCGCTGCCGGTCGATTGGATGAGGCCAAGATGCGCGACTTGTTTGATCGGTTCTGCAAGGCGGCACCGCCGGACGAAGTGTTCGTGTGTGGTCCCGACACCATGATAAATACGGTGACAGTGACCTTAAATGAATTGGGTATTCCTGCGGATAAAATACACGCTGAGCGCTTCGGAGCCAGACGTACTGCGGGTCGAAATAAGGTCACTGGCACCGTATCTCCAGACCTGGCCAGCATTACCGTCGTCATGGACGGTCACAAAAAGACGTTCGAAATGCCCCGCGCCGGGATCAATATTGTGGATGCGGCGGCGGAGCAGGGTGTAGAGCTGCCGTATTCTTGCAAAGGCGGCGTCTGCGCGACCTGCCGAACGCATGTGCAGGAAGGCGAAGTGAAAATGGCGACCAACTACGGCCTTGAGCCCTGGGAGGTCGAGAAGGGCTTCGTTCTGGCCTGCCAGAGTACTCCGGTCAGCGATGAAGTCCTGCTGGATTACGACAAGGCCTGACTTCAAATGGCGCAATTTCAAAACTACCTCGATAGCTAACGGCGTAAAATTGTCCACTATGTATGCCCAGTCCGGGCAAAGAACGACCTGCACGCCGGAGGGCGTATGACTGATTCCAATAATTCTGCGGTTGAGAACTTGCCGGTACGCCAGAGTTCCTACGACTATGAGGACTTGCTCAGTTGTGGGCATGGGGAGATGTTCGGCAAAGAAAACGGCCGACTGCCCAAGCCGCCGATGCTCATGACGGACCGCGTTACGCTGATTACCGACGACACGGGTAAATATGGCAAAGGCGAAATCAAGGCCGAATTCGATATCAAGCCAGACCTTTGGTTCTTCGATTGCCATTTCGAAGATGATCCCGTCATGCCGGGTTGCCTGGGGCTCGATGCGCTGTGGCAGTTGGTCGGGTTTCACCTGGTTTGGGGCGCCCATCAGGGCAAAGGACGGGCGTTGGGCGTTGGCAAGGTGAAATTTACCGGCCAGATTTTGCCGACTTCGAAACTGGTTACGTTTCAGATCGATATCAAACGAATTATTTCACGTAAGCTTGTGCTCGCATTGGCCGACGGTACGGTGTCCGTCGATGGCCGCGAAATCTACACAGCGGAAGACCTCAAGGTCGGGCTGTTTACCTCCACAGATAACTTTTAGGAACGATTGATGCGTCGCGTTGTAATCACTGGCCTTGGTGCCGTTTCCTGCTTAGGCAATTCAAAAGAAGATATTACTGAGTCCCTCCGTCTTGGACGCTCTGGCATCGTTGCCAACGAGGAGTTTAAGGAAATGGGTCTGCGCAGCCAGGTGTCTGGAAGCGTGAATATTGATACCAAAGAACACATCGACCGGAAAGTTCTTCGCTTCATGGGCAATTCGGCGGCGTATGCCTACATCGCAATGCGGCAGGCTATCGATGATTCAGGACTTGAAGAAAGCGATGTGTCGAACATCCGCAGCGGCATCATTGCTGCGTCCGGTGGTGCATCCAGTGAGAACATCGTCAAGAGTGCCGACATTTTGCGTGCCCGCGGCGTGCGAAAAATCGGGCCGTACATGGTCACGCGTACGATGGGTAGTTCGATTTCAGCGTGTCTGGCTACACCGTTCAAGATCAAAGGCGTTAACTACTCGCTGACGTCGGCTTGTGCCACCAGTGCACATTGTATTGGCGCTGCAGCAGAACAGATTCAGCTAGGCAAACAAGACATTGTTTTCGCCGGCGGCGGTGAGGAAGAGCACTGGACATTGGCATGTCTGTTCGACGCGATGGGCGCCCTTTCATCCAAGTACAACGATGACCCAACAACGGCATCACGTCCCTACGACGTTACTCGTGACGGCTTCGTTATCGCTGCTGGCGCGGGAATGGTTGTCGTCGAAGAGCTCGAGCACGCGAAAGCGCGCGGCGCAAAAATTTACGGCGAGCTCGTCGGTTATGGCGCGACGTCGGATGGCAGCGACATGGTTGCTCCATCGGGAGAAGGTGCGGTTCGTTGCATGGATATGGCGCGTTCAACGGTTGAGGGCCCGATCGATTACATCAATACGCACGGCACCAGCACGCCCGTTGGCGATGTGAAGGAAGTTGAAGGAATGGCGACGCTGTTTGGCGAAGACATGCCGCGCTTTGGATCGTCCAAATCCTTGTGTGGCCACTCACTGGGAGCGACCGGCGCGCAGGAGGCGATTCATTGTCTGTTGATGCTGCAGGACGATTTCATCGCACCATCAATCAATGTCAATGACCCCGATCCCGCTGTTGTGGGCAAGCCGCTGGTTACAGAGCTGATCGAAAATGCCGGATTGAAGACGGTGATGTCGAACAGCTTCGGATTTGGCGGCACCAACGGGACATTGGTGTTTCAGAAACGCTAAAGTTTCGAATTCAGCCATAGTCGGCCATAATCGCTCGCTATGACTATTGAAACCCTCAGCGAAACCCGCTGCTTCGGCGGCAAAATCGGCTTTTACCAGCACGCGTCTGCCGTCAATGACTGCAGCATGCGATTTTCTGTCTTTGTTCCACCTCAGGCAGCCGCGGGTAAAGTCCCTGTACTGACCTTTCTTTCCGGTCTCACCTGCACCGAAGAAAATTTCATGGTGAAGAGCGGCGCGCAGCGAGTCGCGGCCGAGCTTGGCATCATGTTGGTGTCTCCTGATACGAGCCCGCGCGGCGACGGCGTTCCCGATGATCCGGACGACGATTACGATTTTGGACTCGGCGCGGGGTTCTATGTCAATTCGACTGAGATGCCGTGGTCGAAGCACTATCAGATGTACGACTACGTAACTCAGGAGTTGCAGGACGTCATCTTCAACAACTTTCCAGGCGATGCTGACCGTCACGGTCTTACCGGGCATTCGATGGGCGGCCATGGCGCATTGATTATCGGTCTCAGAAACCCGGACATGTTCAAGTCGCTATCGGCATTCGCGCCAATATGCACGACCTTGGACAGCCCGTGGGGACGAAAAGCGATGGGATATTACCTCGGTGATGACACCTCAACGTGGACGAACTTCGACGCGGCGGAAGTCGCGCGCAATACATCCGATCCGTCCGTCTATAGCGAGATTCTCGTCGATCAGGGCGCGGATGATCCGTATCTGGCTGAACAACTAAAGCCTGAATTACTCGAAGCTGCGTGTCAGGAAAGCGGATTAGCGTTGCGGCTGAGGATTCACGATGGTTATGACCATGGCTATTACTTCATATCGACGTTCATCGAAGAGCACTTGAGATTCCACGCGGACCAACTGAGAAGCTGACCAACACGCCATGACGGAGCAATGGATAATACTCGGTGCGGCAATGCTGGCGACCGGTTGTGTTGCAGGTGTCATGGCTGGGCTGTTCGGCATTGGCGGCGGCATCGTCATCGTTCCCGTGCTCGAGTTCACGCTCGGTTTCCTCGGTGTTGATCCCGCGATCCGCATGCACGTCGCTGTCGCGACATCGCTGGCCGTGATCATTCCAACTTCGATTTCATCGGCCCGCGCTCACCATCAGCACCAAGCCGTGGACATGCAGATCATCAAACGCTGGGCGTTGTTTGTGCTCGTCGGATCTCTGGCGGGAACCTGGATTGCGGCTCAGGTCCATAGCCGCGTACTGGCCATGATCTTCGCAACGCTCGCGCTTTTGATCGCGTTGAAGATGATCTTCCTGCCTCAAAGCCGAAATCTTACTCAAGACGTACCGCGTGGTCCGATGATGCCGATCATCCCGACAGCCATTGGTTGCCTGTCGAGCATGATGGGAATTGGCGGCGGCACGTTTTCCGTGATGATCCTGACGCTTTTCAATCAGCCGATACACCGCGCAGTAGGAACAGCATCGCTCTTCGGACTTGTCATTAGTTTGCCGGGGACGATCGGATTTATTCTGGCCGGTTGGAATGATGTTCGAATGCCACCGGGCAGTCTGGGATTCGTCAGTCTGATTGGATTCGCGTTGATCGCACCCACCACGGTCATGACGGCACCCATCGGCGCGAGGATTGCGCATTCATTTTCGGAGAAGAAATTGAGTATGTTATTCGGCGCGTTTCTGGTGATCGCTGCCGCGCGTTTGTTCTACAAGGCTTTCGTATGAATCGATTGGTATTTGTCTGCTTGATCGCTGGTCTTCTTGTCGCCTGCGGCCCGAGGGAGCTCGAGCCTGACGCGACTTTCGAGTGTTCCAACTGCGAGAGCTGGAACCTGCCGCAAGAGCCGTTTCGTATTTACGGCAATACCTGGTACGTCGGAACCGCGGGACTGTCATCGGTTCTTATCGAGACCGAAGAGGGCTTGATACTCGCGGACGGCGGATTGCCGCAATCCGCTGCGCTGATCGAAGCCAATATCAAGAGCGTGGGTTTTGACCCGATGAAGATCTCGGCGATCCTGGTGTCACACGCGCATTACGATCACGCTGGCGGCATTGCCGCACTGCAGCGTCTCACCGGAGCTCGCGTCTATACGAGTGTTGAGGGTCTGAACGGATTGAAAAGCGGCCAGTTACAAAGCGACGATCCGCAATTTCTTTACGGACCTGAAAATACGAGCTTTCCTGCGATCGAAAACGTCGTCGCACTCGCGGACAGCGAAGTCCTGACGATCGGGGGCGTAGAAGTTACCGCCGTCTATACGCCGGGGCATACACCGGGCGGCATTAGCTGGTCGTGGGAGTCATGCGCGCTCGGCACCTGCTATGACGTCGTCTACGCCGATAGCATTACGGCGGTTTCGGCGGAGGGTTACCGATTCAGCGAAGGGCCAGCGGCTAATCAGATTATCGAAAGCGCCGATGCGCTTTCCAAGCTCGACTGCGACATCCTGTTGTCACCGCATCCGTTCTTTTTCGGCTTGCAGAAAAAGCTTGAGAGGCGCGATGAGGGTAATCCCTTCGTCAATAATGTCGCTTGCATGATCTACGCGGAAACGATGCTGCTATGGCTGGAACAGCGAATGGATTCAGAGCGAGGAGCTGTGGTGCCCATGCCCGAGATTGTCATCGCTCCGGAAAAAATTTGAGACTGGCATCGCCATCGTAACAATGCCAAGGACGACAATAAGCAAGCCCGAAGCCATTCGATTACGGCTTGCGAATGCAGCGACTTTGGCTGCGCTAAGGCCGGTCGCAATCATCGCCGGCAGGGTACCAAGGCCAAACGCAATCATGACCAGCGCGCCGCTTGACGCATCGGCTGTCGTCGCAGCAATCAACAGCACGCTGTAAACAAGTCCGCAGGGAAGCCATCCCCACAGGAGTCCCAGCGCAGCGGCTTTGGACACGCTGGTTGCAGGGATCAGTCCCGTCGCACGGGGAGCCAGGCGATTCCAGATTAAGGCACCGGCCTTTTCCACAGGAGCGAGTAGCCGTAAATTGAAAGCTACCTGCAGGCCGACAACCACAATGAGCAAACCGCTCACAAGTCGTACGGGTCCCGCGAGGCTCGGTATCGTGCCCACGGCGGTTTTCCCGATCAGAGCGACTACGATGCCGAGAAAGGTATAACTCAGAATTCTTCCGACGTTATAGGCGATCGCCAAAGGTAACTGGTACCTTAGGGCAGCAACCGAAGCGCCAGCCGCAAACAGTCCGGAAATCCCTGCGCACATGCCGAGACAATGCGCGCTACCCAGCAATCCTGCTGCGAACGCCGCGGCGAGAACAGGTAGTAGCTCCGTCATTTTTTGGCAGCGTCCTCGCCATCCTCGCCATTGAAGGGTGACTTGTCGTCGTCCATCAATATCCGCATGGCTGGCGTGTCCAGGTCGTCGAATTGTCCACTCCCCACCGCCCAAAAGAACGCCCATACGGCGCCGCCGAGTATCAGCAGAGCCAAAGGAATCAGGACATACAAAATGGACATCGTCTTAGCTAAACCTGTTCAGACGCAGAGCGTTCAATACAACAATCAGTGAACTGGCGCTCATGCCGATTGCAGCGAGCCAGGGAGGAACCATCCCGGCCATGGCGAGCGGTAGTGCTGTTGCATTGTATACGACGGCCCACACAAGATTTTGCCGCACGATCCGCATCGTTGCGTTGGAGAGCTGCAACGCGGTCATGATGGGCGCGAGCGAATTGCCGAGCATGATCACGTCCGCACTGGTTTGCGCCAATAGCGCGCCGTGGCCCGGCGCGATCGATGTATCCGCGCCAGCAAGAACCGGTGCATCGTTGATGCCGTCGCCAATCATGACGACGCGTTCGCCGCGTGCCTGCAGAGATTCAATGAAGCGGAGTTTGTCCGCCGGCGAGCAGTCGAATCCGACGTCGGCGATGTCCAGCGCTTCGGCGACACTTCGAACGGCGGCTTCGTTATCACCACTCAACAGAGAAAGGCTAATTCCTTTTAATTTCAATGAGTTAATCACATCTCTGGCGTCGGCTCTGAGCGGGTCATTGATGATGAACCTGGCTACCGGGCTGCCATCCATCCCCAGATAGACGACGGTTGTCGTCTCGTCTCGGTGCTCGTTTTCGTCGAGTGCAAATGCGGCATTGCCGATTCGCCAGCACCTGTCGTTAATGGTGCCACTGACGCCTTCCGAAACGTGGACGGTCGCATTGCCGACCGCCGGCATAGCTCGATCGTTCTTGAATGCACGCGCGAGCGGATGGCTTGACGCTTGTTCAAGAGCCGCAGCGATCTGCAGACACTGTTCCTCGTCGTAGTTGCTATCCAGCACTTCGACGGATTGAATTTCGGGCGTTCCCAATGTCAGAGTACCCGTCTTGTCGAAAACGATGTGCGTCACTCGCGACAACACTTCGATCGCATTGCCATTGGTGATCAGGAGGTGCAGTTCGGAGAATCGGCTGCCGGCCGTCGCGAACGCCGCGGGTGTTGCGAGCGCCAATGCGCAGGGGCAGGTCACAACCAGCACGGAAAGCGTAATGACGAATGCTTTTTCCGGCGCAACAAAATACCAGTACAACGCGACGGCCGAGGCTATCGCCAGAAGTGCGACAACGATGTAGCTCGCTATCCGGTCAGCGAGGTTCACGAATGCGGGTCGCGTATACCGTGCGCGTTCACTCATACGGCTGATCGCGCCAAGCGCGGTGTCGCCACCCGTGTTGGTGACTCGCATTTCAATAATGGCATCGAGGTTGACGCTGCCGGCAGCAAGAAAATCGCCAATAGAACGGTGTTGCGGTCTTGCCTCGCCCGTCAGCAAAGCCTCGTCGACCGAGCTCGCACCCGAAACGACGATGCCATCAGCCGGAATTGAGTCGCCAGCGCGGACAAGGACAATGTCGTCCTTCGCCAATTGTGCGACCGGAATCGTCGATGTTTGACCGTTGATAATGAGTGTCGCGGTGTTCGGGAGTAACTGTGAAAGTGCCACGCTGCGATCGATTGAACGATGTCGTGCGCGCATCTCGAGGTATCGTCCCAGCGTCAGGAAGAATACAAACATGGCGACTGAGTCGAACCAGACGGCGGCGCCGTTCGTAAACGTCGAGTAAACCGACGCGCTATAGGCGCCGCCAATGGCAATGGATACGGGCAGGTCCATTCCGGGCCGGCCAGCGAACAGACCACGCCAAGCGCTCGAAAAAAACGGTTTCGCGGCGTAAAAGACGACGGGCGTAGCAACAAAAAAGCTCACGAGGCGCAGAAAGTGCTTCATGTCAGCGTCCATGCCCTGGAAGTCACCGGCATAAAGTCCTACCGCGAACATCATGACCTGCATCATGCCGAGCGATGCAACCAGCAGGCGTTTCAAAGCGCTCCGCTGTTCGGCCAGCTCGGGG
>RCNG010006110.1_pt1 | contig 11899 bp, 13 predicted proteins | sample 2041371 | NCBI WGS metagenome assembly RCNG01 (sample SAMN09708227, study PRJNA481090) | Marine sediment metagenome, whole genome shotgun sequencing project. | biome: marine sediment; feature: ocean; material: sediment; isolation source: Sewage treatment plant 1 marine sediment (STP1) ... | reverse complement strand
GTCGATGCGATGATATCCATTCGTATGGGTGAGCAGCCTAACCCGCGCATTACCATGCGTAACGTTGTTAAAAACCGGGATTTATCGGTCGTTGTGTTGATGGATTTATCTGAATCCACCAATGAAGCCATGGCGGGTTCAGATAAAACAGTCCTGCAACTGACAAGAGAAGCTGCAACCTTAGTTGCAACGGCCATTAATGGTATCGGTGATCCCTTTGCTCTGCATGGCTTTGCCTCGGATGGTCGTCATGATGTGCAATATTATCGTTTCAAACATTTCGAACAGAAATTTGATGATGACGTTAAATCACGACTGGCAGGTATGAAAGGCGGGCTCTCTACACGCATGGGTACAGCCCTTCGCCATGCCGGCCATCATTTAATGAAGCAACAGGAGCGGCCGCAAATTAATTCTTCTGGTGACTGACGGTGAACCGGCAGATATTGATGAGCGTGATCCACAGCATCTTCGTCATGATACCAAGAAAGCCGTTGAGGAATTGTATAGTACCGGAGTATTGACCTATTGTCTGACACTGGATCCGAATGCGGATTCCTATGTGAAACGAATCTTCGGTGAAAATAATTATACGATTATTGATAATGTGGATCGTTTACCTGAAAAATTACCCACATTATTTGCCAGCTTAACCGGTTAGCGAAAACCCGCTCGGGAAGAGTTATGAGTCGTGTTGTAGGTATGCCTGTCTATGAGCAGCAAAAAGTAGAAGTTGCTGCCAGGCTCTATAATTTATGGCGCAGAGCTAAACTGCACATGCAATGCCCTATTCGATTTGCTCTGGCGGATTACCGGGGTCTGGTCATGATACTGGATAAAGACGAATGGTTATGCGCCGATGAGAGGCAGAATGATATGCCGGTTATTTGCTGGCTGAAGTTTGCTGATCAGGGGCGGGATGCCTTACATTTACCCGTTCAATGTACATTAAATTATTATCATTTTGCCGCTTCCAAAATACGTGCTCATGTCCTTGAGTTGATGGCAGAAGAATTAGAACGTATGTTGAGTAAAAAGAATAATTTTAAAGACTAAATGACGGTTATTCTTAAGCTGTAGATTTTAAGAGGAGAGCGAGTGGCACTGGTTAATATGCGCGACATGTTGTATCACGCTTACGAAAATAACTATGCCGTTGGTGCTTTTGATCTGGTCAGCCTTGATTTCCTGGAGGCTGTTATAGATGCTGCAGAAAACTGCCGTGCCTCAATTATTCTGAGTATTGCTGAACCTCATTTCGTTCATTACGATTTTGAACTGCTGCTGCCTGCAGTAGAAGCTGCAGCAAAGCGGGCTTCTGTTCCTGTTGCCATTCAACTGGATCATGGCTGCAGTCTGGAGTCCGCAATAAAAGCTATTAAGCTTGGTTGTAATGGCGTCATGCTGGATGTGTCTGATTCCCCATTGCCAGAAAACATTAAGGCTACACAGTCAGTGGTTGAGATGTCGCATGGATGTGGTATACCGGTAGTTGGGGAGCTGGGCTATGTAGCTGGCATGGAGGGAGAAGGAGCACAACAGCATCCAGGTGAAACTTCTTTTACCAATCCCGCTGAGGCAAAAGCCTATGTAGAACGCACCGGGGTCGATTTTCTTGCAGTTTCAATTGGTACCGTACAGGGACGTATGAAAGGCCGCGCGAAGCTGGATTTTCAGCGCTTAAAACAGCTCAACCAGGCAGTGAGTGTGCCTCTGGTGATTCATGGCGGCAGCGGACTCAATGAAAGTCAGTTTCGTAAACTGGCAACCCTGGGTGTTGTTAAAATAAATTACTACACAGCATTATCTGATGCAGCAGCCAGGGCCTTGCGTCATCAGGTCAGACTCAATTCATCGGCTAGTTTTACCGAACTGCAGCAGGGCGTCAAACAGGCAATCGGTACAGAAGTAGAACGTTGTCTTCGAATCTGGGGTTGTGCCGGACGGGCAGCTGAAGTGCTGGCACAATGTGAACCCTGGTTGCCGGTTGAACATCTTATTACCCATGCTATTAAAGGCATCAGCGAACAACAGACGCACACCGTTATGGCAGAAGGACGGAAACTATTGTCAAATATTCCAGGAGTACGCGGCGTCTTTACCGGTGAAACTGTCAAGCAGGGAGAACAATCCAGCGTTTGCTGGCTAGTCCATCTGGCCAATCAACATGTTATTAAGAACTTTCACGAACATCCGGACTATATCAACTTTTCCAACACTATTCTTTTCCGCCCCTATATTGAAAATCTTCTCAGTATCGATTATCTCGATAACTCCTCAACAGGCGGGCAGGCAAAACAGAAAAACTGAACCATAATTGACACAATGGTTTCGGGTTTTGTTAACTTCACTGCCAGATAAAGCATACGTTTAATTCTCATTAATTTCCAGAAAGGGCAGCGGTGGAAAGGGACCAAGGTACTTCATTTTCCACCAGTGGCCGGATTGTTGTCGCTCTTCGAAGCTGGTCAACTGGAACTGGTATAAATCCACACGGAGATAGTTTGGCGGTTTGTCAGCGAAGGGATTATGCGCCAGTAAGGCCATAACCTCTGGCGAACCCTTCAATAAGGATTGCAAAAACTGCTCAAAAAAAGGCATGAATTTGGCGTTATAAGGTACAAACCAGAGCAGCCAGTCCAGGCGGATGATAGGGGATAATGGCTTCCGGTCGTTTATCCGGACCGTCGGGATAATAGTTAAAGCGAAACTGCTGCTAATAACGTATCCCACTGGAACCACATAAATCTTTGCCCGGCATAGAACAGGGAAAGATAAAAGACCAGTAACAGGCGGTGAAAAATACCAGCGCGAGAATTCTTAAAAATAAAGCGGATACCATTACATAGCCATTGTCTCCCTGCTCGCCGTTATGAGCAGAAAAAAGCGTTTTTTTAAACCATGTAAACATCAGAACTATTCTGCTTGACAGGTAATTAGATCTTAAACCTGGCGTTGGTCAGAGCAGGAATTTGCTCAGCCTCTACAGGACGGCTAAAATAATAACCCTGGATATAAGGGGAATTCAGCTCCTGTAAAAAAAGTGCCTGCTCCCTGGTTTCTACGCCTTCAGCAACAATATTGAATCCCAGGCCTAACCCCATCGCAACGATGGCTTTTACCATCAGAGCGGAAGACTCATCGGCAGGTAAATGCTGAATAAAAGCTCTGTCCACTTTGAGCGTATTGACTTTTAGTTGTTTCAGTACGGATAAGGAGGAGTATCCTGTACCAAAATCATCAATCGCTACCTTGACTCCTTTTTTATCCAGCTCTTCACACACCCGGATATGTTGCACAGGATCCCGGCTCATGCTTTCGGTAATTTCAATTTCCAGCTCGCCATCTTGAATGTCAAACTTATGTTTAATATTCTCAACATGCTGCACAAAATTTTCAGAACTGAAATGAGAAGAGGAAACATTAACTGCCATCTCCAGCACCAGTCCCTGAGATTTCCATACCTGCAATTGTCTACAGGCCGTTTCTAGCACCCACTCACCAATCTCATTAATTAATCCAATGCGTTCTGCGGTATTGATAAATTCATCAGGTGAAACGGTACCCCTGTCAGGGTGAATCCAGCGTATTAAGGCTTCTACTCCGGCAATTTTTTCCTTTGCAACTGATATTTTTGGCTGATACACCAGTTTGAATTCGCTATTTTTAAAGGCTGCTCGTAAATCGCTCTCCAACTCAATGCGCTGAGCGGCATCCTCTGTCATCTGGGGATCATAAAAGGAAAAATTATGTTTACCATTATGTTTGGCAGAGTACATCGCTGCGTCTGCAACTTTTAGTAATGTGTCGGCATCTTCGCCATCCTGAGGGTAAATGGCGATACCAATGCTCATCCGGGGTATAATGCTTTGATTTTCGATAGTTATCGCTTTATTCTTCATTGCCAGACAGCGTTCAGCCGTTTGGGCGGCAAAGAGACCATTCTCTACATTCCCAAGCACAATACAAAATTCATCGCCTCCCAGGCGTGCAATAAAATCTTCATCCCTGACGGTATTCTTTAGTTCACGAGAGAATTTCTGTAGATAGATATCACCCTTATCATGTCCCAACGTATCATTGATTTCTTTAAAACCATCGAGATCCAGATACAATATAGCCAGCTGGGCCTGATTTCGTGCTATGTGTTTAATCTGCTCTGACAGATGTTCGCGAAAATGTCCCCTATTAGCCAGGCCGGTTAATTCGTCATAATAGGCCATGTCGAAGATTTTTTGTTCTGCGGATTTTATGACCGAAATATCCTGAACGGTACCCAGTATAAACTGCTTATCTGAACTATCGGTTATGCGTTTAATAACCTGATTCATAATGACCCAATTACCCGTTTTATTATCCAGCAGGCGATATTCAACACTGCTGTCATCTCCGCTTTTTACTACAGATTCTATTGCCATCTGAACCCGATTTTTATCATCCTCATGCACTTTACTGATGCAGAAATCCAGCTTGGTTCGTTTGCTGTCAACACCACACATAGAACACAGGTTGGCTGATAGCTCAATGTATTCTGATTCCATATCCCATTGCCAGTAACCGATTCGTGCCACGCGTTCTGTGGCGGAAAGCAACGTCAGGTTGTGTTCTTCAGTATCTTTTCTCAGCATTAAAAGTTCATAGTAGCTTTTGGCTATATCACGCCCGCCTTTCATCAGGAATATAAAATACAGAAAAAGCAGAACAGCTAATTGCAGTGACAGCTCATTTCCCAGCAGTATTAAGCGGCTATCGATACCAATTAACATGAGCGTGAGAAAAGCCGTAATAATATGTTTATCATACGATAGAATAGCTATGGCTCCTCCTGCTATGCCTGCCAATGCCAGTATCATGAGGACCTGATATTCAGGATAGTCCAGAGGATAGAAAAGCCAGACAGGCAGAACCCAGGTAACTGCAGACATATAGGCACCGATGTCGAATCGGAATTTCCAGTTATGCCGTGTTTTTTCTAAATCATTGAGCCGACAATAAATTTTGGCGGTCAGCCAGCGATAGAAACTGACCAGAAAAATCACCAGAAACCAGAACCAGGTTATTTCCTGCTGATGAGTTTGCGGTCCTATAATTAAAACCATAACCAGAGCGACGACAGATGTACCGATAGCAGAATATTTTAAGCGACTAAAGAGCTGATCAGTCTGTTTGATATCAATAACAACTTGTTTCGATTGCAAAGTACCATCCATATTCAGATAAGGTTAAAAATCATGCCATTAAGTATAGGACAGGAAAAAAGGTTTTCCGAGAAATTCAGTCATATTTTCCAGGCAAAATAAAAATACAATATATTATTCCACAAGGCATGTATAATGAGCGTCCATTCTCTAATTCAGGCCGCGCGTACATTTTTTTATAATTTTCATGATTAAAAATAATTCCTTGCCCAATAGCCGATTGCCTTTTTCTGCCATTTTACTTGATATGGATGGTGTACTTTTCCATGGCATGAATCCAATTGATGGTGCAATAGATTTTATGCACAGTATTGAGCATATTCCTCATGCCTTTATCACTAATAATCCCATCAGGCTGCCTGAATCGATGGCAGATAAAATGGCTGAAATTGGCTTTAAGCGGCCTGATGAAAAACTCATTATTACTGCGGGTGAAGCAACAGCAGCCTGGCTAGCTCAACAAAAAACTGATTTCCGTTTCTTTGCCATTGGCGCTGACGGTCTACATAAGAGTTTGCAGAAATACGGTATTGAGGACAAAGATAATGCGGATTATGTCGTCGTGGGGGAGGGCGAAGGGCTGGATTATGCTGCAATCACTACAGGTATAAATTTAATTATTAAACAGGGCGCCAGATTGATCAGCACAAATCCTGACACCAGTGTGGACGCTTTTTATCGTGGCAAGCGTGCCATTATGCCCGGCGGCGGTGCGCTGGTAGCCCCTTTTATAGTCGCCACCGGAAAGCAGCCTGTGACCATTGGCAAACCTAACCCTTTATTGTTTGAAATTGCATTACAGGAATTAAAGGTACAGGCCACTACCTGCCTGATGATTGGTGATCGACCTGACACAGACATCATGGGCGCTCAACAACTTGGCATACAAACCGCTTTAGTGCGAACGGGTCGCTTCGCTCCTGGTGAGAAACTACCGGGCACTATGCAGCCTCCCGACTGGGATGTAGACAACCTGATACAATTGAAAAATTCACTGGGTCTGTAGATTTATCAATGGAATGAGGTAGAGCTTCCCCCTGTGCTTATTAAGAGCAAAGGGGAAAGCTGGTGTGTTCCACCATAAATTCTATTAACGCAAATGTCAGTTAGAATCTTGTAACCGTATAAATATAAAGAACTTTTACAAAACAACTAATCCTAACTGTACCTTCAAATTACATCTGTCCCCCCCTATTTTTCTTAGATTTATGCCTGAATTTATCATTTTTGTTTAATTATTGAACAGAATGAGGTATTAATTTATTTTTGTATGATACAATTGGGATGCTATAATCCCAATTGTATCACATTATGATTTCAAAAATTATTGCTTTAAAAAAGTTAAGAACTTTCTTTAAAAAAAACCGAATGGCTCGCATGGATGAATTATTTTCATTGCTGGAAACCACATCAAGAATGACCGTTTTCCGACGATTAAAAGAGTTAAACTATCTTTCCAGTTTTACTCATGCTGGACGTTACTACACATTGGAGTCAATCATTCATTTTGATGCCAATGGTCTTTGGTTTTGTGAGGGTGTGGGCTTTTCTCAATTTGGTAACCTTAAAGAAACTATTCGCCATTTAGTCGATCAATCAATGGCTGGAAAAAAGCACAGTGAATTAGAAAATCAATTACAAGTTCGAGTTCATAATCCATTGCTTGAATTGGTGCGTTTGAATAAAATAACTCGACAACCTTTTGATAAAACCTTTTTATATCTCAATCATCAGCAAGATAAAGCAGGCCAGCAGGTAGCTTGTCGCCAACAAAATCAGATAGGTTGTTTAGATGATGTACTGCCGGATAGTCTGGTCATAGAGGTTTTATCTGAAATCATACGCAGTGATCAGCTGGAAATTGATTGTCACCTTATCGCTACCCAACTTTTGAAAAACGGGTTTAATATAACATCCACACAATGCGATGATTTATGTCAGCGATTGGGGTTAAAAAAAACACTGGCTTCTTAGTTATCTCAGCTCTGAACCAGTACACTCAAAAGCTCAAACAACATGTTTCAGCCAAGGGATTATTTCCTAAACATCCCCGGTTATATTTTGCTCCTGAATCTATAAATTGCACTTGTGGTGGTTCCACCAGGGTTTTAAAAACCTCCGATAGAGAGTTGGCGTCACTGGCTATCGGTCATTTCAATGCGCATACCACCGAAACCATTTGCACAGACTGTCAGAAACAGTTTAAAAGTGACCAGTTGCAGCGCCTCGTTGCACCAAAATCAACCTTTAGTTTCGATATTATGGTATTTGTTGGTGAAGATTTATTTAAACATTGTTGTAATGGACGCATGATTCAACATCAATTAACTGAAAAAAATATTACGATGTCACTGCGTGAAATTGATTATTTAGGCAAACGTTTTATTATTTACTTAGCTCTGGTTCATCGTGAAAGCCAAAAAGGATTAAAGCAATTTTTTAAAACACAAGGCGGCTATATTTTACATCTGGATGGCACCTGTGAAGGTGATAGTCCCCACTTACTCAGCTCCATTGATGAGCTTTCAAAAATAGTTTTGGGCAATGTGAAGCTGCCTTCAGAAAATGCACCGCAAATTACTGAATTTCTTAAACAGTTTAAAAATGATTATGGTCTTCCCATTGCTTTGGTACATGATATGGGGGGTGCTATTCTGAAAGCGGTCAGGACAGTATTCCCTGGTATACCCGATTATATTTGCCATTTTCATTTTCTTAAGGATATTGGCAAAGACTTGCTCGAACGTGATTATAGTACGGTACGTCGGCACCTGAAAACACATCGTATTCGCACCCATTTAAGAAAGATGATCAAGGAATTCAAGAAAACAATTGATGAAAAGGGTACCCTGCAGACAGAGTTTCTTGATTGCTTGAAGGGTAATTTAGCAGAATTAAAAATAGTTCAAACCACCCTGTGTGATGAGATTAAGGTTTATGTCATTTTAAGCTGGGTGTTGGAAGCCAAATATGGATCTCATGGGTTTGGTTTCCCTTTTGATAAACCGCATGTTGATTTTTATATTCGTTTATCACAAGCTTATCCTGAATTACTGCAGATTAAGAAATCAATGAAGACTTCTTCTGCACTGCTAAAATTAATGCCACTTTACAAAGTACTTAATGACAAGGCTCTTGAAAATACAGTAACCAGAATACTGGAAAAAAATCTCATTTTTGATCGTTTAAGAAGTGCAATGAGGATAGCACAGTCGAATGCCTCTGATGGCTTAAATAATGAAGGTGAAGCGGACATGAAAACGATTAAAGCCAGCGTCACTCAATTTCGTCAGGATGAGCAATTAAAGCAACAAGCTTTAGAACAACCCGTCTACCAAAAGATGTTGAAACAAATTGATAAGTATTGGGAAAAGCTATTTGCCGATCCAATAGAAATTAAAACATCATCAGGTTGCCAAAAAATACAACCACAACGAACCAATAATATTATGGAACAGTTTTTCAGGGATATTAAACGAAGCTATCGTAAAAAAAGTGGTAACAAATCCTTAACAAAAATACTTCAAACGATGATGGTTGATACGCCACTGGTGAAAAATCTAAATAATCCAAACTATATGAAAATTATTTTAAACGGGAATGCTGATCTGGCTGAGCGCTTTGCTAAAGTCGATATTAAGCAAGTTAGACAGGCACTAACAGAAGAGCAGCAAACAACTCGATCTTATCTAAAGAGAATGCGGAAGCTATTTAAAATGCTAGATTTATTGGTTAATAATTAACCACATTTAAGTTTTTTTATAAAATCTAACCGCTATTTGCTTTAATAGGAAAAAAGTTAGGAAAAAAGTTATGAAAAAGAATCACACTGCTCAACATAATTTATTGGAAAGAATAAGAGATCATAAAGATGCTATACTTCTGTTTGCAAAGAATTCACACGTCTCATTTACAAATAATAGAGCTGAACGGGATTTGAGAATGTCAAAAGTTAAGAAAAAGGTATCGGGCTGTTTTAGAACGTTTCAATATGCAAAGCTTAGTGTCAGATTTCGAGTTACCTCCAGACTATGTCAAACAAAGGATATAATCCATTGATTGCCATTCAAATGGCTCTGGTAGGTAAAAATTATAATGTAGGGTGTGGGTAGTTACGACCAAAGTGGAAAATCGGTGGTTTGGCTACACATTATTGGGATTTTGCAGGTGATGACGATGTACCAGATGTTAACATGACCAATCTTCAATATTTTGTTTTTTACAACTTAAATGAAACTGATTCAATTGGTGCCAGTCCCAATATCATTATTGATTGGGAACAAGATCTCGAGAATTGTTATTCTGTACCTATTGGTATAGGTTATACCACTACAGTCAAATTCGGAAAGCTACCCGTTCGGTTTGGAGTTGGGCTTCACAAATATATTGTTCAACCCGACGATATTCCAGGACCAGATTGGGGTTTTCGTTTTTACATGATCCCTGCCGCGCCTTCAGCAATGTTTAGTTGGATACAATAAAAAAATAGGGCATAGTTGTAATGACTGTTTTCTTTTAGTCTAATTTAAATTTATCGATTGAATTCATTCAACTATTGCAGCAATAATGAGGTAATTTATGAAAAAAACAGTATCGTTCTTAACTCTTTTAAGTGCTCTTTTGCTAACTCACAATATTCTCTATGCAGCTGGCTTTTATTTATCAGAAATTGGTACTCCTGGTAGCCTTGGCACAGCAGGTGCCGCAAATACAACCAATACATTCAGTGCTGACGCAGCCTGGACGAATCCGGCGGGCATGACAGGGATAGAAGAAGACGAATTGATTACAGGCATGCAAATATTGGTACCTAAGATGGAATTCGACTCTTCTGTTGCTGAGGCTGGCGGTAGTGACGGGGGAAATGCGGGCGTGATTGCCGCTATCCCCAGTTTTTTTATGGTGAAAAAAATCTCTGAGAAGGCCCGTTTTGGTTTTTCTGTGGTTGCTCCTATGGGGGGGGGGATCCGATTATGGTGATAATTTTGTCGGTCGCTATGGCGCAATTCAAACCTCACTACAAGGTCTTGGCTTATCACCTTCACTGGCTTATCAGGTGAATGACAAATTGTCGTTGGGTGTGGGCGTATCAATCATGTATACGATTTTTGATGAGGATATAGCGATTAAGCAAGATAATGCACCGGATGGTAAATTGGAAATTGATAAAATTGATGACTGGGGTACACAGTTTTATGCTGGATTGACCTACAAGCTCAGTGAACAACTATTATTAGGTCTTGTTTATCGCAGTGAATTTGATGCAGAATTGGAAGGCGATCTTAAATTTAAAAATATGTTAAAAACTCCTCCTGCAGATTCTATCGAAGTAGACTGGACTAATCCACAAGTATTGGAAGTGGGTCTAAGATATAAAGTGAATGATGAATACATGCTGTTTGTTAATGCTGACTGGGAAGATTGGTCAGAGTTCAGTGATAATCGGTTAGCACTTGGCGGTGGGCGTTTAAATCCGGTGTTAACTGTGGATCGAAACTTTAAAGATACCTGGCATTTAGGTTTTGGCATGCTCAAATTTCTGAATGAGAACAAAGTTTTTAGCCTCGGTGTATCTTATGACAGTTCGCCGGTAGATAATGACGATCGTACCATTGACTTACCTTTTGACAAACAGATCAAGTTATCGGCTGCTTATGCCTGGAAAGGAGACAAGAAATTGAATTATGCGGTTGGAGCAACCTTATTGTATGCCGGTAAAGCTAAAGTGGATCAAGTTGCACAGGGCGTACGTTTTAAAGGTGAGTTTGATAACAACTATTTCCTCTTTCTGGGCGGCACGCTTCAATATGTATTTTAAGTCAGAAATTTCTATTCTGTCGTTTCTGAACCAGAGACGAAAATAGGTCCTGGTAAACTGGATGTAGATTTTAAAGATGTAATGTTTGAACTTGGTGCTGCCTATCCGATAGCAGGTGTTATGGATGTATTTATGACATAAATACATCCATTCGTGTAATTAGACTTTCACTACTTTCCACAATGCTTTTTTATTTCAGCAATTCTGGCATCAAGCTGATCATTATAATCACCCGTTGCCATACTGATATTTTTTGCTTCAGTACCTTTGACGATATGAATAAAAGCACTCACGGGTACAATAGAAGTTACGCCAGCTTTAATGCGTTCATCAACATGTTTTTTTTTCAGATTGCAGAGCACGAATATCACCTTCAGCGGTTGCACAATTTGTTACTATCGCAAAGATATTAGAAGAAAAAGTAGCACTTAGGGCTAATATTAATGTTGCAACTTTATTATTTTTTTTCATTTTTAAAACTCCTGATGTTAAATTTTAATTACTTATTAATGTTTGTTCTATAAGAACCATAATCTTGAGGTGTAGTTTGAGCCTGCTCAGTCTTATTCTTATCTTATACATTTCTTACCAAATTGGCTGCAAAGGCCGGTAAGTTACTTTTCTTTAAAACAAGATAGCTCCTTTTTTCTAAATTAAAATTTTGCATATAAAAAAATGACTTACAATTCTATTCGATATCTTTTAGTAGTTTTTTAAATTATGATGAATTTCTTAAGAAGGTGAATTAATCACTCTGGGGGTCAAAGAAGATTTTATTGATAAGTCAGGAGCCAGGTATGCCTACAATGGTGAAAAAATCGGTCAGGGTAAAGATAAAGTTAGAGCTTATTTGAAGGAAAATCCTGAAGTTGTTGCTGAAATT
>RCNG010001415.1_pt1 | contig 11902 bp, 11 predicted proteins | sample 2041371 | NCBI WGS metagenome assembly RCNG01 (sample SAMN09708227, study PRJNA481090) | Marine sediment metagenome, whole genome shotgun sequencing project. | biome: marine sediment; feature: ocean; material: sediment; isolation source: Sewage treatment plant 1 marine sediment (STP1) ... | reverse complement strand
CGGCCACAGTCTCGGGGCGGTCATCTCGCTGCTCGCCGCGGCCGCCGACCCGGGGCTCTTCTCGGCTGTGGTCGCCGTCGACCCCATCATTTTCACAGGTGCTCGCTCGCTCTTCTGGGGGACGGCGAAGAAGTTGGGATTGGGCGGACGGATTCGTCTCGTGCGCGGCGCACTTCGGCGACGGGTGCATTGGGCCGATCGTGACGAGGTGCGAGCAACCTACTCGAGCAAATCCGTGTTTTCGAGCTGGGACCCCGAGGTCCTTGACGATTATTTGGATGTAGGGATCGTCGATCTGCCGGAGGGTGGCGTCCGTCTGCGTTACCCGAGGGAGTGGGAGGCGAGGATCTTCGCCGCGGCGCCGCACGACCTGTGGGCGGAACTTCGGAAGGTGTCGGTGCCGAGCCTCTTCGTGCAGGGTGAGCACAGTGACACATTCCTCAACGCCGCGCGAGACAGGGTCGAGAGGGACGTGCCGGGGGCCCGCACCGTCGTGATCGAAGACAGCTCGCACTTCGTGCCGATGGAGCGCCCCACCGAGCTCGCCCGCGTGATCAACGAGTTTCTGGGGACGCTGTAGGATGGTTTGTCGCTGGGACAAGGAGGCGGACAGTGGATTTTGATCTCGAGGGCAAAGGGGCAATCGTCACCGGCGGCAGTCTCGGTATCGGGCGGGCGATCGCGCTCGAGCTGGCGCGCGAGGGCGCCAACGTGGCCGTCAACTACCGGCGCCACGATGACGAGGCAAATACCGTGGTGGCGGAGATTGAGGAGATGGGCCGCAAGGGTCTCGCGGTCAAGGCCGACGTGTCGAACTATGCCGACGCCGAGGCCATGGTGGCAAAGGTGAGCGAGACCTTCGGCCGTTACGACATATTGGTCTGCAACGCGGGGATCACATGGGATGGCGTCATCTGGAAGATGACCGAGGAGCAGTGGGACGCGGTCATCAACGTCAACCTCAAGGGGTACTTCAACTACAACAAGACGGCGGCGCTCCACTTCAAGGATCAGAAGTACGGCAAGATCGTCAACATCTCCTCCATCAACGGCTTGCGAGGCAAGTTCGCACAGGCAAACTATGCGGCATCGAAGGGTGGCGAGATCGCGATGACGAAGTCCCTGGCCAAGGAGCTGGGCAAGTTCAATATCAACGTCAACGCGGTTGCCCCCGGGATGGTGCTGACCGAGATGATGGAGAAGATCGCGCCCGAATTCAAGGACGCGGCCCTCGCCGAGACCGTAGTGGGTCGATTCGCAACGCCCGAGGATGTCGCCCACCTGGTGTGCTTTCTGTGCTCCGACCGGTCGCGGCACATCACCGGCGAGGTGATCAAGATAGATGGTGGGCAGTACATCTAGGAGTAATCAGTTATCAGTGATCAGTAATCAGTGGGGTACCAAGGCGTTGCGATGGCAGTGGAATTCGGATGCGGTGACTGATCACTGATCACTGATTACTGGGGGGAGAGTGGAAATGTCGCGAGTTGGAGTCATTGGCATCGGGCACGGGCGCTTTGGACGGCGCTCGGATGCCACCGTGCAGGAGCTCGCATTCGAAGCGTTTCGCGCGGCGATCGAGGATGCCGGTATCGATCGGCAGGTGATTGACGCCTCGGTGATCGGCGCGGTGCCCGAGTACCACAAGCAGCGTTCGGTCGCCGGGGTGGTCCAGGAGTACCTCGGTCTCAACCCCAAACCCACGTGGCTGACCGAGGTCGCCTGCGCATCGGGGAGCGCGGCCATCCGCACCGCGTGGATGGCGATTCAATCCGGCCTGCACAAGGTGGTGGCGGTGATCGGCTGCCAGAAGATGACCGAGCTCTCGACCGCCGAGATCCTCGCCCTCATGGGACGGGTTGGTGAGGTCCAGTGGGAGTCGGTCTTCGGAACCACCTTCCCTTCGTACTACGCCATGTTCGCCAACCGCCACATGCACGAGTTCGGCACCACCAGGGAACAGCTGCTCCAGGTCGCGATCAAAAACCACCACTACGGCGCCATGAACCCCAACGCCCTCTTCCGCAAAGAAATCACTATGGAGAAGGCGCTCGCCTCGGAACCCGTGGCGTCGCCCTTCTGCGTCTACGACTGCTGCGCCAACGCCGACGGTGCGGCCTGCGTCATCCTCGCCGACGAGGAGCTGGCCGCCGAGCACGGCGACCGGGTGGTGTGGCTCGATGGGGTCGGGTGCGCCACCGCCAGCATGTCGGTGCTCCGGAGACCGAATCTGGTGGGTCTCCCCTCGGCCCAGGAGGCCGCCCGTCAGGCCTACGAGATGGCCGGTGTCGGCGCTGCAGACGTGGACGTGGCCGAGGTCCACGACTGTTTCACGATTGCCGAGATCATGGCCTATGAGGACCTCGGTTTCTGCGCCAAGGGCGAGGGCGGTCCGTTCATCGAGGAGAAGCGCTCGTACATCGGCGGTGATGTGGCGGTGAACGTCGACGGCGGGCTCAAGGCCAAGGGCCATCCGATCGGCGCTACCGGCGTCTCGATGGCCTACGAGATTGTCACTCAGCTGCGCGGTGACGCGGGCGATCGCCAGGTGCCGGACGCCACCGTGGGTCTGACCCACAACGTCGGCGGCATCGGTCAGTACACCTTTGTCAATCTCTTCAGGAGGGACTGAGCCACGCCGAGCTGGTTTGGAAAAGTCAACTTCGTGCCGTACTCGGAGGTTTCGGACTTCGCAATCCATCTCAAGGACGGGCGGCTCATGGCTTCGGTCTGCTCCGACCGCGGTGCCTGCAGGTGCCGGAATCCATGAAGAAGGGTGCGGGCTAGAGACCGGGCCGCGGAAAGGAAAGCGAGCGGGTTGAAAGACTGATCAGCTCGATACAATCGCTGAGACTCATTTTTTTGACGGGTTAGATCAGGTTCCACATACCGGCCCGCCGAGATCTTGCGGCAGGCCGTGTCAGCTATCCAAAACGTCACGGTCAGGCTCTCACAAACGGCGCCCGATCGGTCCGCAGGCTCGATTCCGGGCGCCGGGTCGTCAGTTAGGCCAGTGAAGCCCGAGCGCCCTCGCCAGGAACGTTGCCATCTGGGCGCGGGTGACAGGAGCTGTTGGTCTGAACGTGCCGTCCGGAAATCCCGTGGTGATGGCGGAGGCTGCGAGAGTCTCGATCTCCTGAAACGCCCAGAAGGCCGGAGCGACATCGGGGAACGTGGCAACTGCAGGAGCAGGGGAGATGATCCGCCTCCACTCGACGACCGCGCCGAAGAACTGCACGCTCTGATCGGCGGCGTTCCCGGTCCAGATGCTGATTTGGTACGAGACCCAGTTCGGAATGCCGTTGAGGTCGAGATCCTGCCAGGCCCTGATGAGCACCGGTGTCGCGGAAAGATTGAGGGTCACGGTTGTCCAGAGGGGTTGGCCGGTGGTCTGGATCGGTCCCCAGCCCGTCATGAAAGGGGGAGATCCCACCGCGGCGGACTCGAAGGCGTAGAAGTCCAGGAAGACATTCTCGGCGGCATTGGAGTCGTAGGCGATGAGGATGACTTGCAGGACCTCCGCACCGGGTGGGAGATCGACCTGTGTCCACCACGACGAAAAGGCTACGACCGGATGGACATATCCCGTACCCAACACGTTTCCGGATGCCGTTGTGGCCGGCGTTTCCTCGTCGAACTCGCAGGCCTGGATGACCATCCACTGGCTGTTGCTGCCGAAGGCATCCGGCGCCGCGAGATCCAGGGCGGAGCCCGGGGGCCCCTCGTTTCCCGCATGAGCCGGAGCTGCCGGCGCGAACATCATGAGAACGGCGAAAATGATTCCGAGCTTTGTGCAGGTCCTACTCATGGTGATCCTCCTTTGCAGGACGGACTAGTCGATGACCGCGCCGAAAACCGCGTGGCCGACGACCAACCCGCCGTCCGACCGCCGAACCCGAGCGGAGAAATGTCTCGCCGGGATTCCCGGCCACAATCGTCGATGAATTGCTGTCTACACCGCCAATGTGGTGTCTGAGGGTGCAATCGTCAAGGGAAAGCCCCTGAAAATTTAGGAAAGACCCGAGGAGGGTCTCTTCACAGGCAACGGTCGAATCTACTGTTTTGCCGACGCATCAGATAGCCTCTCTCTGCAGTGGTAGACTCGGCGAGGAGGAAGAAGGGAAAGGGGAATCCTCATCCCTCTTATCAATTCAGTGGCTTTTTCTCTTGAGACGGCGGTAATTTATGGGTAAGAGAATTCGACTTCCCTACGGGCGCCGTTTGGTCGAGGACGTGATTCATAACGATTCAACACACGAGAAAACAAGTCCCTCCTTCATTTACAGCAGCAGTTCAAGACTTATCGAAACGCACCAACCGAGACCGCCGAGGTCATGGCGTACGAGGACCTCGGTTTCTCCGCCAGGGGCGAGGGCGGTCCGTTCATCGAGGAGAAGCGTTCGTGCATCGGCGGCGACGTGGCGGTGAACGTTGACGGCATCGGTCAGTACACCTTTGTCAATCTCTTCAGGAGGGACTGAGCCATGCCGAGCTGGTTTGGAAAAGTCAACTTCGTGCCGTACTCGAAGGTCTCGGACTTCGCAGTCCATCTCAAGGACGGGCGGCTGATGGCTTCGGTCTGCTCCGACTGCGGTGCCTTCAGCTTTCCACCCCGCGCCGACTGCGCCGAGTGCATGAGTGGGAGCTTCGAATTCAATGAAATAAGCGGACGGGGCACGATTTACACCCACTCGACAGTGGCTGCGGCGCCGACCGGCTTCGACGACCTGGCTCCGTACACCGTGGCGGTGGTCGACCTCGAGGAAGGCGGACGCCTCCTGGCCTGGATCGGCGATACGATCGACGAGGTCGAGATCGGCATGGCGGTCCAGGTGGTCCCGAGGATCTTCGAGGAGTTGGAAGACATCCGGGTCTACTACACGATCGACCAGCCCGGCACCACCTGGGGCAAGGCGCCGCACGCTTCGTAGGGGGCCCCCGGCGGCGCCTGGTCAGGTACTACTGTTCGTTCTATGACCGCTGACGGCGTCGCCTCCTGATGGCTTACTCATTCCATCTGGCACCTTTTTGCGGTTGATCCGAGTCACTTGCTACAACAGCATGAGCACGACGACGAGCAGCACCACGACCGTGACGACGCCGGCGATGATCAGCCAGCGGCGATCGATCGACTGCGGCGACGTTGGCGACGCCGCTTTCAGCTTCGTCGCTGTGATTGCCGGCGCGGACGCATCTGACGGACCTGGAACACCGGCCAGGAGATCCCCGCCACTTCGAAGATGGTCATCGACCTGGCGATACAGGAGCTTTTTCTGCGCCGCAGTCTGGTTGATCCACTCCACCGCCATCCCGACTGGCTGGTCGTTTCCCTCCGCGACGTTGCGCACCCACAGGACCCTGGCCTGGCCACGGAACCGCATTGGCCGCATAGCCGTTTCGATTTCGCAGATCGTGCCCGGTTTGAGAGCCATGAATGTTTCGACGAACATCCCACCCATCGAGAGATCGACGACCTTTCCCTCGAAGGGATCGTTGCCGTCCTGAGGATAGACAATGGCCGTAGCTCGGTTGGATACGCGCCGCGCGCGAACCTTTGCCCCGTGCTTTGGCTCTTTTGTTTCCATCACATCACCTCCCTTCTCGCCGAATCTACCTTTTCGCACGCCCCGAAAATTACGGTGCCACAACTGCACCAGGCAAGGGGGTTCTGATCTTCTGTTTCGGTTTCCAGTAGAAATGTACTACACCTTGGTCGCCAGCGACCTCTCCCTCCCCATCGGTGCCTCTATAAGAAGTCAAGGGTAAAAACCCCGTCGTCGAGACCGTGGAGCTGTGGGAAACTCGCCGCGGGTTTTCCAAGCCCTGCGGGAACGCGGCCGAAGGCCAGCTTTCAATAGGGCGTCAGACTCACAGCCCCGGGTCCCCGAGGCCCCGGACCGATGGTTTGCACCGATGAGTCCCAGGCAACTATCTGCGGGCTAGTTCTCGTCCAGAAACGGCGCTTTCGGCAATTTCGTCGTCAGACTGCAGATTCCCTTGTGCGGCGTACTCGAGTACGCCTCCGCGGGAATCCTTGTCTTCATAGAACTTGCACAAAAATCGCTCGTTTCTGCATCGAGAACTATGCAGTTCCCACCAGAGTTTCTGGATGGGAACGGGCTACCTGGCTGCGAGTCGTTCCAGCAACTGCTCTTCATCGACAGCGTTGGCGATACCGATGATCCCGCCGTTGGAGCGGATCACCCCCACGAGCCCGCTGTAGGGAACCTCGCGAAACAGGACGGGTTCTCCGTCAAGATCGATCTCCTGCCAGTGGGAGGCGAGCTTCTGCCAGAGTTCGTCCGCCGTGACCTCGTCGGTCTGCAGCAGCACGAACGCCTGGTACTCGGCACCGGCATCGTCGGTGTAGGCGGCGTGCACGCTTTCGTTGAGCTCGGCCAACCCGTAGAGAGCCTCCCGGGTGTACTGGGCCGAGCCCGCCACCATGCCGTCGGCCGGGAGGGCCGCGAACTCCGGCGGCAGACCGGCCTCACCGGGGAGGGCGTCGGCGATCGCCGCCACCAGCGACTCTCCGGTGGCCTGATCGATGTCCCCCTCGTAGGCTTCCACCTTCACGTAGTACCGGTCCTTGAGCAACAGGCATTGGTAGGGTGGTGACACCACCGCCTCGGTGCCCACAGGTAGGGCTGATTCATCGGCGGGGGCCTCGGTGCGGTAGATTCCGAAGGCGTTGAGGGGCCGGCCCATGTCGTAGACCGCAATCGATGCCGTCACATCTCCGGCGCTGAAATTCTGGACCGTGACCGTCTCGAAGCCGTAGCTCAGAAAGACATCGGCCCCGCCGTTGATCAGCTCCCACAGACCCGCGGTGTCGTATGTGGATGGCTCGCCCTGGGGTGACCACCCCGCAATCGTCAGGAAGGCATGAGGCGCCGCCTGGCAGCTCAGCAATACAGTGAGAATCGCGACCTGAAATGCTCGTCTGATCATCTCCGCTCCATCGTTCGGTGAAAGGTGCATCCCCTCCGGTTTAACCTGACGCCACTACGCCAAGGTCAACAGGCTGTGGGCGGCCAGCAGATTGGCCTTGATGTTGACTCCATAAGGGCATGCGCCAGCACACGGGCCGCTGCACGAATCACAGGGCAGAACATCGCCGTAACCGAGACCGCGGTACTTGCTCATGGCGTGCTTCTCCCGAGCCTGCTCGGTGAAGTAGTAGGCGTATCTCATCACGGTGCTCACCGGCACCGCCTCTGGGCAGGTCCCCGAACATTCGGTGCAGGCGTGTCGGCAGTAGAGGTTCGAGGCAGCCACACTGAAATGGTCGAGCGAGAGCACCTGAGCCCGGGTCATCTTGGCGCCCGACAACGGAAGGAACCGGTCGATGGTGTCGAAGTCCCTGAATCCGATGCAGGTTGTCTGCATATCGGGGTTCGACAGTACCCACTTCACGGCGGCCTTGCGTAGGTCCTCACGATCAGTCACGCCGTGTTTCTCCATGAACGGTTTGGCCTCAGCGAAGGTCTTCTCCGACTCGGCGATGTAGTCCTGGATTTCCTTGATCACTTCCTCACGCTTTTCGCCGGCCTCGACCTGGCGGTTGATGTACTTGGCCCACCTCTCCGAGGGATTGTCTGGGTCGAGGGGATCCATCTTCACGGAGCCCGGTGCGGTCTTCATGGCGGTGGTGCCCACGTTGTTTTTCTTGCATGCGGCCAGGACCTTGTCACCCTTGTCGCGATTCATGAAGCTATAGGCGATCAGCATCAGGTCGAAGCGTCCGTCCTCGGCCGCTGCGACCAGCACCTTGTCCATGCTCTCCTCATCCTCGGTGCGCGGCCCGTGGTTAGACACCCCGGCGAACCGAAGTCGACCATCGGCTTTGAGCAGCTTCACCGCCCCATGAAACGCCTCATTGTCGAGGGTGCTGACCTTCGGAACACTGTGGATGTACAGCGCATCCACGTAGTCGGTACGCAGTCTTTCCTGGCATTTGCCGAACCGATCCAGGATGGTCTGCTGTGTGTCTTCGTCCTTCAGCAACAACTTGGTGGTGATGAAGACCTTCTTGCGATCCATGTGCTGCAACGCCTCACCGATGGTGCGCTCGTTGTCCCCGTTGCCGTAGCTCTCGGCGGTGTCGAAATAGTTGATGCCGTGGTCGTAGGCGTAGCGGTAGACATTCGCCTCCTTGCCGGCGCCTCCGATGGAGATGTCCGACACCTCGAACCCGGTGCGGCCCAGGGTTTTGTAGCTCTTGATGTGCGGCTTCTCCTGTTCTTCGTCTGCCCTGGCGATACCGGGCAATCCGCTTGCCGCTGCGGCGGCTCCTCCCGCCAACAGGAACTGGCGACGAGAAACCGGGTTATTCGATGAGGTTTTTCGGTTCATGCCCGGACCTCCCAGCTTTTGTCGGAGTCTATCACCGAATGGCTGCGATGCAGGGTGTGGCGTTCGTTGTTGGGTTGGTGTAACGTGGAGGCCCGTTCACGCTGCCGGGAGGAACTCCATGGCAGCGTTTTTTCCAACATCACACAGGAGGTCGCCGTCCAAGTTCAATGAGAAGGCAGTGATCGCTTTGATCAACCTCGGTGTTCGAGAGCCGGGAGGGGTCTTTTATGGCGACCGATCGGCGTGTGAGTTTGTAGCGGAATCGGTTCGTTTCCTACACGGCTCCAGGTGGAGGGTGTTGGCGTACTGCCTGATGCCGGACCACCTGCACATCGTCATCCTCACCCGAAACGGATCGCATCTCGAGTTTGTAAGACTCCTAAAAGGCCGTACCGCTCCCGGTCTTCGCAAGCTCGGATATCGCCGTGTCTGGCAGAGGGGCATCTGGAATCGCCTGATAAGAGAGGAGGAGGATCTCGCGGAGGCGATCGCTGATGTTCTGGCGAGCAGAGTCCGTGCCCGAATCGCGTGGAACTGGCCGGCATATCCCTGGTGCGGATCGGTCGAGTGGCCTGAGATCGACGAGTGGTTTCTCGGTATTCGGCAGGGCGATCAGCGGTTTCGTGACACCCTGGTGAAAGGCACCGCGTCATAACGAAATCGTGCCAAAACCGTGCCAGAAATCACAATCTCGCACTTAAGGAATATCGATGAAGCTCTGCAGGTGAAGGTCCGACTCGCGAACGGTCAGTGATGTGAGGTTGTAATACCTGGCACGGTTTCGGTTTCCTATCCGAACCCCATCAGGCCTCTGATTCTTGTAGCGTTGTCGCGATCAGTCAACGCCTCGACCAGGGTCAGAGCCACATCGACGGCGGTTGCCGGGGAGGTGGAGGTGATGATGTTGCGGTCGCGAACCAGTGGCTCGTCGAGCACCTTGGCGCCGAACTCTGCCAGCTGGCGTCGTCGTCCTCCGCCCTGAAGATGGTAGGTGGTAGCACAGCGCCCCTCGAGCACCCCGCTGTGGGCCACAGGCAGCGCGCCGACGCAGATCGACGCGATCGGCTTGGCCTTGGCGTTGAAGGCGCGGATGAGCGCGCCAAACTCCTCGGAGAAGGCGTGTTCGTAGAAGCCGTACTCCTCGAAACCACCGGGCATCGCCAGAGCGTCGAAGTCAGCGGGTACGATATCCGAGACAAGCGTGTCCGGAACGATACGGAGCCCGAAGGTGCACCGCACCTCAGACGCCAATCCAGCCGTTACTACCTCGATGGGCTCGGATCCTTCAGCAGAAGCCCAGCCCAGGATGTCGAAGAAAGCGGCCAGCTCGAATACCTCCGCACCCTTGGGTATCAACAGCAGAACGCGCTTCACCTCATGCCTCCAGGATCAGTCCTCGGGCGGAGGATCGAAGGACCGGATCCCGGTCAGATAGGCCCCGACCGCCAGGGTGTGCATGTCGTGGGTGCCCTCGTAGGTGTAGACCGACTCGATGTTCATCAGGTGGCGCATGATCGGGTACTCGTTGACGATGCCGTTGGCGCCGTGGATCTCCCGGGCGAGCTTGGCGCACTCGCGCGCCACCCAGACGTTGTTGCGCTTGGCCAACGAGACCGACTCATGGGTCATGTTTCCGGCGTCCTTCATCCGGCCGAGCTGGAGCACGAGGAGCTGAGCTTTCACGATCTCGTTGTACATCCACACCAGCTTCTGCTGCTGGATCTGCTGCGCGGCGATCGGCCGGCCGCCGAACTGGATGCGGCTCTTTGCATAGTCCAGGGCTGCGGAGAAGGTGGCGATCGCCGATCCTACGGCGCCCCACGCGATGCCGTAGCGGGCCTGAGTCAGACACATCAGCGGGTTCTTGAGCCCGGTCGTGCCGGGCAACAGGCTGTCGGCCGGCAGTCGGCAGTCCTCGAACACAAGCTGCGAGGTCACCGACGCCCGCAGGGAGTACTTGCCCTTGTGCTCGACGGTGGAAAAACCGGGAGTGCCGCGTTCGACCACGAAGCCGCGGATGCCGTCTTCGGTCCGCGCCCACACGACTGCGACGTCGGCGATGCCGCCGTTGGTGATCCACGCCTTCTCTCCGTTGAGGATCCAGTCGTCTCCTTCACGCAACGCACGAGTCCGCATGGCGCCCGGGTTGGACCCGAAATCGGGCTCGGTCAGACCGAAGCAGCCGACGGCCTCACCCGCGCCGAGCTTCGGGATCCACCTGTCCTTCTGCTCCTGGCTGCCCCACGAGAGGATGGGGTACATGACCAGCGCCGACTGCACCGAGGCGAACGACCGCAGCCCCGAGTCGCCGCGCTCGAGCTCCTGGTTGATGAGGCCGTAGGCGACGCTATTGAGGCCTGGGAGGTCGTACTCGTCGAAGTTCGCGCCGAGGAAATCGAGGTCACCCATCTCCTTGACGAGGTGATGCGGAAACACGCCCTCCCAGGCCCACTCCTCGATTTCCGGCAGGACCCGGTCGCGCACCCACGCGTGAACCGAGTCGCGGACCATCCGCTCCTCGTCGCTGAGGAGATGATCGATGTGGTACAGGTCGAGGTTCTCGAATCTGATCATCGCGATTCCCTCCCATGTGGAAGGTCGATTATACCGATCGCAAGAAAGTAGGAATTAGGAATGCCACCCGCCCACCCATTGGCCCGAAGCCAGGGGGGACTGGGCGGGCATTCCTAATTCCTCATTCCTAATTCCTCATTCCCGATGGCGGTCAGCCATCGGGGAGTGCGATGTCGAGCTCCTCGACCGCCGGAGTGCGGGCGTAGCGACGAACGGCGAGGATCGCCTCCACGACCAGCCACACCGCCATCAGCGAGATCGCGCCGCCGATGACGAGCAGGGTGAGGTTACCGGTTTTCGCAAACGAAACCAGCTTGATGCCCATCGCCACCATGGTGGTGACCATCATGAACACCATGGGGATGAGATAAGGCAGCGCCGGTCGTTTTCGCTCGAGCAGGTAGAGCGAGACGGTGAGAAGGGCGAGACCGGCGAGGAGCTGGTTGGTGGAGCCGAAGAGCTGCCACAGGGCGAGGCCGGCCGAGCGGCCCTCGATGCGATAAAAGGCGAAAAAGGCGATCGCGGCAACGGCGGCGGTCGACGACACATAGCGGTTGCCGAGGGGCCGGAAGCGAAGAGTCGTGCCGATTTCCTCGAGGTTGTAGCGCAGCAGCCGGGTTGCGGAGTCGAGGGTCGTGAGGGCGAAGCTCACCACGACCACCGCGATCAGGGTGCGGGCCATCTGCTCGGGCACGCCGACCGCGGAGACAAATCGGGTGGCGCCCTCGATGAAAGCGCTCATGCTCGAGCCCAAACCCTGGATCGAGGCCCAGTCGGCGTAGTGGTGGCGCCAGGCGGTGGGGGAGATGAACCCCGCGGTGCAGGCGAGCACGGCGGCGAGGCCGAGCAGCGATTCGCCGATCATCGCGCCGTAGCCGATCGGGCGCGCCTGCGGCTCGCGGTCGAGCTGTTTTGCGGTGGTCCCGGAGGCGACCAGCGAGTGGAAGCCCGACGCCGCGCCGCAGGCGATGAC
>RCNG010001414.1_pt1 | contig 11905 bp, 11 predicted proteins | sample 2041371 | NCBI WGS metagenome assembly RCNG01 (sample SAMN09708227, study PRJNA481090) | Marine sediment metagenome, whole genome shotgun sequencing project. | biome: marine sediment; feature: ocean; material: sediment; isolation source: Sewage treatment plant 1 marine sediment (STP1) ... | reverse complement strand
GGAGGAGATAAACGAGGCGAGGTGAGAAATGCCGGATTGCTGAGCGAGATCAAGAAGACGAACTGATGCGACTGCTTGTGACAGATGACTGGTTTGTTCTCGACAAGGCCGATAAAGCCTCTGTGAAGGAGATAGATCAGCACCTGGCCCAGATCACCGTGGCCAAGGAAGTGCCGGACGCGGTGATCAACTACATCCGTGAGTCGTGCTTTCCTCGCCGTCTTGAGAACCCCCGGCTCCGTGACAAGAACGGGGTGCAGCTTCGGGATCCCAAGACCAATAAACCGCTCCGCTTCGTCAACAAGGACTACGCCGCCGAGGTGGCCCAAGACCGGATCGACGCGGTGGCGCTGATCGCCAAGTGGAACGGGCTGGCCGCTGCTGAGCGTGAGCGACTCGCGCCGATCCTGGCGGCTAAGAAGGTAGCCGATAAGGTGGTGCGCTAGTGGCCTACACGATCACCAACACCTTCGGCGTCTTTGAAACCTGGACGATCAGCACCCTCGTCGGCAACGGCTGGTGGGGCTGCAAAGTGACCGGTGCCAGCTCCGGTGCCACGGGCGTTCTTTGGGATTTAGCGGCTGCAACTAGTACGGCGGTTATTCGGAGGACCAACGCCACCGCTTTCACGGGCAGCGAGGTTGTGAACGTCACGGGCGGCGGGTCCTTCGTACTCGCAGCGGCTCTCACCTCGACGCTTACAGATGGGATCATGACCATCACTGGCGAGGACCTGACCGACAGCACGGCGAATACCAACGGCGCGACTGGGATCGTGGCTGCCATTACCGTGACCAACGGCGCGGTGTTCACGGAGGACGACTTCATCAAGATCGAGTCCGAGTACATGTGCGTGTTGACGGTCGCAGGCAACGTGATCACCTGCCGTCGCGGTGAGCTGGGAACCACGGTGGTCAGCCATGCGACCGCGCTTGATGTCTACATCCACTCTGCGGCCAGCTTTCAGGCGCTCTATGACGCCTCGGTCGCTGGCGTCTGGGGCTTTGACGCCCTGGTGAACGGTGCGCTGGAACTAGACTGCACCATCGCAATCGGTGATCCCGGTCAGGCCGCTCGCACGATCTTCCTCACTCAAGGCGAGGCAGTGACGGTCAAGGGCGACATGGGGATCTTTGGAGCCAGTGGCTTCACTTCGTGGTTCAAGAGCGGCGTTGGTCACATCGACGATAGCGGGTCACCTCGTCGCGGGAGTAGCATTCAGGCGCTTGGCTATGTGAACGGCCCGGTTACCTACGGCGTGATCCAATATCGGTATGGTGTACTGGAGGTGGCGGGCGGGACAATCGGACCGGATATAACACTGTTGACCGAGCACTATCTTTACCGCTGCTCCGTCGGTCCTATGCCGCCTGCGCTAAATGGCAACTCGAATATTTTGGGTGACGGCTACGGCTGGGGGGTGGTCGGGACCGGCGTGGGAAGATGGACGGATGTGGTCATGTCCGGCGGTCCGGTCAGCTACTCATCCAGTCGCGTGACTTTTGATCGCGTGCTGTTTGGTGATGGCGTCTACGCGATGTTTTTTATCTCGGCGGGCAACATCAACGTGGAGGTTCGGAACTGCATTTTCAATACGCAGATCAACGCCTTTTCGATCTTTGAAAGCGGGACCAAAACGTTCGCCAACTGTCAGGGCGTAGCCTTAGCCGCCGCGTGGGGCTTCTTTTCAAACGCGCTTTACAAAGAGGAGTACACCGTTGATCGAAAGTTCATTGCCGAGGATGGAACGGCCTTAGCCGGGATCAACAACAAGGCGTGGGCTTCGTCGCAGAACCCAAACACTGATGTACCGCTGTTTGATGTGAATAGCGCCGTCGATGGCACCATCGCGACCCAGCAGCTTTTGGCGCGTCAGAAGGCTGTAGGAGGAGCGGTCGTCGACTTCACGCCGCACACCTTCATTGCGCGGCGCGAGGGGTGGGCGCGGGATCGCTTCGACTGGTCGTTGATCGAGTTCGTGACCTGGACAACGCGGATGCAGAACTACAGGATCTGAGCCATGCCCTCTGTTGAGAAATATACGCTAGACGAGATCCCGACCCTAGTGATGCAGCTCGACACCGGGGACACGGTGACCATCGCGATCTACGACCGGGACGGGACAGCCGTCGCCCTTGCCACCAACGCCTGCACTGAGGCTCCAGGGAGCAGCGGATCGTTCTACTACCTCCTCAACTTCACCGTGCCTCCGGTCTTTGGCAAGCACTCATACAAGTACAAGATGACCGGAACCAACCAGATCGAGTGGGGCCTGTTTGATTGGGACGGCGACCTGGGGATCTTCGACGGCGCGATTCACTGCGACACGATCAACGGCACCGACGACACCGATTATCCCTACGGCAGCAACGCATTCCCTTGCAAGACCGAAGCGAATATCAAAACGTTGTTGGCTCGCTGGACCACGGTCAAAGAAATCCACCTGACCGGCTCCATCACTCTGACGCAGAGCTACGCCGGGTATCGGTTCGTCGGCGCGAGCATAGGACTAGCGACCGTCGCGCTCGCTGGGCAGAACGTGGCCGAGACACGCTTCGATGAGGTCACGATCAGCGGCGCGATGAACGGCGCTATCCACGGTCACGAGATCGTACTGGACGCCATCACCGACGCCGAGGGTCAGGTGTTTGACGCTCTGCTGGACACCAACCTCAGTATCAAAGCCGGGGGCGAGTTGCGCGTCTCACGCGGGCAGTGCTTGGGAAGCGCGATCATCGACATCGACATGCAAGGGACTGGCGTCCTGGCGATGGTTGGTTTCACGGCTAGATTCAACCTCAAGAACATGACCAACATCGGTTGTGTGGCGGTCATCTACTCCGAGGGGACAGTCGCCATCGACGTGTCTTGCACGGCGGGAATCTACGTCGCGGGCCACGCGGTGCAAACCGCTGACAACTCGACCTCGCTCTCGCAGAAGATCATCCAGACCGTCCAGGCGTTGACGATTGACGAGCTGCTTGCGAGCCACGTCATCGCCGGAAGCGTGGGCGCGGCACTGGCCGACCTGTTGACAGACGTTGCAGCAGTGCCGGACGATCAGGAGATCCGGGACGCCATGAAGCTGGCGCCGACTGCTGGCGCTCCGGCGGCTGGCAGCGTTGACCAGCACCTGGACGACATCGAAGCGGACACCACCGACATCCAGGCCCGGATCCCGGCGGCGCTGGTGGGCGGGGCGATGGACAGCGACGTATCCAACATGCAGGCGGGGGTGGTGAGCCCAGCGGCGGTGGCGACAGACGCGATAGACGCGGACGCGCTGGCCACGGACGCGGTGAACGAGATCCGGGACAGCATCCTTGACGACGCCACGCGGTTTAGTGGCGCCGACATTGACCAGGCGCTGTCCACGACAGAGAGCAACATTCGCGGTGCGGACGCCGACGACCTGAAGGACATTTCAGACGAGCTCGCCGCGGTCCAGGCGGATACGGACGATATCCAGACCCGGCTCCCGGCCGCCCTGGTCGGCGGCGCCATGGACAGCGACGTGTCAGTGATCCAGGCCGCGGCGCTGACCGCCATCAACACCCAGCTCGCGGTCACCAGCGGCCACGGCGTAGGGGCTTGGGACGCGACAGCAGCGGCGTTGACAGCCCAGCAGGTCCGGGACGCCATGAAGCTCGCCCCCACCGGGGGAGCTCCCGCAGCGGGCAGCGTTGACACCCACCTGGACGATATCGAGGCGGACACCAGCGCGATCGACACCCGCCTGCCCTCTGACCCGGCCGACGAGAGCCTTCAGCAGGCCTCCCACGCCCAGACCCAGGCCGACATCGCAGCCCTGGAGAACCTGTCCCAGGCCCAGGCCCAGGCGGCCGCCACGGCGGCCCTGAACGCCTACGACCCGCCGACCAAGGCCGAGCTCGACGCGACCGAGGCCAACCTGACGGCCGAGCACAACCAGACCCAGGCGGATATCGCGGCGCTCGAGAACCTGTCCCAGGCCCAGGCCGAGGCGGCCTGTGACGCCGCCCTGGTGAGCTACGACCCGCCCACGAAGGCCGAGCTCGACGCGGCCGAGGCTGCCCTGACGGCCGAGCACGCCCAGACCCAGGCGGACATCGCAGCCCTCAACAACCTGGCGGCCGTGGACATCCTCACGGTCAAGCAAACCTACGCCTTCGACAAGGCAGGGGACGCCCTGGCGGGCCTGTTGTGGCTCGAGGCCGGCGACGGGTCGATCGTGACCCCAACGAGCGTCAGCGTGTCTGTGAGGGACGTGGACAACACGGTGCTGTTCACCATGACCGACGCGGGCCCGGACGCTCAGGGCTTCTTCAAGGTGACCCAGGCGGCGCCGGGCTTCACCTCTGGCTTCGTTTTCAAGGCCGTCGCGACGATGCAGGTGCCGGTGGTGGGCCCGCTGACCAGCGGCTACGGGATGTTCACAGTTGGTTAACCTGTTCTCATACGGCAGCCTGACCGGCCAGGCACTCCACCTGTCCTTCACGGCGGGGGTGGGCACGCTCATAGGCGGCGATGGGCGCATGGTCCAGCCGCTCTACCTGGGCCCCACGGCGGTCATTCCGCCAGGCCCCGGGTACGGCGAGTGCCCCCAAATCATTGACACCCTCATTCTGGCGCCGGTCATTGTGGACAGCGGGGTGACCCGGGCGATCCCCGAGCTCGTGGCCTCGAGCGATCTCCGACCGACGCTGGTGGATTCGGAGGCTGAACCGGACAAGCCGGAAGTGGTAGACTCGACGGAAATAAAGCCGACCATAATCGACTCAGGAACGAAGGGGTGCAACTGAGATGAGCGTTATCAAGCTTAAAATACAGGTTGCCAACCTCTCGAATGTGCTCCAGTCGTTCGACCGTATCAAGGTCTACCGCAGCACCACGGGGATCTCAGGCACCTACACCGAGCTAACGGCCGCCGCGACACGGATCCCGCTCCAACAGGGGGTGGCGCTCTACCTGTTCGACGACCTGACCGGCGACCCGGACTACTGGTACACCACCAGCTACTTCCACACCTCCACCCTGCTCGAGTCGGACCCGAGCTCCCCGCGCCGCGGCGAGGACTTCGCCCAGAACAACCTGATCATCAGTGTCCAGGAGCTCAAGGACGTTTACCTGTTCGGACTGGACCTGACCGACGACGCGGGCAACCCCTACCCGGACATCATGTTCGAGTGGTCCATCAACTTCGCCATCGACTGGATCGAGAAGCAGCTCGACATCAAGGTGCGCCCGACGGTGATCACCGACGAGCGATACGACTACTACCGGGCGGACTACGTGAACTGGGTCACCCTACAGCTACGCAACAGCCCCATTCTGTCGGTGGAGTCGGTCAAGGTGATCTGGCCCTCGGGCCAGGAGATCATCGAATTCAACGTGGAGTGGGTCAAGTCGCGCCTCGACGCCGGCCAGATCAACATCATTCCGGCCGCGGGTACGCTCTCCCAGGTGGTTTTCACCGCCGGCGGCAGCTTCCTGCCCCTGCTGGCCAGCGGGCGGGACTGGATCCCTGACCTGTTCTCCATCGACTACACCGCGGGGTTCGCCGAGGGCGAGCTCGACATGGTGCTACGCGAGCTGATCGGAAAGAAGGCCAGCTACGGGCCGCTCAACGTAGCCGGCGATCTGCTCGGCGGGGCAGGAATTGCCAGCCAGAGCATCGGGATCGACGGCCTCTCGCAGAGTTTCTCAACCACGAGCTCGGCTACCAACGCTGGCTACGGCGCGCGCTTGCTCCAGTACACCAATGAAATCAAGGAGCAATTGCCGACACTCAAACGCTACTACAAGGGGATCAGGTTGCTGGCAGGATGACACTCAAGCCCGAAATAATCACCGGCCTTCCAGCCGGGGTCAAAGAAGCCGGCCAACGTGTCGATTTCAAACCGGACAAGTTCGACTTGGCCATCACCACCAAGGGCTACCGGATGTGGTGGTCCAGGTCTGCGCCCTGCCCGTGCTCCAACAACGACCAGACCCGCCAGCCCGACCCGACCTGTGACCTGTGCGACGGCTACGGCGAGCTCCGCTTCCTGCCCGAGTCCGGCCTGGGCAACGAGGACGCGCACGGCAACCCGATCGAGATATCCGACGACAGGCTCTCGGTGGGGATCGACGTGCTCATGTCGGGCCTGACCAGGGACAGTCAAATCTTCGAGCGCTTCGGCGCCTGGACGTTTGGCCTGGCCATGTGCACCACCCAGGCCGGCAACGAGCTCGCCTGGCGGGACCGCCTCGAGATGCGGGACGCCTCGATCAACTGGGCCCAGGGCATCGACGCCGACGGCGCGGCGGTGATCAAGGTGGGGCGCAAGCTCGAGCGGATCCGCTACCGGGCGCTGTCGGTCAACCTGCTACGGAGCACGACCACGGTGTTCCAGCAGCCCAGCGACTTCACGGTGAACAACAACGGCCAGATCGTCTGGGCCGCGAGCTCGGTGCCGCCGGCGGGCACGCTTCTGACGATCCACTACAAGGTGCGGCCGCTCTACCGCATTATCGACTGGCCCCACACGGTGAGAGACACGAAGGTAGCAATCAAGGCCCTGGCCAGCGACAAGGCCGCCCAGCACCGGCGCCTGCCGACGCAGTGCACCGCCAAGCTGGATTTCCTGGTGGATGACGAGGACTGACCATGATCGAAGTAGACGTGTCAGACGTTATCCCTCACGAAGTTCTGGCGATGCTGTCGGAGGACATGCTGGCGGCCGTGCTGGACGCCGTTGTGGCCTCGGCGCACGCGAAGTGGGTTCGCCTGGCGCAGACCGAGCTCGGAAGCAGCAAACAGGAGTACATCAAAGGGATTCAGAGTCCAAAAGCCGACGGCGCGCTCGAGCGCAGCATCACCCTCCTCGGCTGGCTCCCCAACGCCATCGAAACCGGCCTGGCGCCGTTCGATTTGCGTAATACACTCCTCGGCCCGGGAAGCTCCATCAGGCGTCCGATCATGAAGGCCACCGGGAAGGCTGGCCGCAGCGGCGCGACCCTCTACGAGCACACCGGGGGCTACTACGCCCACGTTCCATTCCGCCACGGGACGCCAGGTAGCGGCGGACAGGCCGGCGCCCCAATGGGCAGCGCCCATGGCGAGCAGGGTGAAAAGAGCCGGCGCGTGGGCAATATGAGCACCGAGCGCGCCGCGGCCTTTGGAGCGGCCGTCCACGCGGCCGCCAAGGCCCTACGGGGGCGGACCAGGGCGGCGGGGAAGAATCGGGCGCCAGACCGCCTGCACATCGACGGGGCGAAGCTCAAGCCACACCACACCAAGAGCATCTACCACGGCATGGTGAAGGTCCGGAAGCCGTACAGGAACCCTCACACCCAGAAGACCACGGTGCAGAGCCAGTACCAGACCTTCCGGACGATCAGCGACTCGAACAGTAGCGGGTGGATGCACCCCGGGATCGAGCCTCGCAAGCTCAGTGAGAAGGTCGAGCAGCACGCCGCCAAGGTGATGCACACCGCCGTTCGATCGGCCTACAATTCGGCCGTGGGGGGTAACCAGTGATCTTTATCGAGCGGATCATCTTCCGCGTGCTCACTGCCGGCCTCGCCGAGATGATCGCCGACCCGGCGAAGTTCGAGAAGTTCATCCTCGACGGCCTGACAGATGAGGGCTCGACGACAGATGAGCTCACCGCGGCCCAGGATGAAGCGGCTCGAGCTCGCGAATACTTCGAGGCCAATCCCCCAACGGTGCTCCACGGCTACGCCCGGGTGGATGGCGTTTTCCCGTGCTGGTGCATCACCCTGGGCGGGGAGTCCACCGACCAGGACTGGCTCGGGCAGGACGACTACGACAGCTACCTCCTGGATCCGGAGGATGACGAGTCCAGGGTGCTGTGCACCGATGACGACGGCAACCGGGTGGATCCCAAGACGCGGCGCTGGGGGCACAACTTCGAGGTCTGGACCTACGTGGACCACCCGGACCTGTGCCTCTACTTCTACTACCTGGCCAAGCAACTGCTCGCCGAGGGTTTCAGCTCGTTCCAGGCGGTCGATCTCGACGAGATCACCTACACCGGAGCGGACATGGCCCCGGACACCAGGTATCTTCCCAGCGGCATGTTCGTCCGCAAGCTGGCGATGAAAACATCCTCTGACCAGCACTACATCGAAAGGCTACGGCCTGGGGTCGGCGCGGCGTCCAGCATCGCCGGCGGCCACATAGCAGAGGATGAAAACGACGCTACGGGAGCTAAATCGAACGTAACCGTTAACACGGAGTAGGAAAATGGCGCAGAGCAAGAAGCGAAAGCGAGGAGAGGCACCGACGGTCAACACCGTGGTCGAGGATGGAGAATCCAGCGACCTCCCGGTGTTCACCTCGGCGGCGCCTACCGAGCTCGAGGAGAAAGAGGAGAGCAAGCCTGCCAATCCAGCACCCCAAGAGCGGAAGGGTCTGCTCAAGATCACGGTGCGGCAGTATGTTCAAGCGAAGGGTATCCGCTGGGAGCGGGCGGCCGGGTTCCTTCACTGGTCAACGCAAAAGCACGGGGCAGGCTGTCTGATGACCGTGCCTGAATGGACCAAGGTACACGAGGGCTTCAACAAGCTCCCCGTGGGCCGCAAATAACCAGCGGAGGCAATGAAAATGGCACCAACCAGCATCTTCTTTAATGGGAGGCTGATCACGACGCCTGGGGCCTACACGGAGGTAGATGCCTCTGGCCTGGAAGTCGTGGGACTTTCGGCAACAGGAATCGTGGCAGCTATCGGCGAGGCGAAAGGGGGGATCCCCTGGACCGCCATCGACGCGAGCGAGGTACGCAACGAGCTCCAGATCGCCACCAACCCCCAGCAGCCGTTCAACTACTTCAGGTCTGGCGATCTCAAGGAGGCAGCGCCGCTCCTGTTCGGGCCGGCCGACGACCCGGACATCCCGGGCGGCGCCCAGGAGATCGTGTTCGTGAAAACGAACCCGGCCGCGACGAGCTCGGCGGCGTTCGACAAGGGCGCCGCAGCGGCCCTGGACGTGGTGAGCCAGGACTACGGCCACCACACGACCCAGATCAGCATGGCGATCGGGACGGGCACGCTCAAGGGCAAGATCATCACCATCGTTTTCGAGGCGATCACCGAAACCTTCGACGACGTGGGCGGCGACTCCCGCATGACGATCGTGTACCTGTCCAGCACCCCAGCCGACGGGTTCCAGGTGGTCACGGCCGAGGTCACGGCCGGCGAGCTCCTGGCGGCCTTCACGATCAGCGGCCGCACGGGCCTGGACGGGGACGTGACAACCCAGGTGACGGCGACCCAGGTGGTTGAGGTGGTCAGCGATGACGCCCTCGACGTGGGTGTGGTGATCCAGATCTTTGGCACCGATACGGCCGACGCGGCCCAGACCGCCACGGTGACACTCCAGGGCACCGTGGCAGTGGACACCACCGAGACATGGAACAGCGTGCATGGCGCGCGCGTGCTCACCGGGACGATCCAGCCAGCGGCAACGGTCACCCTCCAGAACAACGGCGGCGGCACGGTGATCGTCACCCTGACGCCGGCGGCGCCCACCACTGGCCTCGAGGCCCTGGTGGACTGCCCGGTGGGCGTGAGCTCGGTTATCAAGGTCACCATCGACGGCACGGTTGACGCCCTCGTGGGCGACCTGGGCTTGATCGTCCAGGCCGACGGCCAGAACATCGGCCCCCTGGTGGACTTCACCAACGACAGCCCGGTTTCCGGCTCGGGCATCCTCTGGGTCCGGGACACCAACGACCACGGCCCGGTGGCCGACAACCAGGTCATCGCCATCGTCGCCGGCACCGGCGCCGGCACGGCCAACGCGATCAGCACCGTGACGGCCTGGCTCGATTACGAGGCAGACGCAGCCAGCACGGCGCGGGTCGGCGTGGTCGGACTCAACGCAGCCGGCACCCTCCAGTACGAGGTGGTCCAGCTTGACGGCACCGCCCCGGTGGTAGGGGTGGCGGCTTGGAGCCGGATCGACTACCTCGCCCTGGCCGAGCTCGCCGCGGCGCGGTCGCTCACGGTCCGGGGCAACGCCATCAACGCGGGCTTCGCGGGCTACAACACGCTCCAGAAGCTCGCCGACAAGGTGAACGGGAGCTCGGGCTTCACCCTGACCCTGCTGACCGGAGAAACGGCGCTGGACCCGTCCAACCTGGACGTGGCGGCCGCGGCCTCGTGCCTGTCGCCGGCGGCGCCCAACTTCTACGGCAACCTCTACGACATCATCACCGAGATCAACAGCGGCAGCCAGTTGGTCACGGCGTCCGCGGCCAGCGGTGCCACGGGTGAGCCGGACAACACCACGGCGGCGGTCTACCTCACCGGCGGCCACGAAGGCAGCACCACCCCAGGCCAGGAGGCGATCCCGACCAGCACGTTCGCCGACTGGCAGGGCGCCATCGACCTGCTGACCAAGCTGCGGGTCAACACCATCTGGGTCAGCACCCCCAACGTCGCGGTGCACGCCGCGGTCAAGGCCCACTGCCAGTACATGGCGGGCATCGGGCGGTCGGAGCGTGACTCCAAGCTCGGCCTCATGGACGTGGCCGAGACAGGCCTCGCGAGCAAGACCGAGATCAAGACCCAGGCCCTCAACCTCAACACCCGCCACTGCCAGCTCTGGGCCCAGCAGGTGGAGCGCTACAACACCGAGGGTGACGCCGAGGTGTTCGACGCTCCCTTTGGCGCGGCGATCATCGCCGGGATGCAGGCCGGAAGCGACCCGGGCACCCCGCTGACCCATCGCATCATGAACACGCTGTCGCTCAAGCAGGACAGCACCTGGAACCCGATCGACGACTCCGAGGAGATGATCAAGGCGGGGCTGTGCTTCGGCGAGGTGGTGGACAACGTGGGCCGTCGGGTGGTTCGCAGCATCACCAGCCACCTGTCCAGCACGAACCTGGCCTTCCAGGAGGCAAGCGTCAACGAGGCGTCGAATGTTTCGATTTTCACCTACCGATCCGCCATGGAGGCGGTGGTGGGCAAGCCTGGCTTCGCGGGCACAATCTCGGCGGCTCGAGGGGACGCGATCAACACCCTCGGCCTGCTGGTGGGGCTGACCCTGACGGCCTGGCGTTCGCTCCAGTTCGACCTGGTGCTCGACGTTCTCGAGAATTCGCTCGAAATTTCGCCGGTGCTGCCTGTGAACTTTGTAAAAACGACGGTACACCTGGTGTCGATCCCACAGTCGGCCTCGACCTAGAACCGAGGAGTAAATAACAAAAAGCGTCCCCCGATAAGGAGAGAGCGGGCATAAACGGCACGGAGGGCGCAATGCCAGAAAAGGGCAGAGTTTTTACAGGAGCCCGAGCTCGGTTCATTTACAATGGCCGCAAGGTCGGGTACGCAACCAACGTCGCAGGGTCCGAGGAGATCCAGTGGGATCCTGTCGAGGTGTTGGACAACATCCAGGTCGAGGAGCACGTGCCGGTAGCATACCGCGTCACGTTCACCGCCAGCCTGGTCCGCATCGTCGGGGAAACGGTCAAGACCCTCGGCTGGTGGCCAAAGCAGGGCTCGAGCCCGGCGCAGCACCTGACCAACATCCTGCTCGCGGGGGAGCTGTCGGCGGTGATCGAGGACAGCAAGAGCCCCAACGCCACGATCATGACGCTCGAGCAGGTGCGGCTGGCGAGCCACAATTTCACCATCAACGCTCGTGGTATCGTGGGTCAGGACTTGACCTTCGTCGCCGTGAGGATGAAGGATGAGAGCGAGGTCAGCGGAGGCTGACCAACACCCCAAAAAAAGGAGCGGGCATGAGCGGAATCGCAAGCGCGGCCAAGACAGCCGAGGAGCTCCAAGAGGAGCTCGACGGCAAGGAGGAGTCGCCAGAGGAAATAACGGCCGAGCTCGACGAGCCGAGGATGAAAGAGAAGTGGACCTTCCCATTTCTCTACACGGACCCCGTTGGGAGGGTCTGGAAGGGTGA
>RCNG010001413.1_pt1 | contig 11909 bp, 8 predicted proteins | sample 2041371 | NCBI WGS metagenome assembly RCNG01 (sample SAMN09708227, study PRJNA481090) | Marine sediment metagenome, whole genome shotgun sequencing project. | biome: marine sediment; feature: ocean; material: sediment; isolation source: Sewage treatment plant 1 marine sediment (STP1) ... | reverse complement strand
ATTTGTGATTTCGGCAGCGCGGCCTCAGGCACCGAGTATCTCAGGCGTTCGTCCGTAAATTACGTCTCGTTTGTCCGGAACCAGTCTATTCGGCCGCCTTCCCCTGTCGGGTCGCCCAGCTTTGAAAGAACGACCGCATCTCAGCATCAGATGCTTCGTCATCGAAGGATTTCTCGCCAACCGCGAACGGCCAGAATGCATCCATTAGCTCGATCAGTTCATCGCGTGTGTAGCTATGGTCGTGGCGGGCATTCAGGGACAGCATCTCCTCCATCACCTTTGCCATCGTCCAGCCGGCCTCGACCTGGCGCGGCACAACCAGGTAACGATCTTTCGGGTTTTCATCAAACAATGCGCGCTCAATCGCTGCAGCAACCGCGTCAGGAGGCGTGCCTTCGTTTTCAACCCCGGCTTCCAGCCGCTCGCGGCACCTGGCCAGCAGTTGCTGGCGGCGCTCTTCAAAATAGACGTAGGGCTCGGCATCGGTATCCGCCAGTCGCCGTTTGCAACGGGTCAACCCGATATCTGAAGCGAAGTTACCCGGCTCAATTGCGGCGACAAATATATCGAGCTCCTCCATTTCCTTCGCGAGAGAGTCGGTGTAAGCCTCCAGGGCATGCTTGCTCGCCGAGTACATGCCGTAGCCACGGCCTGACAGAAAGCCGGATATCGAGCTGATGTTTACGATGCGACCCTTCGATTCAACCAGCAGGGGCGCGAACGCCTTGGTGACACGAAACACGCCGTAGAGATTCACATCAAACAGGAACTCCAGCTCGGACACATCGGCTTCAATCAGGGGCGCGACCACATTGACGCCAGCATTGTTTACGATACCCCACAAGCCCCGCCCTTCTTCGCGAATCAATGCTACCGCCGCATCAATCTCATCCTGCCTGGTGACATCGAGGCGCACGGCCATGATGTTGTCAATCTTGTTTAGCTCATCGAGATCCGCTGCCTTACGAGCGCCTGCGTAAACAAAATAGCCGGCGGCTGCGAGACGTTCGGCGGCATTGCGCCCAATGCCCGTGCTGGCACCAGTGATCAATACGGCCTTCTGGGGCTCGACCTCATCAGCGAGCACATGAGATGGAAATACCAATACCGAAAACGTGAAGGCCAGTGCGGCCAGAAGTCCTAATCGTTTCATCGCTGCTTCCTCTTTTGTTTTCCTGCCATCGCAGATTCGCCCGCTATGCAGGTTTGAACAAGCTTGCTTGCTGCGCTGGCACGATCGGCTCGTTGCCAAGACACATGCTTTCGAAAAGCTCGTGCCGTCCGGGACGTCTCTTTTGCGAAGCAACAAACTGCCCTTAGTTTAACTTACCGTACCTGAATGATCGGGGGTATGATCTCTTGCGTGAGGCGGTATCTCAATTTTTTGAAGCTAGCGGCGTTGCTGGCACTGTCTGGTTGCGCCGGTACGCTTGATCTGGATGGCGCGCTTGCGATGACGCCATACCGCATACAAGCAAGCGGGCGCATTGTCATTGAAGCCCGCATCAACGGCGAGGGGCCATTTGATTTCGCATTGGACACCGGCGCGAGTATCTCCGCGGTTTTCGATGAGTTGCGTGACGAACTCGCCCTCGAGTCTATTCCAGGTAAAGCGGTCGTTGTCCATGGCGCTGTCGCCTCCGGGCAGTTCCCATTGCTTCACATAGACCGCCTTGAGGTTGGCCGCGAAGCCTGGCTGAAACCCAGGATCGTATCGCTACCTGGCCTGACCGAGGCTGGCAGGAGTATTGACGGGGTTCTCGGTATCGATTTCCTGCAGCGGTTTGCCGTCGGATTCTCGACCAAGGATCGCGTCGTACGTCTGTATCCGCCGGATCTGGTTGCCCGCAGGTCGTATCGCGGCTGGGCCTCTGTGCCGCTAGAACTTGAGCGCGTTGGCGAAAGGGGTGCAGCACTCTACTTTATCGACATTGAGATTGACGGTCGAAAGATATCGGCACTGTTCGACCTGGGTGCCGGACTGAACATCATGAACTGGGCGGGAGCTCGCAGCCTGGGTATTCTCCCACCTAACGTACGCCGCAATGAACAGATCACCGGCGCCCTTGAAAGTTCGCCTGATGTCGCCAGGTTCGGCGCAGACGAAGTGACCACCGCCAACATTCGTTGGCGCAACGAGACTTTCTCGATAGCCGATCTTGAGATCTTTGAAACGCTGATGCTAAACGGCAGTCCGGCCGTGATACTGGGCGCGGGCCTGTTCACACAACGCGACTTCGTCATCGACTTCGCTCGGAGCCGCTTGCTGGTCAAGGTCGCGATGGATGAGGCAGATCGAAGCGAACCCGCCGATCAGGAATCCGCACCGAATTCCTTCTGATGGCAGGGTCTTTGCGTCAGAGCCTTGCTGACATGACACATGATACGGCTCTGGCGTTGCGCCGAGATGCAGCCATGCGTTGCCTGCGCGAGTAATGATTCCTCAGCGTGTAGGCGCGGAAGTCTTGCCCGTGTGCGGTGACTAGCGTAGGCAATGGGGATAAAAACAAGAAGGCCTACAGAATTGGATCGATACGACTCGGTCATTATTGGCGCCGGACACAACGGCCTGGTTTGTGCCGCTTACCTGGCACGAGGAGGTCAACGTGTTCTCGTGCTTGAGGCATCCGATGCCGCAGGCGGGCTGGCCGCAAACCGTGAATTCCATCCAGCCTTTCACGCATCGGTAGCACACTCGGTCAGCCACTTCTCCGGCAAGATCTCCAGCGACCTCGACCTGGAATCGCACGGCCATGGAGGGGCATCGAACGTATTGCCCACCATTGGGCTGAGCGTCGACCAGGAGCATGTCATCGTGCACCAGGGAGGCGTAAGCGGCACCGGCTCCGAGGACGCGAGCGCCTACAAGGACTACGCCCGACTGATGCATCGCTTCGCTGATGTCTTGAAGCCATTCTGGCTGAAGACGATGCCACGTATAGGCAGCACCAGCCTCGCGGACCTGTTGACGTTTGCCCATATTGGCCTGAACGTCAGGCGCATCGGCAAAAAAGACATGCAGGAATTCCTGCGGGTCGCCTCCCTCCCCGCTCGTGACCTTATGGATGAGTATTTCAATAGTGACCTCCTCAAGGCCACGTTGAGCTGGGACGGGCTCATCGGCGCAAAACTGGCGCCACGATCGCCTAACAGTGCCGTACTAGCCATGCTTTATCGCATGGCCGAAGAGTCGCGGGGCGCCCACGCAATTCCTGCAGGCGGCATGACGGGCCTCATCAGTGCATTGTGTTCATCGGCCGAAGCATCGGGCGCAGAGATCCGGTACACCTCACCCGTCGGTCGTATCCTGACCGACAGCAATGCCGACGGGCTTTTCGTCGAAGGCGTACAGCTTGAAAACGGTGAGCAGATTCATGCCGATCGCGTAGTTTCGGCGGCGGATCCACAAAGAACCTTCCTCGATCTCGTCGGTGTAGAGAACCTCGATATCGGATTCACGAATCGGATACGACGGTTGCGATGCGATGGCTATGTCGCGAAATTGCATCTCGCGCTCAACGATGTGCCTGAATTTAACGGACTCGATTCATGCGACGGTCGCATGATAATCGCCCCCGGGCTGGACGCTATCGAGTTTGCGTTCGACGATGCCAAATACGGCGAATGCCCTGCGAATCCGGTTATGGAAATCGCTATCCCGAGTACTCACGACGCCTCATACGCTCCCGGCGGCCAACACGTACTGTCCGCTCACGTCATGTATGTACCGTACAAGAAGAAAGGCGGATGGACCGATGAGGCTCGTAGCCAGATGTGCGAACGAGCCATCGACACAATCGCTCAATACGCGCCGCGGATTCGCGAAATGATCCTCCACCGCGAGTTCCTGACTCCGGCCGACCTGGAACAGAAGTACTACGTGACCGGCGGCCATTGGCATCACACCGAATTTGCGATGGACCAAATGCTGATGATGCGACCCACGTACGGCGCCGCACAATACAGCACGCCCCTCCCGGGATTGTTCCTGTGTGGTGCGGGCTGCCATCCCGGAGGCGACATCACGGGTGCAGCCGGGCACAACGCCGCGCACGAGATTCTCCGATGAACAGCTACGACGCAATCATAATCGGTGCGGGTCACAACGGCCTTACCAATGCAGCGTACCTCGCGAAAGCGGGACTCAACGTCGTAGTACTCGAAAAAAACAACTACATCGGTGGCGCCGCGGTATCCCGCGAGCTGCAAGAAGGCTGGATCTACTCCAGCTGCTCCTATGTGTGCAGCATGATGCGACAAGCCATACACCGCGACCTGGATCTCGCGCGTCACGGCCTGATACTGGTGCCCTACCTCGGCACCGTCAACTTCGGAGATGGCGACGAGCGGCTGTTTTCCTATCACGATGAAGAGGCTGCGCACCTCGAGCTCAAACGTCATTCGCCGCACGACGCCGACGCAATGCATCGATTTCAGACGGACCTGACGCGTTATTCGCAACTCATTCGCAAGACACTGATGCGAACGCCGCCCGAACCGACATCGTTCAAACCGCGCGACGTCATGGAGCTTCTCTGGCTGGCGAAGAAATTCTGGGCACTGGGCGAGAAAGAAATCTACGAGTACGTACGATTTTTCACGATGAGCGCAGCCGAATACCTCGAAGACTATTTCGAAAATGACATGATCAAGGCGGCGATGGCCAGCCCCGGCATCATCGGCACAGCGCTGGGTGTTTACTCACCGGGCTCATCCTATATCTTGCTGCATCACGTCATGGGCGATGTCGACGGCAGCATTGGTGCGTGGGGACTCGCGCGCGGCGGCATGGGCGCCATCTCCAAAGCTATAGCCGGCGCCGTCGCAGAACACGGTGGCGAGATTCGAACCGATGCCGGAGTAAGCCAGGTGCTGGTAGAGGATCGCAAAGCTGTTGGCGTCGTGCTCGAGAACGGCGACGAGATTCGAGCCCGCATTGTCGTGTCAAACCTCGATGCCAAGCGAACGTTTACTCGCGTCATGAACAAGGATGACCTACCGGACGGCATTTACGAGAGAGCAAAGAATTTCAAGATCCGTGGCTCCTCCGGCAAGGTCAATATTGCGCTGTCGGGATTACCCAAATTTACGGGCGTACCCGAGAATCGTTACCTCAACCGGGGCGGCCAGGGATTCACGGGCTCCCTGGAAACCATGGAGCGAGCGTACGACTGCTGGAAACGGGGTCGTTGGTCCGACGACCCCTTCGTCGAGTCGGTCATTCCATCTGCGTGGGATCCGACCGTCGCACCGGCCGGCAAACACTGGATGTCGAATTTCGTGCAGTACTGCCCGCCAAAGTTGGCCGATGGACCATGGACGCCGGAAAAACGTGACGCCTTCGGCGAATCCGTGATCAGCAAGATCGAACGCTACAGTCCCGGATTCAGGGATCTGATCGTACACATGGAGATTCGTACGCCGCATGAAATCGAAAACGAGATCGGGTTGACAGAGGGCAATATTTTTCAGGGCGAGCTCACAATCGACCAGCTGTTTTTCAATCGACCGTTCCCAGGCTACGGCCAATACCGCATGCCGGTGAAAAATCTTTACATGTGCGGCTCATCAACGCATCCGGGGGGCGGCGTCTCTGCCGTTTGTGGCGCGAACGCGGCGCGCGAGATTCTCATGGACCTACGTCGGACCAACACGGTGCCCAAAGACGACTTTTACGATGAGTAGACGATGACTACGACAGACCCTTACGCTGGCGAGCGCCTGAAACTTTCGCCCTTCTACCGCCGGGCAGAGGTGCTGAATATTCGCGGGGCGTGGTCCGCCTGGAATGGCTACAAGTTCGCTGAGTATTACTACGATGCAGAGTACGAATACTTCTGCGTTCGCAATCAGTGTGCGACTTACGACATTACGCCGATGCAGAAGTATGAGATACGTGGCCGTGATGCGGAAACCATGTTGAATCGCATGGTAACCCGCGATGTCAGGAAAATCGGGCTCAACCGCGTCGCTTATTGCGTCTGGTGCACGGACGAAGGGCGCATGATCGACGATGGCACAATCTTCAAACTTGCTGACGACAACTTCATGCTCACCTGTGGAAGTCCCTGCACTGCGTGGCTGGCAAAGAGCGCGTTCGGATTCGGAGATGTCACCGTCACGGATATCACCGATGACCTGGCCGCACTTTCCTTTCAAGGGCCGACGTCATGCACCGTTCTCAAAAAAATGGGACTCGACGGGATTGAGACCGCTAAACCGTTTGAGATCAGGCAATTTCCATTTCATGGCGACACGCTCATGGTGTCGCGCACCGGATTTACCGGCGATCTCGGCTACGAGCTCTGGATTCGGCCGGGACTGGCCCTCGAACTCTGGGATGAGCTCTACGCCGCCGGCGAGAATTACGGCATTCAACCCTATGGCGAGGCCGCCACCAACATGGCCCGGCTCGAAGCCGCTTTTATCATGCCGGCAATGGAATTCAATGAAGCCCTCAGAACAGTCAACCTGGAGCACGATCAGACACCGTTCGAGTTAAACCTGGGTTGGCTTGTTGATTTCAAGAAACCGCACTTCAGCGGTCGCAGCGCCTTGCTGAAAGAAAAGCAGCGCGGACCAAAATACACGCTGACAAAACTTGATATCGAGGGTAACCGACCGGCCGAAGGCTCGTACATATACAGCAACAAGCGCTGCACCCGAGAGATCGGCTACGTGACATCGGCCATGTGGTCACCTGCCGTGAAAGCAAACCTCGCCCTCGCAATGATCAGGACAGAGCACCTGGAAGGCGAACTCTGGGCGGAGATCTACTACGAGAAAGAACTTCGGCAGTACAGTCGGGTGGTCAAATGCGTCCGCAAAAAGAAACCTTTCTGGACACCCGACCGGGCGCGGGCTACGCCGCCGCCTGACTACTGATCGGCGTATATGCCTTGCGAATATAAGCAAATGCAAACACAGCGACGCTGATCCAGATAACGCTCCAGCTAATCATCAGCGCCATTTCACCGGTCGCCCAGTCAAGCGTTCCGTCAGGACGCAATGTTCCTGTCGCTCGCTGGTAGGGGATCACGTAGTACAGGGTCAGCATTACCGGCGCCAGCACCCCATTGACAAGCATCACGACGACGGGAGCGATAAGTGTTGTGCGCGTCCGTCGGAGACCGACCTCCTCAACTGGCCGGATGTGCAGCTGCTCGAGATACGCCGCCTCGGCATCGCTGACCGTCGTAAATCGCGACACGACGATCGTCACCGCCAAGCTCATCACACCACCAATAATGACCGGATTGAGATACGACGGCAGCGTCAGCATGCCGATAAATACGAAAAACTTCGGCACTGTGTTGAACGCAAGCCCAGTCAGCATGCCCCAGAACGCGGCTTGCTCGGTAATACGCTTACTCCAGATCGCCATCAGGCCGACGGGACCCCACGAGGAAGCAAATACGGTCGCAATGAAAGTCGTCAACCAGAAGATCTGCGGCGGAAAAACCAGCGCCGCGCCAAGCGCCACTCCGCCGACGACCAGCATCATGATACGGCTGAAACGCAGCGTTTTCGCTTCGTTGCCCTGTTCATGAATGCCGATATCGTTGCTGACACTAAACCCGACCAGCGACAGGAACGTCGACGCCGATGACAGGACTGCGGCCATGATGCCGGCGAGCATCAATGCACCGAGGAATTTCGGCAACATATGCAGCGAGGCCCAGATCATTGCGCTTTCCGGTGGCGAGATCGCCGGATTACCGAAGTTGATAACCACGCCCATCCCGTAAACCATGACCTGCAGTATCGCAACGACCAGGGCCGCGATCACGGCGGAGCGAATGACGACATGCTCGTTCTTCGCCATCTGGTGGCGACTCGATTGCCACGGACTGACCATGTAGACGAGCATCCAGCTGATGTCGATGACGATGGCCCAGATCAGGTAATCCATCGCCGTCGGCCATTCGGTACCCGGGCCGATCGTGCCATGCCATGACATCAGGTCGCGTTTCTGTTCAATGCCGACCAGCTTTTCGACAATGTTAGGAACGCCACCGAATTCCTGTACCAGGAATACAATCGCCGCAGCGCTCGCTACAGTAAAAAGCAGGAACATCAATGTGTCAGTCAGGATTACACCGCGCGATCCGGAATACATCGTAAACAAGGTGTAACTCAGCCATGCGACGACGAGCGCCTGCACATAGCTGAGATCGGTCAGTTGCGACAGCAGGATCGCGGCGCCCTGCGTTACCGCCAACAGGTAGCCACCGAGCGCGAGAATGATCGTGACACCCGCCAGAAACTGGACACGTTTGCTATCGAAGCGTCGACCGAAAAACTCGGCAAGTGTGTTCGTGCGACTGCGCCGCAAGTAACGGCCAAAGAACAGCGCACCCAGCACGTAGCCGATCGCTGCCGCCTGCGGGAACAACACGTAGGGCCCACCTTGTGTGTCATACGCAAAGCCGGCTTCGCCCAGGAACATCGTGGAACTCATCAAGCTCGCGACAAGCGTTCCGACGATAATAAGCGTGGGGGCTCTGCGGCCAGCAACGTAGTAATCGTCGAGCCGTTTCACGCCACGCCCCGCATAGTTTCCTATTACGAGGTACACGACGATGCTGATCGCAATCGTTATCGTGTAGATATCCATCAGTCGGGCGACCGCAGGAGCCAGCTCGGCGTTTCTAACAACTCTTTCCGGACGCCTTCGCCTGCGGTGACTCCAATAGCGACTTCGATGACGCCATCCAGCTCAACCTGAATGGTCCGCCGCTCTTTTTTGCTCAGATCGACGTTGGATCCTGCGTTCACGGACACAACCTTAGCTACCGTTCCTTTCACTCGCCAGCCTCAGCCCTACATCAGGTCTTGAACCGCCCGATGGGCTTCAGTGATTGCTACTTCAGTCATCGCCTCCGACGCCGCATCCGTTCCGGCAAAGCTAATACTGCCGAATCGTTGCCGTGCCGTTAACCAGGTCCGCTGCTCGTCGGGCCACAGAGCGTACTCGAAAGCGATCTGCTCGGTCACCGGATCATAGCCGTACGCGTAACCGTGCGGCCAGCGATTCACCGTGATAGCCGCGATGTCCTTTGCCGGATCGAATCCACCGGGTCCCAACATCGCGCCGAGTTGATCGCGAATATTGCGCTCGAACGTCTCGAACGGTGTCGTCAGCAATTCGCGACGGCCTGCCGCAAACTGCTCCTTCGCACTGAGTCCGGGCTGTATGGGCACGCGTGTCAAGTGCAACAACATGGGCTCGTCGGGCGACTTCGGACATTGATAATCACCGAGGCTCACGGGAAAATCGAGCGTCACACTGTGGTGAAAACTTCCGGGGCAGTAGGCGTATTGAAAGCCGAGCTTTTCGAAACTTTTCCAGTTCCGAATAAGAACATTGGTATAGACCAGCGGCGCACGCGTCAAATTTGACAAAGCGGCGGAGTGATCGTCAGGCAAGTCGGGGCAGATATGCGGGGTCATCGCGTGATAGCCGGCCATGACGACTTTACTCGCGGTGACGACGCTCGCACGGTCGCCCGACACGTAGGTAACCCGAACGTCTCCTTCCTCGTTTCCGTCCGTATGCTCGGCATGAATGACGGTACTGTTGAGTCGAATGCGGACGGCCGATTCAACCTGGTCGAGCTGCCCGTAGTCAAAGCGGGCCGTTACGATATCCTCCATCGTAGAGCCCGGTGCGATGGTCGGAATCATGCGTCGCACCAGCAGCCGGGCGATTGACGCGTTGCCGTCGGGAAAATGAAAGATATACGGCTCCGCATCTTCCCCACGACCGTACGGCTCGAAGCCCAGATCCATGTCGCCAAACCCGGGATAGCCACCGCTCCACGCGGCTACCGCAGGGTAGGCGTCGCTGCCAATCGCCCAGACGTTTCTCGGCAACGACTGAACGTATTCGTGAACCTCGTCTCCGATGCCCGCGAAATCACTCAGGTACTGGCGATATGAAAGGCTATTCAGAAGCTCGAGCTGTTCTGCCGTCGTTAGCTCCGCCAGGAAATTGTGCTCATCCGCAAGCAACCTTGCGAGTTGTGACCTGGCCTCATCCGACAGCGGCGTTTGCTCTAGTACATCGGCGTCTTCGAGATCGCCGACTGCAAGATGATCCGCGCCAAACGTATCCTTGTCGAAGAACGTGGCCCGACGAAGGCCCAGCGAATCGTACAGTTCCTGATCGAACGCTGTGTAGAAAGTCTTTGTGTCGACGCCGAGCTCGCGAAGGAGTTGTTTGGCGACTTCCGGATAACCACCGGGCGCCTCCAGGGACTGCGTACCGCCATAGCCGATGATCAGTCGATCATCGATCTCGAACTCATTGCGCTTTGCGTGCCCGCCGAAGTCATCGTGGTTGTCGAGCACGAGAATGCGGGCATTCCTATCGACGTCGCGTTGATAGAAATACGCTGCACAGAGACCGCTGATACCAGCACCGACGACGACCAGGTCATAGTACTCATCAATGTCGTCGCCCGACCAGCGCTTGCCCTGGACGGTCGCGTGAGCGATCTCGAATGATCCGGGATGGGAGCCACGCATGCCGGTCAGCTCCGGCGGATAGTAGCGGCTCCGCGGCGCTTCGACGCCTGCCTTCGAACACGACGCCAGTGGCAGTAATGAAGCGCCAATAGCGATACTCGCACCGTTCAGGAAATCCCGGCGTGAGATCGCCGTACTCATGCCAAGCTTGCGATCGCTTTTATTGAGTCGACGCAAGGATCAACAGGCCATGAGTCGTCTGCGAATACGAACGGTTGGTCTATAGCAACATCAGGCTAGAACTCGTACCCGAAGCGTATGCCAGACGTCCTTGGCCGCGATGGACCAAACAAATGCTGCGCATAGATCGAAACCGGGTCCGCCGCGTCCGCGTAGTTGCCGTCGTACCAGATTTCGTCAAAGACGTTTTCCATATACGCGCTGACACTCCATTTGTCCGTCCTGTACCCGACGACCAGGTCAGTCTGGTTCAATGCAGGGACATTCTGGTAAATGACATCGGGACTCGGCCAGTCACCGCGATAGTCCTCTTCCCAGCTCCATGCCAGGTTACCGAAGACCTCCCCTTTGCCGGCCGGGAACGCCGAGTTCAGCACCGCGAAAGCAGTCCATTCAGGCGCCCACGGGATCGAGTTACCTTCACAAGCATCGGGGTCGCCAGTGATGAATTCACCCTCTCCGCAAAATGCCTGGACGTTAGTAGCATCCGACGTAAAGTACGAAAGGCCGAGGCGGAAATTGAAGTTCTCTGAAATCGCGGTATTTGCGTCAACCTCGAACCCCCTGCCATCGACCTCACCGACATTGTCGACGATCGTTCGCGGACCTTCGCCGAAGATGGCTTGAAGGTCTTCATATTCATACTTAAATATATTCACGCTAAGCTGAGTACGGCCGCCAGTGATCGTACCCTTGTACCCAACCTCATACGAAGTCACAGTCTCGGGGCCGAAGTCGCCAGGCCGATCAGTGGCGGGGTCGCCGACACATAGACCGAACGGCAGTTCGCAGTCTGCGCCGACCCTGGATTCGATGTTGAAACTACCGAAGCCACCGGGCTTGTACCCCGTCGTAACGCTGCCAAAAAATAGCGTCGTGTCGTTTGGTCGCCAGTTGGCGACGACACGCCAGGTCACATCATCCCAATCCTGCTTGTCTACCAACGCGCCGTTTGGCGTCGAGAATCCAGTCTGAACTTTGTAGGCCAACTGTGAGCCGTTCGGATCACCCAGAACCTGTTGCGAGAACTCCTTCTCATCGTAGCTGTAACGCAGCCCGACACTGACATCGAATGTCTCGTTAACCTCGTAGCTGAGATCGACGTAGGTCGAATAGCCACTGTACTTGCCGATGATGCGGTTGCGATCGTTAATCAGTCCGTCTGCTGACGGAGTGAAGGTACAACCCTGAAAATAATA
>RCNG010001412.1_pt1 | contig 11910 bp, 9 predicted proteins | sample 2041371 | NCBI WGS metagenome assembly RCNG01 (sample SAMN09708227, study PRJNA481090) | Marine sediment metagenome, whole genome shotgun sequencing project. | biome: marine sediment; feature: ocean; material: sediment; isolation source: Sewage treatment plant 1 marine sediment (STP1) ... | reverse complement strand
CTTCCCCGGCTGGAGGCGCACGACGCCGCTCACCCGTTCAAGGTACTTCTTCAGGCTCAAACAGCTCCTGGAGGACAACTTTGAGACCATCTCCAGGGTTTGCACCATGGAGCACGGAAAGATCATCGACGAGAGCCGCGGGGAGGTGCGCAGGGGCATCGAGAACGTTGAGGTCGCCGCTGGAATACCCAGCCTCATGATGGGTTACAACTTGGAGGACATCAGCAGGGGCATCGACGAGATACTCATCAAGCAGCCCATGGGCGTCTTCTCCTGCGTAGCCCCATACAACTTCCCTTTCATGGTGCCACTATGGTACCTGCCCACCGCCGTTGCGACGGGCAACACCTACGTGTTGAAGCCCAGCCCCTGGACACCCCTCAGCATGATGAAGTTCATGGAGCTGGTAGACGAGGCGGGGTTCCCGCCAGGGGTCATCAATCTGGTCAACGGAGACGTTAAACCGGTAACAGAGATACTGGCGAACCCCAAGATCAAGGGCGTCAGTTTCGTAGGATCCACCAAGATCGGCAGGGACATAATCTACAAGCAGTGCGCATCCACGGGGAAGCGGGTGCAGGCACAGTGCGGCGCCAAGAACCACCTCATAGTGATGCCTGACGCTGATGTCCCATCAACCATCTCAAGCCTTCTGTCCAGCTTCTTCGGCAACACGGGTCAACGATGCCTCGCAGGTGCCAACCTGGTGCTCACGGAGGAGGACCCGGGTTTCAACGATAAAATACTGGGGCTCATCAAGGACGCCGCGGCGAAGATCAAGATGGGGTACGGACTAGAGGAGGGAACCCAGATGGGCCCCATGCAGAACGAGCGCAGAAAGAGAGGTGTGGTGGGCTACATAGAGAAGGGGTTAACCGAGGGCGCCTCACTGGAACTCGACGGGCGAAGCTTTGACTCATCGGGTTACCCTGAGAACTGCTTCATAGGGGCAAACGTGTTCGAGAGCGTGACGCCCGACATGACCATAGCCAGGGAGGAGATCTTCGGGCCCGTGATGAGCGTCATCAAGGTGAAGGACCTGAGCGAGGCCATAGAGGTCACAAACAGGAGCGTCTATGGTAACGCGGCCAGTATATTCACGTCAAGCGGCAAGAACGGCAGACAGTTCCAGTACGACGTGGAGTGCGGCAACATCGGCGTGAACATAGGCACAGCGGCACCCATGGCCTTCTTCCCGTTCAGCGGCATGAAGGACAGCTTCTTCGGGGACCTCCACGGACAGGGCAGGGACGCAGTGGAGTTCTTCACCGAGAGCAAGGTAGTCATCCAACGGTGGCCCTAGGTGCTGAGAACCACCAGCCAGGTCCTCTCCCTCCACTCAAATTTAGAGGAAACACAGTCCAGCCAGTACATTGAGCTAGCAAGGCGGTTCAAAGTGCACGAGGAGACCTTCAGCGGGTTCGCCAAGGAGAACCTACGCCACCGGGACATGGCGCTGAGGGCCTACAGGGAGGGCGTCACCGACGCCTTTGAGGTGGGGTTCCTGGCTGAGCCCCTGAGCCCGGACGACTACGGGTTAAACGAGACCCCAGGTGACCTCAGGGGAGCCCTCAAAACAGTCATCAACAACGAAGAGACCGCCATCAGGCTCTGCCTCGATGTCGCATCCAGCTCAAGCGAGCTGATCCCAGACCTCCCAGAGACATTTGAGAGGCTGGTTAAACTGAAAAAGAGGAGAATTAACCGGCTAGAGGAGTTAATGGAGCGGCTCTAGACTGTCGCCTTGTCCGCTATGGCCAGGACCTCGTCCAGCACGGCGATGCCTTCATCGATCTCCTTCTCGGTGACGATGAGGGGCGGCGCCACGATGAAGTGGTTGATGATGTTCACCAGGTAGACCCCCTTCTCCATCGCGGCCGCGCTTATCTTCTTCTGCACGGTGGGCAGGAACTTTTCCTTCCGGGTCGCGAACGGCTCCTTGGTCTCCCTGTCCTTCACAAGCTCAACGCCCCAGAACAGCCCCTTCCCCCGGACCTCGCCGATGGACCTGTGGGACTCCATGAGCTCCTTGAGCCTCTTCTCCATGACCTTGCCCATCTTGGCCGCGTTCTCCACGATCTTCTTGTCCTCGTACTCCTTGATGGAGGCGAGGGCGGCCGCGCAGCCCATGGGGTGCATGGCGTAGGTCTGGCCGTGGCTGAACAGGTTGCCCGGCTGGTCAAAGTGGTCGGCTATCGCCTGGCTGGTGATGGTGGCACCCACCGGGAGGAACGCGCCGGTGATGCCCTTGGCCATGGACATGATGTCCGGGGTCACGTCCCAGTGCTCGATGCAGAACATCTTACCCGTCCTGCCGAAGCCCGACATCACCTCGTCCGCGATGAGGAGAACCTCGTGGTCGTCACATATCTCCCTGAGCCGTGGGATGTACTCGTCAACGGGCACCAGGATACCGTTGCTGCCCACGATGGGCTCAATTACCACTCCGGCGACGGTCTTCGGTCCCTCCATCCGGATGATCTCGTCGATGATCTCGACGCAGGTGACACCGCAGCCGGGGTACTCCTTGCCGAAGGGGCACCTGTAACAGTAACAGTCCGGTGCCCTCACCACTCCAGCCATGCCAACGGCGTGCTGGGTCCTAGGGTCACCTGTGAGGGCTATCGCCCCGGAGGTTGCCCCGTGGTACGACCTGTACCTGCTGATGAACTTGCCCCTGCCGCTGTACATCCTGGCGATCTTGATGGCGGCCTCGTTTGCCTCGGAGCCGCCGTTGGTGAGGAAGCTCTTCACGAGGCCGTCCTGTGTAATCTCCTCCAGTTTCTTGCCCAGCCTCGCCGCTGGGACTGTGCCGAACCCCGGGGCAGCGTAGCACAGCTTGTTTGCCTGTTCGGTGATGGCGTCTATGACGGCCTGGTTCCTGTGGCCCAGGTTGCTGCACATGAGCTGGGATGAAAAGTCCAAGTACCTTTTCCCATCGAGGTCGGTCAAGTAGCAGCCCTCGCCGGACTCCATTATCACCGGGTTCCACGTGTTCTCGTATCGCCACGTCCCGTAGACGTACTTTTTCTCCATCTCCCTGATCTCAGAATGCTTTGACATGGCTTGCCTTCAGTTTCCTAGGAATATAATATTTAGGATAAGAGAGGGATGTATAATCGTCGATGGAAGGTCAATGAGATGCACGCTGACATGGTTTTAGTGAACGGGAAGATAGTCACAATGGACTCCCAGGAGTCAACAGCAGAGGCAATTGCCGTGAAATACGGCAGGCTGCTGAAAGTAGGGACAGACAAAGAGGTCCGTGGACTTGTCGGTGAGGGCACAAGGGTCATCGACCTGAAAGGCAGGTGCGTCATACCCGGCCTCATTGACAGCCACTGCCACATGATGAACGTGGGGGCGGGGAGGATGCTCTACGTCGACCTCAGCGAGGAGGCGGGGGTCCACTCCATAAAGGACTTGGTTGGAAGGCTCAGGGAGCGGGCGGCGGCTACCCTCGCAGGTGAATGGGTGATAGGTTATCAGGAGGACGACTCCAAGCTCAAGGAGAAACGCCACCCGACGAGGTACGAGCTCGACGAGGCCAGCACAGAGCACCCCATAATCCTCTCAACGGTGGGCGGCCACTTCAGCATGGCCAACAGCCTGGCCTTCGAGAACGCGGGCGTCAGCAAGGACACCCCTGACCCCGTTGGGGGAAAGTTCGACAGGGACGACAGCGGTATCCCCGTGGGTGGACTCCACGAGACAGCGATAGACATCATCAGACCAGAGGGCAGATCGGTCCCGACGCGGGAGCAGTCATACCGGGGAGCCAAGGAGATACTCCAGGAGTGCGCCGAGAACGGCCTGACATGCGTCTACGACACAGTTGGCCGCTCCGAGATCAGGGCCGCCTTGGACCTGATGAACGCCGGAGAGCTCCCCATCAGGATGAGGATGGACATCTACATCGACCTTTTCAAGGAACTGGACACTCTGGGCATATACAGGGGGCTGGGCGACGACTGGCTCAGGATCAGCGGGCTCAAGTTCTTCTTCGACGGAGCCATCTCGGCCAGGACCGCCGCAGTCACCGAGGAGTACCTCAACAAGCCCGGCTTCTACGGTGTCATGGCCACCACCCGGGAGATAGCCACCGAGAAGATCATGTCGGCGTACAAGGAGGGGTACCGCATCTCGGCCCACGCCAACGGGGACCGGGCCATAATCATGTACCTGGACATCATGGAGGAGGCACAGGCCAAGTACCCCCGTGATGACCCAAGGAACAGGGACATCCACTGCACCGTCATAACCCCAGAGCTGGTTGACAGGATCAAGAAGCTGGGGATACTCCCTACCATCTTCGGCCCATACGTCTACTACCACGGCGACAAGCTGATACCGGCCTTCGGCGAGGAGCGCCTAGAGCGCATGTTCGCGGCAAAGTCATTCCTAGACGCAGGGGTCAGGATCGCTGCCCACAGCGACCACCCATGCGCGCCCTACCCGCCGCTGATGGCCATCCACGGGCTGGTGAACAGGAAGACCAAGGCAGGTAGACCCATAGGCTCAAGTCAGAAGGTCTCAGTGACGAACGCCTTGAGGCTCTACACCGTCAACTCGGCTTACCAGCAGTTCGACGAGGACAAGCTGGGGAGCCTTGAGGAGGGAAAGCTCGCGGACATGGTGGTCCTCGGGGAGAACATACTGACGGTACCGACGGAGAGGATCAAGGACATATCGATTGACATGACCATCATTGACGGCAGAGTGGTCTTCGCCAGGAAGCCCGGACAAGACTCATAAACAAGTCCCGGGGCTTTCTGTACGAGAAAAATGGAAGACAGCTTACTCCTCTACACCGACAACCCAGAGCTCAAGGAATTCGATGCAGTCGTGACAAGGACAGGACCAAAATTCGTGGTCCTGGACAGGACAGGTTTCTACCCAGAGGGAGGCGGGCAGCCCAGCGACACCGGCAAACTCATCGTCAACGGCGACGAGGTGCGCGTCATCAAGGTCATGAAACGGGGAAAACAGGTCTTCCACTACCTAAGCCAGGACGTAGCCATCGGCGAGAAGGTCCACGGGTTCATCGACTGGGACACCAGGTTCAGGTACATGCAGCTCCACAGCGGGGAGCACCTGCTCACCGGCCTCTTTGAGGCCCTCGGCAGCGGCCCCAAGGTCTTCAGCAGCTTCAGCCAGCTGGACTTTAAGCCTAGCGATATCGACGAGGAGATGGTGGAGACAGTGAGGAAGAGGTTCAACGAGGTGATCGAGCTGGACGTACCGGTTGAGGTCTATTACACGAGCCGCGAGGACTTGGACGTGGGCGACGATGAGCGCAAGCAGAGCTTCCTAGTGAAGATACCCAACAACGTCGAGACTCTGAGGATGGTGAGGATCGGTGCCTTCGCCGAGACCTTCTGCATGGGCACCCACGTCAAGAGCACGGGGGATATCGGGAAGCTCAAGGTCCTGCGGATGGAGTCCAAGAAGAAGCGGAAAAAGATTGTCTACTTCGAGCTGGAAGACATCTGACCGCGTAGAAGGTCTTGAAGTGTCTCCCGCTCCCTTATCAGCCGGCTTTTACCGTCCATAGCCATGACCTCCGCGGCCTTCGGTCTTGAGTTATAATGGCTGCTCATGGAGAAACCATAGGCACCGGCGTTCATGATGGCCAGCAAGTCCCCCTCCTCCACCTTGGGGATCACCCGGTCCCTGGCGAAGATGTCACCCGACTCGCATAACGGCCCGTAGACTGTGTATGTCTGAGGAGGCTCGTTTAGGCCACTGGCGGAGTGGATGTGATGGTATGATCCGTACATCGCGGGTCGAACCAAGGTGTTGAACCCCGCGTCGACCCCCACGAACTCCTTGCCCGGACTCGACTTCAACGTTGTAACCCGTGTAAGGAGCACCCCAGCCTCCGCCACAAGGAACCTACCAGGCTCAAGCCAGACCTCTGGGCTGCCTAGACCTAACTCGCCTAGCCTCTGCTTCATGAACCCGAACAGGCGTTCAAAGAAAACGTCAATGTCAACCTCGTCCTCACCCGGTTTATACGGGACACCGATACCGCCTCCGATGTCAATGAAATCAAAATCAATACCGGTCTCGTCCTTGACGTGGTTGGCTATCTCCAGAAGGCGGTTCACCGCCTTGATGAAATTGGACACATCCATTATTCCGGACCCGATGTGCATCTGGATACCAAAACTGGACACTCCGGCCTCAAGGGCCAGCCTGTAAGCCTCGGGCGCCTGGCTCTCCCAGACACCGAACTTCACATCAGGGCCGGCGGTGATGACGTGCTCATGGTGACCCGCACCCACCTCAGGGTTGATCCTGACCGAGACGGTCTTGGGGACTCCGAGCTTCAGTAACCTGTGCATCTGGGACACCGAGTCAATGTTCATCCTGTAACCAGCTTCAACGAGGTGCTTCAGCTCATCCTCTCGTACGCTGGTGCCCGTGAAAAGAATCTCTCCGGGACTGAACCCTGCCTCAACCGCGAGGAACGCCTCACCTGGACTGACGGCATCGATCTCCACCCCCTCGTCACGCAGTACCTTCAGTATGCCGATGTTCGTGTTGGACTTGCAGGCGAACAGGATACGTGTTTTCCGGTAATGCTTCTGGACGGCCTTCTTGAGCAGGTTGACGTTGGTTCTAATCCGGTTCTCGCTGTAAACGAAGAGGGGCGTGTCGTATTCATCGGCTAGCTGGGTACTGGAGACCCCGTCAATGGAAAGCACGCCGCCGTCATTCTCTAAAGGCCATCTGAGAGACATGGGATTGTCAGAGAGATGAACAGATATTAACCTGATTACACGAAAAAAACTAAAAATGGGAAGTTTTAACAGGAAAAGACGGCCCCCTTCAATTATGGGTTGGAAGAGCGTTCTGAAGGCAGATTCAACTGAATGGCTATTGGAGAAGGACAACCCTTCGGTAAGGTACTTTACGCTGAGGGAAATCGAGGTTCGGGAAGAGAACGATCCCGAGGTCCAGAAAGCCCATGACGAAATAATGGAATCAGCACTCGTCAAGGCTATTCTCCAAGCCCAGAAACCAGAGGGATACTGGGAAAACGAGGACAACCTCTACCTGCCAAAATATACGGCTACAACAAACCAGATGCTTATCCTCGCCGAGGTGGGAGCCAAGAAAACTTTAGAGATAGAGAAGGCAATTGAACACGTCTACAGGTTCCAGAGGAACAGCGGACATTTCCTCATTGGGTTACCCAAGACCGAGAGGGGAAGGAACAGCGTGGTCAAGGACGCGTGCTGCTACGATGGCAACATACTTCACTACCTCGTTCATTTCGGCTACCTCAACGACCCTAGGACTAGGAAGTTGCTGGAGTTCACTTATGATTACTACGACAAGGAGAACACGGGATGGAAATGCAGGGCGTACCCCATTGATCCTTCAAAGGTTTTCCCGGTTAACTGCTTCATGGGACGCACAAAGGTACTCAAGGCATTAAGCATGATTCCTGAGGACCAACGGGACCCACAGATGAAGGAGATTATTGACCTGGAAGTCGAGAAAATACTCGAAAACGATGTGTACAGGTACCTCAGGAACTCTGATGAGAGCAGAAAGGAAAAGGCAGGGTGGAAACGGTTTGGGTTCCCATTGTTCTACCAGGCTGACCTACTGGAGATATTGAATCCTCTGACACGACTCGGGGTCAGGGACGAGCGGATGCGAGACTCAGTGGATGTAGTCATCAACGCCCAGCAACCCGACGGGAAGTGGCTTCTAAAAAACACGTACAACGGCAAGATGTGGAGGGACATCGAGGAGAAGCACAAGCCAAGCAAGTGGATAACTCTCAGAGCCATGTGTGTGCTCAAAAAGTGGGATGAATTCTGATCAAATTCTGAATATCGTTTATAACCCTTGGTTCAATCATTCATGTTAGGTGAAACAAATCAAATGATTTGGACGATAGTAGGCGCAGCCGTGATAATCGGCGGTGCCCTGGTTCTACTTTACGTTAATTACTACAACAGGATTCAGACCCTGAGCAACCGCATAGAGGAGGCATGGGCCCAGATAGACGTACAGCTACAGAAGAGGTACGACTTGGTCCCAAACCTGGTAAGCACTGTGAAGGGCTACGCCAGCCACGAGAGGGAGATATTCGAGTCAATCTCCGAAGCAAGGGCTGGCATGGTATCCGGCAGCAGGCAGGCAAGGGTAGAGGCGGACAACATGCTCACCCAGGCCATGGGAAGGCTCTTCGCGATAGCCGAGGCATACCCCGACCTGAAGGCACAGGAGAACTTCAAGCTCCTACAGGAGCAGCTGGAGGGCATCGAGAACAAGATCGCCTTCGCGCGTCAGTTCTACAACGACACTGTGCTGGACTTCAACAACCTGGTGACCACCATCCCCGGCGTATGGTTCGCGGGCGGACGAGGAAAGGAAGATTTCCTAGAGATCCCCGACGAGGCCAGGGCGGCCCCGAAGGTAGAGTTCTAGTATGGAGAGAAGAAGCTTCCACGACGAGCAGTCCCGGAACAAGCGGGACAGTGTCCTGCTGGCCATAGTGGTCAGCGCGGTGCTACTCGCCCTCATCGTGTCCATCAGCTACATGTTTGACCCGAGCAGCGTCTACTTCATGGTACCCGTGGGCATCATGTTCACGGGCATCTACACTTGGAGCAGCTACCAGTACGGCGACAGGGTCGTGTTGATGTCAACAAACGCCCAGCCAGCCGAGGGCTCCAGGTACATATACCTCAACGACACCGTCGAGGGACTGGCGATAGCCGCAGGGATACCCAAGCCCGACGTCTACGTGATGCCCAGCGGTGAGCTCAACGCCTACGCGACCGGTAAGAACCCTGAGAACGCATCGATAGCCGTTACCCAGGGGCTCCTTGACACCCTTGACAGGCAGGAGCTTGAGGGCGTAATAGCTCACGAGATGAGCCACATCAGGAACAGGGACGTGCAGTTCATGACACTGGTGGCGGTGCTGGTCGGTGTCGCAGGCATCCTGAGCAACATGATCCTTAGGAGCTACTGGTACGGTGGTCGAAGCCGCAAACGGGACAAGGACAGCGGGAACCTTGGCATCATAATCGTCGCGGTGGGTTTCCTGCTCGCCATACTGGCGCCTATAGTAACCCGTCTAGTCCAGTTGGCGGTCAGCAGGCGCAGGGAGTTCCTTGCAGACGCGTCTGCGGCCGAGATGACCCGGTACCCGGATGGGCTTGCAGACGCTCTGGAGAAGCTAGGGCAACACAACAGGGGAGATATGAAGGTGAGCGAGTCCGTGAGTCACCTGTTCATCAGTGACCCCAACAGGACAGCGTTGGACGCCATCTACAGCACCCACCCGCCCATCGAGGAGAGGGTGAAGCGGCTTCGCGAGATGTAACCAAACCCCATTTATTCGTTTCAGTTAAATTCTCATCCATCCGTGTATCAGGTATGACAGCGTTAAAGGGAATCAGAGTACTGGACCTCACCCACGCCCACGCCGGACCCATCTGCACGCTATACATGGCCGCCATGGGGGCTGACGTCATCAAGATCGAGCCCAAGTGGGGCGAGATGACCAGGATGTTCCCACCGTTAGTGAAGGGGCAAAGCCCCTATTTCCTGTTCCTCGGCAGGGGAAAAAAAGGAGTTACACTGGACCTCAAGAACCCGGAGGGGAACGATATATTCAAGGAGCTGGTCAAGGACGCGGACGTGGTTATGGAGAACTTCAGCCCCGGCACCATGGACAGGCTGGGCCTAGAATATGATGTTCTCAAGGAGATCAACCCTAGGATCATCTATGCCTGCATCAGCGGCTTCGGCCACACTGGTCCGTGGGTCAACAGGAGGAGCTTCGACCCCATAGCACAGGCCGCCAGCGGCTACATGTGGCTCATGAAGGACGCGATAGCCCCGGACGGTCCACCGCTGCAGGCGCCCGAGGCCATTGCGGACACGGTGCCCGGCTTCTCGGCCCTCATTGGGATACTTGCGGCCTTGGTCAGCAGGACCGAGACTGGCAGGGGCCAGAAGGTGGACGTCGCCCAGATGGATGCCATGATCGGCACCATGCAGAGCTTCAGCTTCTGGAACATCGCCAATATGTCTTTCAGAACCGCCGGGCGCACCGGGAGAGTGGGCGTATCAGGGCTCAGGGAGACCAGCGACGGCTACGTGATGTTCGCGCTGCCACCAGGCAGGATCACCGACTGGTTCATGGAGCTGCTTGGGGTCGAGGAGCTGACTCAAGAGATCGTGGACAAATGGGTGAAGGAGAGGACCACAGATGACGTCGTTGAGACCCTGGAGAAGACCGGAGTACCCGTAGCGGCCGTGATGGACCTGGACGAGGTGCAAGCCTGCCCCCAGGCCAAGGCTCGTGAGATGTTTGTCAAGGTGAACCACCCCACCATGGGTGAGATCATAGAGCCTGGGTTCCCCATCAAGTTCAGCGAGACCAAGGGGGATATCTCGGCACCCGCTCCCCTACTTGGCGAGCACAACGTCGAGGTCTACAAGAGGCTCTTGGGTTACTCTGAGGAGAAGATCGAGGAGCTCAGGAAGAAAGGCGTGATCTAACCATCACCTCCTCCAAATCCATGTAACCATCGAATCCCCGAACTGAGTCGCCCTGACTCGGTGGTTTTTTCTTCTCACTCCACAGAGTCTACCTTGTGAACCAGATTGAAGATTAAAGCCGTAGAGGGACTAGTCGAAGCCCTAAAAGCAGAGGGCATAAGGGGAGTAGCCACCTTCCCCACCACCCAGATAAATAACGCGATAGGGGCCGACCCTGACATCAACATATTCATGGTCAGGGACGAGAGATACGCCGTCGCCGTGGCCGACGCGTACAGCCGGGTCATGGATGGCAAGGACTTCGGCGTATGCACCGTCATGGGAGGAGTCAACGCGGCGGGGACGCAGATGGCCTACGGGGCCCTCGCGCAGGCATACGAGGACTCAGTGCCGCTCCTCTGCCTGACCGACGGCGTAGAGGCCGAGGCATTCGGGAGGACACGTTACAGCATCGACGAGGGCTTCAGGTCGGTGACCAAGTGGTGTGGCTACATCAACAAACCTGAGAGGGTGCCGGAGTACATGCGCAGGGCCTTCACCAAGCTCAAGACGGGCAGGCCGTCACCTGTGCTCCTCCAGCTCCCAAGGGACCTAGGCGAGTACGACACAGGGGAGTACCCATACGCCAAGGTGAAGGGGTGGAAAAGCATGGGGGACCCAAAGGACGTAGAGAAAACGGTGAAGGCCGTGAAAAAGGCCAAAAACCCCATAATGTTCGTGGGTCAGGGTGTCTTCTCGGCCGACGCCGCGTCTGATCTCCGGGAGTTCGCGGAGGCAGCGCAGTTACCGGTGCTCACGACATTGAAGGGAAAGAGCGTTTTCCCCGAGGACCACCCCCTGTCACTGGGGGTCAGGGGTGAGCCTGCGGAGCGTTTCCTCGGTAAGGCAGACATGGTGTTGACGGTGGGCATGGGTCACACCCCATGTCACTTCATGCACAAGATACCCGACTCAGTCCACAAGAAGATTATACAGGTGACCATCGACGAAAGCGACCTCAACACAGACTACCTGGTGGACCACGCCATCATGGGGGACGCCAAACTCGTCCTTGGACAGCTTAAAGGCGAACTTGAGAAACAGGGAACCGTCAATCCCAACGAGGCGTTGCACAAGGAGATCGAGGACACATGGGCCACCATGATGAAGACGTACACCCCGCTCATGGAGTCCAACGAGGCCCCCATCAACCCGTACAGGGTCTACGGCGACCTCATGAAGGTCCTGGACATGGAGAAGAGCTTGGTCACCCACGAGTCAGGGAACACACGGGATCAGCTGAGCGCCGTCTACAAGTCGCAGGTACCCCACGGGTTCCTCGGCTGGGGCAACGTCACCACCCTCGGCTACGGCCTCGGGGGGGCGATGGGC
>RCNG010001411.1_pt1 | contig 11910 bp, 5 predicted proteins | sample 2041371 | NCBI WGS metagenome assembly RCNG01 (sample SAMN09708227, study PRJNA481090) | Marine sediment metagenome, whole genome shotgun sequencing project. | biome: marine sediment; feature: ocean; material: sediment; isolation source: Sewage treatment plant 1 marine sediment (STP1) ... | reverse complement strand
GATCGGAGGAACTCCTCCATCTCGTCGAATGAGATCGTTCGAGTTATCGCCCGGTGGTCCTCGGGCAGCACGGCGGCTGGTGCCTGCTGAGAGGCAGATGTGGTAGCGAGCAACGCCAGTATCAAAGTTTCGATAATCATACCCGTCTCCAAAATCCAAACGCCGCCGGTCCGGTCATCCCCGATCTCCAGCCGTCGGCAATCTTGTTAATGTCAGCATCGGTTTAGTCCCGATAAGATTCCGGCTTGGAAAATTACCGAAATCACAATCTGGCGGCGAGCAGCACGGGTTTGATGAATTAAGCGAATGCTCGACAAACAATGCTTCAGTTAAAACCAACTAAAGCCACGCCAATAACGAAAAGCGATCCAAGTAAAAATAACATCCCCACAAGTTTTGCAACAAACCGCGCCCAAATCGCCCAATCCAGCCGAGCCACGCCCAGGACGCCAACCAGCGCCCCCGACGTGGGCACAATGATGTTGGTGAAACCGTCGCCCAGTTGAAAGGCAACCACCGCCACCTGCCGTGTGACGCCAACCAGGTCGGCCAAAGGCCCCATCAAGGGCATGGTTAAAGCGGCCTGCCCCGATCCGGAGACCACGAAAAAGTTTAGACCCGACTGAAACAGAAACATAAACCAGGCGCACATGAACGGCGGCGCCCCGCCAATCATCTCCCCGGTGCTGTGCAGAATCGTATTCAATACCGTGGGTGAGCCAGGGTTGTCACCGCCAAGCACCAGGACGATGCCTTTGGCCATACCAACAACAAGAGCGGCGTCCAGCAAGTCTTTCGCCCCGCTTCGAAAGCTGGCCGCCATATCATTGACAGTCATATCGTTCAGTTTGAATAAAACACCGATAATGCCGGCCACAATACCCATGATAAAAAACTGGGTGGCCAGTTCGGGAATATAGTATGCATGCGCGACAACGCCCCATATTATCCAAATAATTCCCAGCAATATCGTAAGTAAAACCAGACCATGCCCCAGACGAAATCGGATATCCATTTCTTTCGCTTGCTTGAAATCGTCTCGGAAATAAGCGTCGCTCTGATATGCGCATGAACTGGCGGGATTTTTCCGAATGCGTCCCGCGTACCACCAGGTGTAAACAACGCCAAGAGAGGTAAAAAACGTCCACATGAAAATCCGAAAACCGGCCCCGGATAATACGGGCACACCGGCAATTCCCTGGGCAATCGCTACGCTGAATGGATTCATCCATGAGGTGGCAAAGCCAATCTGGGTTGCCACATAGGTTATGAGCACACCAACAATCGAGTCATAACCCATTGCAATGACCAGCGGGACAAGAATCATGGCGAAAGCAATTGCCTCTTCACCCATGCCGAAGACGGCGCCGCCCAACGAAAAAAGGAAAAACATCAGCGGGATAATCATCACTTCAGCGCCTTTGGCCTTGGTGATCATCAGCAGGATGCCCGCCTCCACCGCGCCCGTTTTCAGAATGATGCCGAATGCACCGCCGATAACCAATATAAACGCAATAACACCGACAGCCGACCCCCATTTACTGCCGGAAGCCAGCCCCTCAAACATATAATTGAAAAGACCAACTCCCCCGCCGGGTTCAAAAAGCTTGATTCCTTGTCGCGCGGCCTGCCCGTTCGCATCCCCAACAATCGTAAAACTTTCTGGAATCAGCGCCATGTGCGTTTTTTCGCTGCCTGCTGCATCCTGATAGGTAATTTCATGGGTTTTAAACTGACCGGCCGGGATGATGTGGGTCAAAACCGCAGCCAGAACTACAACCAGAAAAATGATCACATAGGTGTCAGGGACCTTGAACCTTACTGGTTTTTTATCTTCAGTAGTCATAATTTATTTAATAACTTCATTCGTTTTCAAGTCAAATTGCTGGCCGGACATCAACAAATGCATACGCACATCATGGACGGCAATATTTCCGTTTTTATCCGTGGTAATCCCTCTGGCGGAACGGGCATCATAAATTTGAACAGCGCCTTCGCCCATCACCTCAAAAGTATCATCCGGTTTAACGAAAATTGCCGTTGACTCACTAATTCCGACTCCAACCAGTTCGGGATTTTCCAATACCAGGCTGATGAGTCGATTATGTCTTTTCCGTTCGATAAAGTGCTGATCAACAATGACGGTATCAAGAAACCCGAGACCCTCGGTGTGAACAACATTACCTTCTCTTATTGAATTGAATTTATTTGTTGAATCCTGATTTTTCAATTCGTCTCCAGTGATCATAATTTTACTCATGATGGCGGCCCCGGCGCTGGAACCGCCAACCATACCACCGTCCTGATAGATCTTTTTAATAATTTCCAACATTTCCGTGTTGAGCATTGCTTTAGTTATCCTGCTCTGATCACCACCAGTAAAATAAACCCCGCTTGCACCTTCAAAAGCAGCCAAATTGCTTTCCGTATCGATCGGTTCATCCAGTGGCAACAAGAGGAAGGTCACATTGTCAGCCCCGGCCTGTTCAAATTCGTGTCGTTGATACAGAACCGCTTCCAGTTGATCGCCGCTCGCCAGCGGTACGATCACAATTTTAGCACCATCGCCGCCTGCCAGATCGATAATACGTTTTACCATGTCCGTCGATCGTGAGCCACCGCCAATAATTACCAAGTTTCCTTTCGCTTCAAGAACTGAGCTGGATACAAATATCAACCCGGTAAAAATTATCAGAAAATATGAGAATCGTTTCATTACCTTCACTCCTTTATTTACTTCCACATGGATATCGGCCGACTCATACAGATTTCCCATCAATACAAGCTCGTCATTTGAATGATGGTTTTGAGCCCTGGCTCAGATATGTATGGTTCGCGATCAGAATGCCACAGAACAGCTGTTTGCGCCAATCGTCCGCGCAGCTCTCGAACCTCGGATGCAGCCGGACCGCCGGCGCCACTGTGGCAGCGGGGAGATTCTAGAACCCGGTGCCGATGGAGAGGTAGAGCCGGGAACGGCTGTCCTCGGCCAGGCCCCAGGCAAAGTAGATCGGACCGGCGATGGTGTCGGCCCCCACCATCAATGCCAGGGTCTCGCGCAGGTCGCTGAGGCTGATCTCGCTGCTGTCGTTCCAGGTGTTGCCCGCCTCGATCCAGCCGCCAAAGTAGAGGTTCTGGCCCAGGGAACTGGGGAGCTTCCAGAGGCTGGCATAGTAGCCGAGGCGGCCGGCCGCGGCATAGGGGCCGCGGAGTTCCATGTCGGCGAACCCGGCCAGGGAGAAGAGCCCGCCGAGAGTGAACTGGTGGTAGGGCGGAATCTCGCTGCCCAGGCTGGTCCCGCCCTCGACGCTGGCGAAGAAGGTGTGCCGGCCGCGGCTGAAAAAGGTCGACCCCGAAGCACCCAGCCGCTGATAGTCGTCGTCTGCACCAAGGCCGGTTTCCGAGAGGATGTACTCGACGTCGGCCAGGTAGCCCCGCCGGGGAAAGGTGACCCGGTCCACCCGGTCCAGCCGCACCCCGGCATGCAGCCCGCCCAGGGATGGGCTGTGTGGATAGAGCCCTGTGGAACCGTCTCCGGTGATCGGCGTCTGCGACGGGGTACCGGTATCCAGGGAGACCCGGGCCGCGCCATAATACAAACCGGCCCGCAGCTCGGTTGAGCCTCCCGGGTGCATGCCGATATCGAAGGTGCCCAGGGCCACCTGCTCGTCATATTCGGCGATCTTTTGCCCGTCCTCGTACTCGTCGAGGGGCCGGCGCCCGAACCGGAGCCCGGGGGCGATGAAGAAGCGGCCCGAGTAGTCCAGCGGCTGGTAGAACTCGGTATCGATGGAGCTCTCCTGCCCCACGGTGAGCAGTGTCCGCCACTCGGCGCCAAAGCGGTTGATCTGGGTGGCGTTGTGCAGCGCCACCAGACTGAAGGCCGCCCCGCGGCTTTCGTCGATCTGGAAGTTGAGACCGAAGCGGAGGTAGTTGGGGCCCCACTCCTTTTCCCGGGCATTGATCACCACCTCCACCCCCGTCTTGGCCGGGACCAGCGAAAAGTCCACCATCTCGAAAAAGCCGAGGCCGAAGATCCGGCCGAGATCATCGTGCAGGGTATCGAGGTCCAGCCGGTCTCCGGGCTGGATGTGGATCTGCCGGAGCAGCACCCGCGGGTCCACCCGCTCCAGCCCCTCCACCCGAACCGAGGCCACCAGGGGCGTCTGGAACTCGGGGGATTGCTGCCCGGCGCGGTGCGCCTCGTATTCTTCCGCCGGCAGGACCAGCGGTATCATCTCCGGCGCCACCCGCTTCGCTTCCTTCTCACCGGCCTCGATGATCCCCACAACGTTGGAGAAATCAAGGGCGCTGATCCCCTCCACTTCAGGCACCAGCACCATGTCGGCCTGGAGCAGGAACAGTTCCACATTGAGCCGGGTGAGCAGCCCCACGGTCTGGTTGCTGATGTCCAGCGAGGAGTCCAGCTCCTCCACCGGCTTGAGTGCCTCGCTGATGTCCACCGCGATGACGATGTCGGCGCCCATCTCCCGCACCACGTCCACCGGGATGTTGCGGGTGGTGCCGCCGTCCACCAGCATGCGGCCATCCAGCATCACCGGTGAGAGCACGGCGGGAATGGCCATGCTGGCCCGGATCGCCTGCACCAGGTCGCCATCCTTCAGCACCACCATCTCCCCGTTGCCGATATCGGTGGCCACCGCCCGGAAGGGGATGGGCAACTTGTCGAAGGTGCGGGCACCGGCCACCGGCAGGGTCATGGCCCGCAGCTGGTTGGACAGCTTGCGCCCCTGGCGGAACCCGCGGGGCATCTTGAGGCGCAGCCCCCGGAGGCCCATCTCGAAATCGAAGAGGTAGAGCCGGTCCTCCTCCTTGCGCCGGAATGACTTGTGATAGCGGTGGGGCTCGTCGAGCATCATGTCGGTCCAGTCGGCGGTGAGGAAAAATGTCTCGATATCCGCCGCGTCAAGACCCGCGGCATAGAGGCCGCCCACCACCGCGCCCATACTGGTGCCGGCGATGTAGTCCACCGGGATGTGGTTGGCCTCCAGCACCTTGAGCACACCCACGTGGGCGCAGCCCCGGGCGCCGCCGCCGCTGAGGGCCAGACCAATTTTCGGGCGGCCCGCAGATGAATAGACGGAGTCCGCATCCGGTGCAACAGGACCAGCAGCGGCAAATAGAGGGATGGGGATGAGGAGGATCAGGAGCCAGAGCCACGGAACAACGGAGGTACGGATGTTGCCAATCACCCTGTGAGCTCCTTCAGTGGGGGCTGTCCCCCGGGTTGGCCAGGAGATTATGAATTGTGGTCAGAAGTTCGTAAATACTGTAAGGCTTTCGCAGGAATGGATAGGCCATTCCCTCGATCTGTTTTCGCGCCGCCGCCTTGCCCGTGTACCCGCTGGTCAGCACCACCTCGATACCCGGTTTCAACAAGCGCAGTTCCTCCACCAGCTCCAGGCCGCTCCGGCCGGGGAGAACCTGGTCGCTGAACACCAGCCGGAAGTTGCCTCCCTCATCAGTGAAAAGCTTCAGCGCCTCATCAGCATTGGCGGCGGCAAAGATCCGATAGCCGCTCTCCTCCAGCACATGGGTGGCGTAGCTCCGCACCCCTTCGTCATCCTCCACCAGGAGAATTCGCTCCCCGCTGCCCTGAAGCCCCTCCAACCCCTGGTGAGAAAACTCCGCTTGTGGCTCATCGGTGCGGATGACGGAGAAACGGGGGAGAAAGATCGAGAAGATCGTCTCTTTCCCCGAGCGGCTGCTCACCTCCACCCAGCCCGCGTGCTGGGTGATGATACCGTAGACTAGGGAAAGGCCCAGACCGGTACCCTTCTCGCGGGTGGTAAAGAACGGCTCGAAGATATGATCGAGCACCTCCGGCGCCAGACCAGGGCCGTCATCCACCACGGTCAACCGGACGAACCGGCCGGGCCGGGCAGCGGAGCGATGGAGGCACTGGTCGTCATCAAGCACCACGTTTTCTGTGCGGACGGTGATCTGCCCTCCATCTGGCATCGCCTCGTGGGCATTGACCACCAGGTTCATCACCACCTGTTCCATCTGTCCCGGGTCCACCGTTATCGCCTCGAGACCCGGGTCGAGGACCGTCTCCAGGGCCACATTTTGGTTGATCAATCGATGGAGCATGTTCTCCATCCCGGCGATCAACCGGTTGAGGTCCACCACCTGCGGCTCGACCACCTTGCGCCGGCTGAAGACCAGCAACTGGTCGGTCAGCTCGGCACCACGTTTTCCCGCCCGAAGGATTCCCTCCACTTCCCGACGTCCCGGGGCGCCTTCCTTGATGTGGTTGAGCAGCAACGATCCGTAGCCGTTGATGGCGGTGAGCAGGTTGTTAAAATCATGGGAGACCCCCCCGGCCAGCCGGCCCACCGCTTCCATCCGCTGGGCGTGCCGCAACTGCTCCTCCAGGCGCTTCCGGTCGGTGATGTCGGTAAGAAAATTCACCGTGGCCGGACGGCCCTTCCACTCCACCAGTGCCCCGGTGGTCTCGAGCCATTTCAGTTGGCCCGCAGCGTCCTTGAACCGGAAGGCGTATGGTTGCAGTGTTTCACCGGCCAGTCTTTTGTGATGCTGCCGGACAACCATCTCCCGGTCCTCCTCGGCAACCACGATGGTGAGTGGCCGGCCCACAATATCATCCACGGTCATGCCGGTGAGTTCGGCGCCCCGGGAATTGATGAACTTGATGATGCCGCCCTGGACAATCGTGATGATCTCCGTGGAGTTTTCCACCACGGTGCGATAGCGGTCTTCAGAGATTCGAAGGGCTTTTTCCGTCCGTTTCCGTTCGGTGACGTCACGGACAAAAACGGCAACCCGCTGTTCATCCCCCAGGGTCACAGTCCGGGCACTCGCCTCGGCGGGAAAGACGGTGCCGTCTTTCCGCCGCCCAAAGCTTTCCGCGAAAAAGCTGCCGCCCCTTTTGAGTTCCTCGACTAACTCATCCAGCCCCGGGGCCACCTCCGGCGGGACCAGGTCAGTGACCTCCAGCCGAAGCATTTCATCCCTGGTGTAGCCGAAGAGCTCGAAGGCCACACCATTGCAGTCGAGAATCTTCCCCTCGATGGTTTCAATGAAGATGGCGTCGCGGGAAGCGTCAAAGATGGCCCGTGGCAGGCCGTCGGTCTCATCAATGTGATCGGCCATTCTCTTTTCACCGTGTGCGCGACGGCCTGTGATTACCCCTCATTCACCAGCCGCTGAAGGTTCTTTTCCAGCAACGCGATCTGGCCCTCCAGCTCCACCAGCCGGTCACGTTCCACCTGCACCACTTCCGGCTTGGCCCGGCTGACGAAGTTTTCGTTGGCCAGTTTTTTCTGCGAGCCCTCCAGCTGCTTGCGCAGTTTGGCCAGCTGCTTGTCGTGCCGCTCCTTCTCCTTCACCGGGTCGAGAACGCCGGCGAGGAAGATCTCGCACTCGCCCACCACTGCGGTTGCGGCAAGCGCCGGGCGGGTCACCTCGCCGCCAATCTCCAGCGCCGATAGCCCGGCCAGGTTGCTGACGTGGTCCCCGAGGCGGTTCAGTGTTTCGGCGGTGACACCGGTGACCTTGATCCGGCCCTCCACCTGCTGGGACGGAGGCACTTCGTATTTCCAGCGCAGGTCGCGGATGCCGTGGATCACCGACTGCATCAGCTCCATCTCCGCCTCCAGCTCCGGCTCGCCGGTGTAGCGCGAGGGGTCGGGCCAGTTGGCGGTGATCAGCAGGTCCACCGCGGGCAGCGGCTTTTCGATCCCACGCACCGGCACCTGGGCGTTGAGCCGCTCCCAGAGCGCCTCGGTGATGAAGGGGATGAAGGGGTGGAACAGACGCAGCACCCGGTCGATGGCCACGGCCAGTACCGAGCGGGCCACCGGGGCCTGGGCCTCGTCCTTCATCCGCGGCTTGATCATCTCCAGATACCAGTCGCAGAGGTCGCCCCAGAAGAACTTGCGGGCCAGGCCGATGGCCGCCGAGGGGTTGTATTCCTCCAGCGCTGTGGTCACGCCGCGAACCGCGCCGCCGAGGCGGGAAAGAATCCAGCGGTCCTCGGGGGCCAGGTCCTCGGGTTTCAGCGGGGTGAAGGGGTGCTCACCGAGGTTCATCAGCGCAAAACGCACGGCGTTCCAGAGCTTGTTGCAGAAGCCCCGGCCCACATCGAAGCGGTCGCTGGTCACCTTGGCCGCCGGCACGTCCTCCATGGTGCCCAGGACGTCGAACTCCTTGCCCGATCCGGGGCAGATGTAGGTAAAGATGCTGCGGCCGTGCTTGGCCTTGGCCAGATCCACCAGCTCGCCGGTGAAGGGCGAGATGGCCTGCACCGGCAAGCGGATGTCCTGGGTACCGGTCTGCATCTCGCAGAGCACGTAACGCATGGCGTCGGTGCCGTATTTTTCGATGATGTCCACCGGGTCGACACCGTTGCCCTTGGACTTTGACATCCGCTCGCCCTTGCCGTCCTGGATGTTGGCGTGGATGAAGCAGTCGGTGAAGGGCACGTCACCCAGGTTGTAGAGCCCCATCACCAGCATGCGGGCCACCCAGAGGGTGATGATGTCGCGGGCGGTGACCAGGCAGGACCCGGGGTAGTAATAGGACAGGGTGTCCGGGCGCCCCTCGCCGGCGGCCAGGGGCGACTGCCCCTCGTTGATCTTCGCCTGCTCCGGGTCGGGCCAGCCGAGGGTGGAGTGGGGCCAGAGCGCCGAGGAGAACCAGGTGTCGAGCACGTCGGGGTCCTGGGCCAGGCCGGCGGCCTCCAGGGCCGGGCCGTGCTCCTGCTCGACGGCCTCGTCCAGCGGGCAGGCCATCAGTTCGAAGGGGCCGGGGCCGTCCAGGGTCGCCGCCGCGGATACGGGCAGCGATGAACCGTCGGCCTTGCCGATGCGGACCAGCAGCCCCTCCTCGCCGGACGGAATCGCCCCCAGGGCAGTGCGAAGTGCGTCGGCCGAGTCAAAGGCGGCGAGCCAGACCGGGATGCGGTGGCCCCACCAGAGCTGGCGGCTGATACACCAGTCACGCTTCTCGGAGAGCCAGTTGAGATAGGTGCCGGAGTAGCGCGCCGGGTCGGGGTGGAAGGTCAGTTTACGCCCGGTGTGGCTGGTCCACTCACCGCCGGCCGCATCCATGGCCGCCTGGGCCAGACCGGGGGCACTGAACTCGCCCGGGGTGTCCTTGCCAAAGACCACCCCGCCCTCCACGTCGCCCATGCGGACGAACCACTGCTTGGAGAGATAGGGTTCGATGGGTGTCTTGGAACGGTCGGAGTGGCCGATCTCGATCTCGCGGTCTTCCACCGCCTCCAGCAGCCCCTGCTCCTCCAGATCCTTCACCACCTGCTTGCGCCCGACAAAGCGGTCCAGGCCCTCGTATTTCCCGGCGTTGGCGTTTAAAGAACCGTCGGGGTTGAGGATGTTCACCGCTCCGAACTCGTCCTGGTGCCGGGTCCAGACGTCGTAGTCGTTGGGGTCGTGGGCCGGGGTGATCTTGACGCAGCCCGAGCCCAGTTCCGGTTTGGCCCAGGTGTCAAGGATCAGCGGGATTTCCCGCTCCATCAGCGGCAGCAGCACCTTTCGCCCGTCCCGGGCCATGGCGGCCAGGGCCTTGAGCCGCGGCAGGTGGGTTTCCCGCCGCTTTTCCACGGCCAGCAGTTCAGCCTCCAGATCCGATTTCTCCCTGGCCGGCGCGGCCTTGACCTTCTCCTGCAACTGGGCCAGCTGGGCCTCCAGCGCCCCCTCGGGGTCGGGGTGCACGGCCACCGCGGTGTCACCGAGCATGGTCTCGGGGCGGGTGGTGGCCACGGTGACGTGGTCCGGCTCGCCCTCCCCGGGCTGGATCATCGGGTAGCGGATGTGCCAGAAATGGCCGTTCTTGGTGGCGCGAACGATCTCATCGTCGCTCACCGCCGTCTGTAAATGGCAGTCCCAGTTGACGATCCGGTCACCGCGGTAGATCAGTCCGTCGGTGAAGAGGCGGAAGAAGGTCCGGCGCACCGCCGCGGCGCAGATCGCGTCCATGGTGAACCGCTGGCGATCCCAGTCACAGGAGCAGCCCATCTGCTGCTGCTGCTCGATGATCCGGGCCTGGTATTGCTCCTTCCACTCCCAGATCTTGGCCACCAGGCCCTCTCGGCCCACGTCGTAGCGGGTTTTCCCCTCCAGCTCGAAGAGCCGCTTCTCCACCACCGCTTGCGTCGCGATGCCGGCGTGGTCGGTGCCGGGCAACCAGAGGGTGTTGTCGCCCATCATCCGGTGCCAGCGGATCAGCAGGTCCTGCATCACGTTGTCCATGGCGTGACCGATGTGCAGGGCGCCGGTGACGTTGGGCAGCGGCATCATGATCACGTAGCGGTTTTCCCGCTCGTCGGGGGTGGCGGCAAAGGCCCGGGCCTCGAGCCAGCGTTGGCTCACCCCGGCCTCGATCTCGCCCGGTTCATACGCCTTGGAAAGTTCTTCAGACATTGGTCTTTGCTCTTCCGCCAGTTGTTGAAAACATGTGCAAAAGGAGTTGGCCGCCTGTGGAAAACCCGACCCGCTCCTGTGGACAGATTGTTGAAAACCGGCGACACACCAGAGTGCCGGCCCGTAACCACCATCTGTGGAAAAAGTTACAGCGGTCAGGCATGCTCATCAGCACGACGCGGACCGCTGCATAACTGAATCCGGAAGTAACTATTACAAAGGGTCAGGGCAATGTCAACGGCGGCATCCATCTGGACATCCCCACCCCATCCGCTATATCATGGCGACCCCCCGCAAGTGGGGGTAAGATAATTCTTGTCAGCAGTTAGGTCGTTCCGGTCTTGCGGAGGCAGCGATGAAACAACACTACGCCCTGACCAATCCCATCTCGATGATCCTGGACAAACCGGCAGAGGACTTCACCCGCGCCGACCTGATCCGGGTGATCGAGGAAAAGAACATCGAGCGGATCACCTTCCACTACACCGCCCTGGACGGCAAGTTGAAGGAGTTGAAGCTGCCCATCGTCAGCAAGGCCCAGGCCGAGCGGGTATTGGCCGACGGCGAGCGGGTGGACGGCTCGTCGCTGTTCAAGGGGATGGTGGACGCCTCGGTTTCCGACCTCTATGTGGTGCCGCTGTACAAGACCGCCTTTCTCAACCCCTTCGAGCCGGGCAGCCTCGACCTGGTTTGCCGCTACCTCACCGCCGACGGCGAGCGGGCGCCCTACGCCATGGACAACATCCTGCACAATGCCGCAAAACTGTTTACCAAAACCACCGGGCTCGAGTTTTATGCCATGGGCGAGCTGGAGTTCTTCCTCATCGGCGACCAGACCTCGAACATCTTCCCCGGCGACCGCCAGCGCGGGTATCACGCTTCGGCGCCGTTCGTCAAAAGCGGCCGGGTGCTGGACGAAATGGTGCGGGCCATTGCCCAGATGACCGGTGCGGTGAAATATGCCCACAGCGAGGTGGGCCTGGTGGAACACGTACGTAGCGACCTCGACGAGATCCATGGCAAACGGGCCGAACAACTGGAGATCGAGTTCCTGCCCACGCCGGTGGTGGAAGCGGGGAGCCACCTGGTGCTGGCCCGCTGGTTGATCCGCAACATCGCCTACAAGTACGGCTACGTGGCCACCTTTGCCCCCAAGATCGAGGAGGGGGTGGCCGGCAACGGCTTCCATGTGCACATGGCGCTGATGAAGGACGGCAAGAACGTGATGACCGGCAAGGATGGCGCCCTCACCGACCCGGCACGGCAGGTGATCGGAGGTCTCTGCAAACATGCCGGCTCGCTCACCGCTTTCGGCAATACCGTCTCCTCGGCCTATCTCCGCCTGGTCCCCGACCAGGAGGCGCCCACCCGGATCTGCTGGAGCGATCTCAACCGCAGCGCCATGATCCGCGTGCCCCTGGGCTGGGCCAACGCCAACAACCTGGCCCGCTCGCTGAACCCCGCGCAAGGGGACGACCTGGAG
>RCNG010002562.1_pt1 | contig 11914 bp, 14 predicted proteins | sample 2041371 | NCBI WGS metagenome assembly RCNG01 (sample SAMN09708227, study PRJNA481090) | Marine sediment metagenome, whole genome shotgun sequencing project. | biome: marine sediment; feature: ocean; material: sediment; isolation source: Sewage treatment plant 1 marine sediment (STP1) ... | reverse complement strand
TGCCGCAAGCGGCACGTTGCAGTTCCCTGCGGAAACTGTCGGCAGACCAGCCCGCACCGACGCCCGCCATCAGGAAGTGCCGCAAACGGCACGCTGCAGTTCCCTGCGGAAACTGTCGACCGACCGACGCCAGCCGGTACGCGCCGTCGAGGACAGCGCGAGGGCCGGCGGTCGCAGCGCTAGGCGATGTCCACGGCGCTCACCGCCCAGGCAACGCCGTCTTCGGGATCTTCCACGGCGAGGTGGAGCGCCCAGCCTCCGGTCGCGTCTCCCGGGTCCCAGAGGAACCATCGCAGCTCGGCTGCTTCGGCGAGCAGCGCCGGTTCGGTTGGGAGTTCGTCGTAGCCCAGGCTCGAAGCGAGAACCCACCAAGCAAGCGACCGCCCAACGGGCGTTCCGCGCCGACTCCCGAACGCTCCCCCGCTCGCCCCCGTCCACACCATCGCCGAAAGGGCCTCAGCAAGACTCACTTCCACGAGCCGGACGCGGTGCGGGCCGAGTGCCCTGATTGCAGCGCGGGCATCGCCGTCGACCTGCACGACATCGGCATGACCGCTTGATTCGTCCCACCACGGCCGCACGAGGGCGAGAAGTGCTTCTCCCACGCCCTCGTCGTCGGTGGAATCGGCCGTCGCTGGGAGATCGACCCACTCCAGCGGCGTCCGCTCACCTTCGGGAAAGTCGGCCCCGTCCGATCGGTAGACGGCAGCGGGATACGCCGGCTCCCACGTCTGGAGGTCTTTGGGAACCTCGAGGATGTGCTCGTCGATCGCGGTCTCGGACACGTCGTCTCCTCGGATCGCCCGTTCATGAGCCATCAATGCACGAAGCGTCGGCACGGTCACCAGCGGATCGAGGTCAGCCCAGTCATGGCGCGATGCCGCCACCTCCCACAAGGGTCCGGGCCCGTAGCGGCCTTTGCCGTCACCGAGCACGGCGACGGCGTGTTCTGCGGGAGCGTCGAGAGCAAGGCGATACTCGGCATACTCGGCGGGGCCCCACACCTGCTTGCCGCGTTCCACTGCCTCACGGCAGCGATCGCGCATCGTCTCGATCCCCTGCCAGTCGCTGCTGGTCACCAGGCCGTCGACGTAGCGGACGAGACCGTCGAGGTCGCTCGACTCGATGAGCGCGGTGAGGGCGTCGTTCTCCACATGCGGACGTTAGGCGATCGAGCGACTCACCGTCTTGAGGGCCGGTCTCGGCAGCGAGATGACGACGGTGTCGTCCAAGTGCTGCGTCCACCAACCTCTGCGCTGTTCTGTCGTTCAGGGACGCCGATCGCGGCGTCCTCGTCCTTAACGCAGTCCCGACTGCGCCTTCGACCTGCGTCCTTGCGCTCAACGGCCCTGATTCGATATCGCGGACCGGCGAGCGCCGGTCCGTCCGCAGTTTCCGCAGGAAACTGCAATGTGCCGCCTGCGGCACGCGACACCCCGAACGTTGGCGGACACAGCACTAGTCTTCCGCTCCCTCCTCCCGAAAGGTCTTCGTGGGCATCCGCTGTGGCATCGTTGGTCTCCCGAACGTCGGAAAGTCGACGCTGTTCAACGCGCTCACGGGTGGCGAGATTCAGGCCGAGAACTACCCGTTCTGCACCATCGAGCCCAACCTCGGCGTTGCCCTCGTTCCGGATGAGCGGCTCGCCAAGATTTCCGAGCTGGTGAAGCCGGACGAGATTGTCCCGACGGTCATGGAGTTCGTCGACATCGCCGGTTTGGTCGAGGGCGCCTCGCAGGGAGAGGGTCTGGGGAACCAGTTCCTCCACCACATCCGCGAGACCGACGCAATCGCCCAGGTCGTTCGGTGCTTCGACGACGCCAATGTGGTGCACGTAGCGGGCGACATCGATCCGGTGTCGGATCTCGAGACGATCGACACGGAGCTGGCGCTCGCCGACCTCGAAGGTGTGGGTCGGGCGATCGAGAAGGCGGAGCGCAAGGCCAGGGCCGGCGAAAAGAATGCGGCGAGCATGATGGCCGTGTACGAGCAGCTCAGAGATCACCTGTCGGAGGGCCGACCCGTGCGGTCGATGACGTTCACCGAGGCCGAGCGGCTGATCGTGCGGGATCTGTTCCTCCTCACGGCGAAGCCGGCAATGTACATCGCCAACGTCGACGAAGCAGGCCTCGGCGACAACCCTTATGTCGACGCGGTTCGCGAGTACGCAGCCCACGAGGGGGCGGACGTTGTCGTCATCTCGGGGAACCTGGAGGCAGAACTTGCCCTCCTCGATGACGACGACCACGACGAGATGCTCGCCGAATACGGGCTGGACGAACCGGGTCTCAACAAGGTGATCCGAGCCGCCTATCACCTTCTCGGACTGCGGACCTTCTTCACCGCGGGGCCCAAGGAAGCTCGGGCGTGGACCGTGAGGCAGGGGGCAACGGCGCCGCAGGCAGCCGGGGAGATCCACACCGACTTCGAGAAGGGTTTCATTCGGGGCGAGGTGATCGCCTACGACGATTTCGTCGAATACGGCGGCGAGCTCGGAGCGAAGGACGCAGGCAAATGGCGCCTGGAGGGCCGCGACTACGTGGTCAAAGAAGGCGACCTGATCTTCTTCCGGTTCAACGTGTAGAGCTGATTGCGATCAGATCCAGCCGCGACCACCGATTCGGCAAGCCTCAACGACTGTGCTGAGAATCGAGTCGAAGCCGTATCACCGGAAGGCCGGTGGCTGGCTCCGTCCCGGCGCCGATGCGGCGGAATCCGTATGCGGCGTAGAAGGCGCGCCCGATGACGTTCGCCTCGAACACGTCGAGCACGACGTGGGAACGTTGAGCCGTGACGCTATCCATGAGCGACCGACCCACGCCCCGTCGCTGATACTCCGGATCGACGAAGAGCCCACCTACCTCGTTGCCCACCACGGATACGGACCCCAGATCCCGCTCGCACACCGACGTCTCGGATGCCGGGAGCCATTCCTCCGCGATCAGCCGACGTTCGGTCTCGAAGAAGTCCTCGGTGAGGAACGAGTGGGCGACAAGCGATGCCCGATACCAGACGTCGAGCACGGCTCCGAGATCATCGTCGGTGAAGGGTCGTATCACCGAGCGAGTATCGCAGGCCGGCCTCGGAGCCGATGGCGTTCTCCAGGTTGCGCGACGTGGTCGAGGCTGCCCTTCGCTACGACGCCGCGCTCACCTCGGCGGAACTGGGAGTTGGCAGATGCCCAGACTGATGCGCCACGGATCAATGAAGTCGCAAAATCGCCGTCTGGCATGCCAACCTCGATACCGATTGTCACGATCATGACACCTCTCGGTGGCCGGGTCTACACCATTGGTTTCGGCAACGGCCCGCGCGCCACGATCGCGTAGCGTTCGTCGGTCACGTCTTTGCCCCAGAGCGCCGAGTCGCCCGACAGGGGGTAGCGGTCGACTCGCTCGAACAATGGGGCGACCGCTGAGGTCAGCTCATCTTCGGAAACGCCGCCGTCCCACGGCCCGCCCATCATGCCATCCGACTGACCAGATGGGTTGAACCAGCGACCCTCGATCAGAACCAGCCGGCCTTCCGACTCGAGCAGCCGAGTCCAGCGACGCAGCGCCGCAAGTGGATCCGGAAGGGTCCAGACGACGTGTCGAGCCAGAACCACGTGGAACGCACCGGGGGCAAGGTCGGGGTTCGACGCGTCGCCAACCTCGAATCTGGTGTCGATGCCTGTGTCGCGCGCCTTCTGCCGCGCTCGTTCCACCATCGCCGGAGACAGGTCGATTCCTGTGACCTCGTGGCCGGCCGTCGCGAGGAGAACCGAGAGCGAGCCGGTGCCGCAGCCGAGGTCGGCGACCCGGACAGGCGAATCACCGAGCCACTCGGCGAGACGCGCGATCCAGGCGGCACGCACCCCCGGATCCGAGAGACCATGATCGGGCTGGGCATCGAACGTCGAGGCCTGACCCGTCCAGTATGCCTCGATCTCCTGTCGCTGCTGCATCCGTCCATTCTCACAGCTCGTGCCGATGCAATCCCCCACCGGCACGCCGTCAGCGTCCTGCACCCTCCCGCCGCTGCGGTTCCCTCGCTCAGGGGGAATCAACATCAGCTGCCAGCGTGCAGCCCGTTCCGTCTGGAGAGGAACTTCACAACGATCTCGGTGGAGATCGCCAGGGCAATGCCGAGCAGGGCGATCATCGCCGGAACGAACCAAACACGCGTGATTCGCTCGGGCGGGAGCACATCGCTGGGCGATCCCGCGCTTTCGAACGACGAGTGGCCCTGGGGCACGCACCCATCGGTTGCAGCGAATCTCACGAGAACCGTGGCAATGCCACCTCCGATCCGGAGCCCGTAGCACGATCCGGCGTCGGTCGGTTCAGGGTGGAACAACACAGATACCGGTTGGTCCCCTCAAGGGAACTCGACAACACCGAGATCGTAGGCGTCAGCGGCTTCTTCGATTGAGGCGTCACCGCTCCACGCGGATTCGTAGGCAGCACTCAAGCGCTGCCTCAGCGCTGTCGCCTCCGGATACTCAGTATTTGCGAAGTCCGCAAATGGCATGAGCAGCAGTGCAACCCCCACCACCACGGCAAGGAGCACGACCTGGCGGAGAATGGGGCGCTTCTCCGCTGGACGCTTCGGGGTTCGCCGGCGAGCCGCGAGGCGGCGGGCGGAATGCTCGGCCGAGAACTGCCCGACATCGGTTCTGCGCGCGGCGTCGCTCGTGTTGCCTACCTCATCCATCGCCGGCCTCGATCGTGTGTGTGTGAAGCGTCCGCGCCGTTGTGACCGCGATCCATTCCGAGAGATCCAGACGGTATCGCACGGCGGTCGTTGTGTTCAGCAGAATCGATCCGCATCCATGCCCTCGCTGCGCGACCGCGCCAACCCTACACCCACGACCTTCTGCGCCATCGGTCACACCGGGTCACTCATCGCGTAGGTGTGATCGGAGTCGCAACTGTCTCGACGCCGGATCCACCATGTGCTCGAGGCCGCATTGGCGCGCCCTCCGGGCCGAGATCGGGTGTCGCAAACCGTCCGCCGGGCGCGATCGCACGTTGACACGGTCGCGTTCTGTGGTGACGATCCGATGAGCAGCACTCGAGGAGACGGCTCTTGGATGAAACTATCAGCGTTCGAGACCACGCCAGAACGTGCGATCACGGATCGCTCTGGCCCCATCGGACCGGGTGAAGAGTGCGAAGTGGTAGCAGGAGCCCGAAAGCCTCGGAGGCAAGGAGATGATCCTGCGACAGCTCGGCCGCAGCGTCAGGGTCGCGGTCGATAGCGGGTCTGATTGGCGTACCGCGCTCGAGGCCGAGCCGGAGTGACTACCGCTCGGCGTTCTTGCGCCGACGCCGGAACACGCAGAAGGCGGGTGCGGCCCTTCGCGGCGAAGCGTCGCACCGCTCCGCAGCGGCGTCGCCGCGATGGTCATCGGTGACGAGCAACCCTCCGACTCGCAGGTAGTCCACGGTGGATCGGGTCACCCACTCGGTGTAGCGGGCGAACACGAGATCGAAGCTCTCCTCGCGCAGCGGCGAATGCTCGGGGAAGCCCTGATGGATGAAGCGCCAGTACGGAGACGTGCGGTGGCAGCTGGAGTCGGCGATGGGCTTCGCGACACCGTCGGCATCACCGAAGAATCACTCAGCGAATTCGCTCCGATCCACATACACAACATGGGGGAAGCAGAACGAAGGCGTTTCGTACCCGCACGAGCCCGGGTAGAGCACCGCGGTGATCGACGGATCGAATCCGAGGAGCGCCACGAACAGGGAGCGGCGCTCGAGATTCGGGTCCACGACATAGTCGCGGGAGGTGATCTCCGTACGGCTCCTGCCCATGCGACCAGTATCGCAGTCGACGTGCACACCGATGCAACGCGGCACGCGCTCAAGAAATGGGTCTCCGATGCCGACGCGAGAGGTATGCCGAGCGATGGAGGCGCAATGGGAATCCGCAGCATCCACGAGCTACCGGTCCGCATCCTGACGGACCCGGAGCTCCTCGGGGAGTTCGACCGGACATTCCAGTCGGCGGGCACTCCCCAATCCCACAACGGCTACCCCGCAAGATGGGACGACGCCGCGATGCGGCGGAACTCCGCAATCACGGGTGAGCTGTTGCGACGGGGGTACCAATCCGATGCCCCGGTGTGGATGAAGCCAATAGAGAACTGACGCCCTCGACCCTGCAGGCCATTCTGTGGGCTCGGGACGGCAAATAGGACGTCGCGAACCCTGGGTACGCGTTCTTGGGGTGGGGCGCCGGTAGCCTGTGGGGATGGCACGCAAGTTCTGGAAGACGGCGAAGCGCCCGATCGCCATCGGCGGCGTATTCGCTGCGCAAATGGTCCAGGCCATCCAACGTCCGGACCTCGAAACCCTCGCCGGTCAGGACCCGTCCGGCTCGTTCGGCGACCCGGCGCTGCCGCCGCTGCGGATGATCGCCCTTGGAGACAGCACGATTACTGCACCCGGCGTCGAGCCTCTCGATGCTGCCTGGGTGCGTCGCGTCGCGATCCACCTCTCCGAGCGCTTCCATGTCGAGCTCATCTCAGTCGCCGCGGGCGGATCACGCGTCTCCGACGTGCGCGACAGCCAAGTCCACCGTGCCATCGTGCTCGGAGGCGACCTCGCCGTCGTATGCGTTGGCGGAAACGATGCGCTGCGCGTGACACCGGTGAACCGGTTCGAAGCCTCCTATGACCAGGTGGTGCACACCCTGGTCAACGCATTCCCCGCCGTCGCCGTGTGTGGCGTCGGCGACTTGGGAACGATCCCGCGGCTTCCTGCCCTCGCTCAGGGCGTCGCACGGGTGCGCGCCCGCTCGATCGATCACGCCATTGGCCGCGTCGCCCACCGCTACGGCGTCGCGAAGTCGAGAGCCTGGGGGCCGGAGTTCGAACCTTTCGAGAACGATCCTGACGTGTGGGCTGCCGACCTGTTCCACGCATCGGCCGCGGGGCATCAGATGTATGCCGACGCTGCCATTCCCCTCGTTGACGAAGCCCTCAGACGGGCGCGTCGCGCTCCGTTAGGAAGTGACGAATCATCGACGTGACGGTGCCGATCGCCCCTGGGTTGTAGCCCTCGGGCACGATGATGTCGGCGTACCGCTTCGATGGCTCGACAAACTGCAAGTGCATCGGTCGAACCGTCTTCTCATACTGCGTCAACACGGAATCCACGGTACGGCCGCGCTCCAGGATGTCGCGCTGGAGCCGGCGGAGAAGCCTCAGGTCGGCGTCGGTGTCGATGTAGACCCGTAGGTCCATCAACGAACGAAGCTCCGGTTCCGCGAGCACAAGGATGCCGTCGACGATAATCACGGCCTCCGGCTCGACCCGAACCGTCTCCGGGGCACGCGTGTGTGATGAGAAGTCGTAGACGGGCCGTTCGACGGCCTCGCCCGCCCGCAATGACGCCAGGTGCTCGACCATCAGTTCGTTCTCGAGCGAGTCGGGATGGTCGTAGTTGATCTCCAGCCGCTCCTCGTAGGTGAGGTGATCCTGGTCCCGGTAGTAGGCGTCGTGAGGGAACTGCACGACCACTTCCACCCCGACGATGTCGACCACGCTCTGGACGATGGTGGACTTGCCGGATCCGGATCCACCGGCAATCCCGATGATCAGGGGATGCTCTTCCTCCTCGCCGTGAGGCCACGCAGCGGCGCGACCGAAGTGCGTAGCGAGGTCGAAAGCCATGGTGACGAGCATAGTGGTTGTCGTCGAAGCGCCGCCTCGGGAAGCGCAGCGACCATTTCAACGGACCCAGCGACGCAGCCCGGACGCAATGTCGAGTTGTCGGGTGCTACGTGTTGCCGCTCATATTGATGCTCCTATGTCAGGGGGCTTGCGGGTTGGATGGACAGGACTGGGAGAGGCCACACCGTGTGGTGGGTGGGGCCGACAGTTCCTTCTAGGAACAGCAGCCGAGGACGCGTCAGCCGGTTCACTGGGTCAGACCCCACCCATGTCCCTATGCCGCTCGCGGCAGATGTTTGAACGTCTGGCGGGCGACGTAGCGTTACAGGCAGCGCATGATCTCTCCGGTGTTCAAGCCTTGGGCTTGGCGTCGCCTGACATAGTTGCGGGTTTCGTCATCGCCGCTCATACAGGTCAGCACGATCCGATAGAGCGCCGCGTTCGCCTGACGGTCACCGCCCCGGTTGAGACGGACCCGCCCGCGACAGCGTCGCCCACCAACGCCGCTCGATGGTCTATGCGGTTGAGGGACATGGACGACAGTCCGGTCTGAGGTACGTCGAAAGCGGGTGGAAGATGAACAAGACCATCATTCCCGTCCTAGTGATCCTGCTGCTATCTGCGTGTGGCGATTCCACCGAGGAGGCTGCCGATACGACGTTCGCCCCCACCACGACAGCCAGTGAGGCCACAACAACGCCCGTTGCTCCAACCACGACGACAACGGTCGCGTTGCAGGGACACGGTCAATTCGAGGTGACTGCCACGATCGTCTCGCACGAAACCACACGGGATATCTCGGTGTGGGCACCCGACGAAGAGGGTTCGTGGCCAATCGTGTACGCCCTCCACGGTACGGGCGGCAGCGGGCAAGACTTGGCCCTCACAGCTACTGAGTTGGCAAGCCACGGCAACGTCGTGTTCGCACCCGATTGGGATTCGGAGCAGACCGCCGAATGCAGCTATCGATACAGCCTGAGCATCGCCGAGAAGTACGGCGGTGATTCCACCCAGCCGATCACATACATCGGCCACTCGCTGGGAGCTTCCGGCATCCTCACAGGCGGACTCGACGACGCCGCATACGGGTCAGGTGGAACATACGACGAATGCTTCGAAGGAGGTGCTCGTCCATCGCTACTCGTCCCCATCTCTGGGTGTCACTACGAGTACCAGGGCAACCATTTCGGATTCGAACCCGTTGCCCACTCTGATCAGGGGGTCGAGATCGTGCTGGTCGTCGGGACTGAGGACACCGTCTGTGATCCGTGGCAGTCACAGGACGCCACCGACGCTCTCCTTGCCGCCGGGTACGACGCCCGCTTGGTTGAGGTTGAGGGCGGGAACCACTTCACCGTTGTCTTTCACGACATCGTTGACGATGTGTGGCTGACACTTCCCGACGATCCGGTCGGTACGGAAGTTGTGCAGACGATCCTGGATGCGATAGAGGCCGCCCGGTAGAGCGACCCGCCCATATGGGCGTCTGCTCCGGGGGTTGCCCAGGGTCGCAGAACCCTGACGAGCAGCCGAGCTTGGGCCGCTCCGCGAGGTCGTGGTCAGATGGGTGGTTGTAGGTGCTGCTCGTCAGGACATCCGAGCGCTTCCCTCTCATCCGGTGCCGGTGATTCAGGAAACTGCTTCGCAAGGATGTGGGTCTGACCCTCAACCAGTGCACGAGCAAGGCGATGGGCTCCGTCCATGATCGTGCCATCCGTGTTGAGAATGATCGGGTATTCGAGGTCGGCAGCAAGGATCCGCTCGACTCGGCTGGCTATGTTGCGAATAGTCGGTTCATGGCCGTCCCAGAACCACACGTTGAGGTCGATCCCGGCGAGCGTGTCGACCCGGATCGATCGGCTCACCAAACGTGCGGAGAGTTCCCACAAACGATCGACATACCAGGTAGTCCTGAAGCCATCTGCCTCGATGGTGTGCCGCTGACGCTGAGTCTCCATACCTCAGTGAAGATAGCGGGCGCCCACACTCGCACGAGCCGAACACGGTTCCGAGAACCCGATTCGACGTGCCCCGCATCGCGGAATACCCGACACCCGCCAACACACATACGCTGAATGCGGGTTCGCCGAGACGAGCAACGAATCGGCACAACCCTCCCAGGAGGGGGCTCGTCACCCTCGTTCGCCTCCACGGACCAATCAACCCCACTCCGACAGGGCCCAGTAGCCCGATAGTCCCAGGATGGTCGCCGAGGCATAGAGAAGCGCACCCACGAACCCGTCCCCATTGAAAAGGATGGGCCTATGGGTGCGCCTCGTTACGTTTCGTCTAGTAGGTCCTGCTGGTCACGCCACCGAGGAGGACGGAGGCGAGTATGCCGAGGGGCAAGGTCGCCACGTAGGACAGTTCCATGCCGATGTTCCCGAAAAACAGCATCAGGAGCCATGTGGCAGGAAGCGTGAACAGCGCAAACGCTACGGCGAATACGACCAGGGCCTTCAAGAAGTCAGCCATCGGTACTTTCTCCATTTCTGATAGATCCGGTGACCCTACCCGAGATGCCCAGAACGTCTGCGGCACAGACGACGACATCCGCTCCAATCAGCTGCGGTCTCAGGCGGTCAGCGCAGCGTGACGTCGCCGGACAGGGTGGCAACACGCATGGTCGCGTTGATCGTCGGGGTGCCGGCTCCGGCGGATGCCAGGTTTGTGAAGCTTCCGGATCGGGTCTGGATGTCCGCGTCAATCGACATCCCCTCGATGAGGCCGATGTCGAAGTCGCCGGACATCGATGCGCCGTTGAAGTCGACACCCATGAACCGACGGATGGCGACGTCGCCGCTCGCGGTTTTGACCGTGACCGACCCGGCCACCGAGCCAAACGCTATGTCGCCGGACGCCGAGTTGATGACGGCGTCGCCGCTGAGGGCGTCGACCCTGACATCACCCGATGCTGTGCCGACCCGCAACCCGCCGGAAGCGTCGCCTACGGTGAGATCACCGCTGGCCGTCTTGATCCTGGCACGCCCGCCGAGCGAAGCAAGATGGACATCGCCCGACGCCGACGCCACGTCCACGTCCGACAGCGCTACAACGGCCCTGAAGTCACCGGAGGCCGTGCGCGCCGTGCAAACTGCTCCGCTCGGAACGAAGAACCGAACCACCGCTCCGCGGCGGCCCCAACGACGAGCTCCCTTGCGGGAACGTACCGTGACGGTGTCGCCGGTCTGGAAGATCTCGAGGAGTTCCAGATCTCTATCGTTGCCTTCGGCTTCGACCTTGACGGAGCCCGGCTCGCCCTCGGCGACTATCACATCGACCGATGCCAGTGTCACCGAGATTTCGGGGCGATCTCCGACTGCGAAATCGTGGGAGATGCCGCTCATGTCTGGATGGTCCCGGTGTATCGGCCTCCGGCGCCGCGTTCGCTCGCCTTCGAAGACAGCGTCTTGACAACGAATGTGTTGACCGACTCCCCCGTCTCGCCGGCTGCGTCTTCGACAATGCCCTTCAGCTTCTCGGATAGGCGGAGCGTGATCCTGGCTTCCAGATCGTCGGCGTCGATCTTCACAGCGCTGGGCTGACCATGCACAATCAGGATCGGGGCGCCTTCCTGCAACTCCACACCGACTCGATGTCCGACGAGCTGCGCTTCGATCTCGGCTGCGGCCTGTTCGGCCAGATGCATGACCGCGCGATCGATGGCCGGCTCCAGGCTTGCGAGAATCGCTTCACCCGCCTCGGCGACACCCGGGGATTCGCCCGCAAGCTGGATCTGTGTACTCAGGGATTGTTCGATCTCGTTCATGACGATGCTGGCGTCCATGGCTTCCTCCTGTTCATTGACCGTCGGGCCGGCCGATGAGGCGCATCATTTCGCGGCGGCGACGCCGATCATCGTCGGAGCTCATCATCTCGCTGACGACTCTGGCAACCTCTGGGCTGGTGTTGTACCACATCATGACGCACCTCTCGATGTCCTTGCTTGTCGTACGTGACAGCATGATGCTGTCATACTGCTGTCATGTTGTCAACCCCCAAAGCCGGCGGTCCGCACGAGCGCGCCTGCGGCTACCATCGTGGGCGACCACTCCGGGGAGTTCGGGAACGCCGAACTGAGAGGGCGGCCGGTGCAGCTTGCTGCGAACGCCTCCGACCCGCGGAACCTGATCTGGATCATGCCAGCGGAGGGAGCGCGTGGAAAGCCACACCAACCAGGTGATCGTCCTCTCGGGCGGTGAACCACTCGAAGCCGACGGAAGCTTTGATCTGCCAGACGATGCCTACGTC
>RCNG010001410.1_pt1 | contig 11918 bp, 10 predicted proteins | sample 2041371 | NCBI WGS metagenome assembly RCNG01 (sample SAMN09708227, study PRJNA481090) | Marine sediment metagenome, whole genome shotgun sequencing project. | biome: marine sediment; feature: ocean; material: sediment; isolation source: Sewage treatment plant 1 marine sediment (STP1) ... | reverse complement strand
CAAAGAAGAAGCCCGGCCGAAGCCGGGCTTGGATCGCCCCGCATATAGAAAGGCCCCGAGACCATTTGTGATCTCGGGGCCGGCGTCCCCACCGGGACGTTTACGGTATTTCCGGGCTGTGCGGGGTTGCTGATTGGGTTCGCGGATAGGCTGCTCGACGAGGAGATTGCTGGATGATCTTCTAGGGTTGGAACTGAAACCATCACCGCTGCCCAGAACTGATGTCGTCCTCGGTATCGAACACTAGGTCGGGACCTGCGGAGATCGCGATTGCGGAGTCGGGCACGCATACGATTCGGTAAGGCGTGCCCCAGGGGTCTTCGGTTTTCGAGCGACTGCTCAGAACGCCGTCGCGCTGCATCTCCTCGGGTGTGGGGCAGTCCTCAGAGCCGTGGCCGATGATGAACGCTTCGGCTGCCGCCGCCAGGGCGGCGGCGTTGGTCTTCGCTTGCTCGTCCTTGGCATCCCTGAGCATCTTCAGCGCGCCGACCGCGACTCCAGTGGTGAGCAAGGAAATGAGGGCGATCACGACCATGATCTCTAGAAGAGTGAAGCCGTACCTCGGCTCTCGGCGGATTGCACGTCGGGGGGAGGGCATGGCGTTGAGAACAGCAATCGCCATGCCAAGAAGAAAGCTCAACGATCCCTGCACCCGGTGTCGTCCAACGCGCCAAGCTGTCGCGATTGGAACCTCGGCAACCGACAACTCGTCGTGACATTTCGGCAGAAAGAAAAGGCCCACTCTGTTAGGAGCGGGCTCTTTCGGGGCGTCCCCAATCACTCCCAGTTGGAACTCCGTTATGGGGTTCCTCACGGATTGGGAGGGGCTCCGGAGGTCGGCGGCCTGAGGTCCAGAGGGCCGCAGCATCGGCGTGTCGGCCCGATTCTCGACGGCTTGCGTCGAACAGGGCAAACCCGCTTCGGATCTCCCCGGCGCAAGTCCCACTCTGCCGGTACACTGCGGTCGTGGGGGGCAAAGCGACGAACCAAGGCACGGACTTCCAAGCGCGGGTCGCTGCCTACCTCGCCGCACACCTGCTAGCCAATGAGAGACTCGTGGGATGGTCTGACGCGCCGTGGAGTGTTCCTGCGACGATCCTCCTTGAGCAGGAGACGGCTGGGGACGACATCCGAGTCGAACTGGCCGACGGCGGAATCCTTGAGGTGCAGGCCAAGCACGGCTTGAGGGCGACCTCCCGATTGGAGGACGCGCTCGACCGCTTTGCCGCCAAGCTCCAGGAGGACGAGCAGGCGGTCATCGCGATCGACCGGGCAACGAGCAGCGACACGGTTCAGAACGAGCTTCGGAACCTGTTGGAGCAGTGGCGTGATGGCCGAACGGATCTGAAGCCGAGCGAGGGTCTCGGGAGGAAGATCGAGATCCTTCTGGACCCTGCCAACCAGCGGCTCAAGGAAAGGCTCCGCATCGCGGCGTTGGACGTCGATGACGACTACCTCGATGGTGCTCGGTACGCCGTCAAACTTCTACGCGGGCTACTCGTGCGTCCGGACGACGCTGAAGCGGCCTGGTCAGTCCTCATTCAGGATGCACAGTATGCAGCGAAGAAAGGCGGACGCCGCGACCGGGCGGGGTACCGGCGGGTGCTCCTAGAGAAGGGAATCCATCTCCAGGAGTTGGATCGGGCGGTGATTGGTGGCATCGCAACAACGCTGGCTTCGCGAAGTGGCGTGGACCTCGATGCCGAAACCGAACTCGAACCAGTTGCCAAGCTCCTTCGCGTGTACCAGCCCCATGCGGCGCTCGCCTTGCTCGACGCGGAGGAACACCAGAGCGTCAGGGCGCTGCACCTTCGTGGCGTGGCGATGATGCTCCTGGGGCGATTGGAGGAGGGCAGAGGAGCGCTGCGCCGAGCCTTGGAACTCGAACCGACTCGAACCGCCGCAATGGTCCACCTGGCGATGGCGGAACACGCAGCTGGGAACCAGCAACGAGCAGCCGAGCTTCTTGTGCAAGCGACTGCGTCGGACTGTGTCGTGCCCACCTCTTGGGCGGCTCGCCTGCACCTGGCGAAGGACATCACGCTCGCGGATGTGCCCGAGGATTTGCGGCAGCACCCCGAAGTGCTCACGGCGGCTGCGATCCTCGACATGGAGAGCGGGAGGGGTCGCGAGGCCGTAACCAAGGTCCGCGCTGCGCTAGAAGCTGGGAAGGAACCGTCGAGGCTTCTCCATCTGGCCCAGGCGCTGCGCATCCAGGCAAGTGAGGAGCCGGTAGGGCTGCAACAGCAACTCCTAGAAGAGTCGCTTCGTACTCTCGATGAAGCCGACGCTCTTCTCTCGGACAAGACTACCGAGACCGCGAAGGGTGCGCTTTGGGGACGAGCCCTAACCCTGGAGAGCCTCGAAAGGCACCGTGAAGCGCTCGACGTCTACCAGCACTTGGCCGCGCTCGGGCGCTTGAGCTGGGAGTCGGCGGCGCGTTTCGCAACGCTCTCGATCGCAGCAGGGTACCGCCAACAGGACGCACTCGCCGCACTCGCGGAGGTGGAGACCTCCGACGAGCTTGGCAGTCTGTCGCTAACGGCACACTTACTTGCCGCCCTGGGCCACGAGGCTGAAGCGCACGAGAGTCTTCTCGCGGCCTCTGGACTTGCGCTTGACCATGCGCCCCCCGAGTCTCGCATCGCGTTCGCGTTGGCCGGGTTGGATCTGGGAGAGCCGGAGTTGGTCAAGCAAGCTCTCGCTAGTCTTGAACAAGGCGATGTCCGCGTGCTTGTGCTTGGAGCGCGTGCGGCCATCCAGCTCGGTGACCACGACGAGGCAGAGCGGATATTCGACAACGCGCTCTCGGTGGCTACGAGTGCCGCGGAGTCCGGGATCCGCGTCGAGTTCGGCTCTTACCTCGGAAGGCGCGGGGAGTACCAACGGGTCGTCGAGCTACTGGGGCCGCTCGACGAGGGCCAGGACGTGCGCCTGGCGTTCCTAAAGGCTGAGGCGCTTTACAACACCGGGGATCTGGCAGCGTCGTATCAGATCGTCAGCCGTGTCTGCGATCTCCCCGACGAGCCGACTTGGGCGCTCCGACTCGGGACCAATATCGCGCTTCGGCGACACGACTTTGCAGGTGCCGCAAGCTGGTTGGACCGCTGGTTGGCGCGAGAGCCACAAGCGCTCGAAGCCGTGCTTTGGCGGTCGCAGCTCTATCTGAGGGCAGGAGACCAGGCGAGTGCGGCTGTGCTTCTGTCATCGCAGAGCTTTGAAGACGAGACCGCCTACCTCCGGATGCGGCGCGCATGGTTACTCCTCCAGGTTGGCAGGGTGGGGGAGTCGTTGGACTTGGCGCTCGAAGTGCTCCGGAGCGCTGTCGATGACGCCCAACTCCAGTACTCGTACTTCTTGATTGCGGCGACTATCGGAGACCGCCAGCCCACGGACTCCCAGGACGTCGTAGCCGTGGGCTCTTTCGTTGTCTTGCGGGATTCCGATAGGGAGCATTGGGAGTACGTCTTGGTGGAGGACGATCCGGTCGCGTCGTTTGACGAAATCTCTGTCGATGACCCGCTCGCCCAACGACTACTCGGGAAGACGTGTGGCGCGACGGTTCGACTTCGCGATGTACACCCTCCCCGTGACGCGACGGTCGTGGAGATCGCCGGTCCTCACACGCACGCGGTCCGTTGGACGGCAAGCCGCCAAGAGAAGCAAGATCCGGTCTCGCCACGGGTGTGGTCGATGCCCATTCCATCCACTGATGAAGGGAGCGACTTCTCGTCGATCTATCGAGTCGTCGAAGAGAAGGCGGCGCGGGAGAGCAAAATCCTCGATGCAATCCAAGAAAAGGTGCTCCCCTTGGGTTTTGCGGAGAAGCATCTCGGCCACTCGACGATCCAGGTCTACGGGGCACTTTGCAACGACATAGATCGGCGATTGCCAGTCGAGTTTGTTGATCTGACAGCCGGGCTGGCCGCAGCCAGGTTGGGCCGTTTCGTCCTGACCCGTAGCGCTCTCATTACCATCGAGGCGCTCGACTGCTTCGACCTCATCGAGTCTCTCGGTCCAGAGGTCCTTCTGCCTCCCAGTCTCATCGACATGCTTCGCCAGGAGGAGGCGGAGTCCAAGGAAGTTGCGAGGCGGGGGCGGACCGCTTTGGGCTGGAACGACGGTCAACCTACGCTCTTCGAGACGACCCCTTCGGACGGGGTCGCCTTCCTGGCTAGCCTACAGAGGCTCGTGGCCTGGGTGGAGCGGGTCGGCACAGTCAGACCTCGACCGTTCGATTGGGAGTCCCGGCAGGACGAGATTTGGGAGAACGTCGCAGAGGCGAGCTTCGACGCCGGAATCATCGCTGCGGATCAGGAAGCGCCGCTGTTCGCGGACGACCTGGGACTTCGCCGTCTTGCGCACCACAAGCTCGGAGTTCAAGGCTTCTCCACCTACGCGCTGCTGACCGCTGCGCGGGAGGATGGGCATCTCGACGAGGCCCGTTACGAGAAGCTCCTGACCCATCTGCTGGTGCTCGGGCACAGCTATGTCCCACCAACGGTGCAGACCGTGCGGGTTGCAATGCGTGACGAAACCGGGTGGCCCTCCCATGCTCTCGCACGGATCCTGGTCCATCTCCGGGGCCGCCATGTGAACTTGTCGGGGGCCGCTCGCTTTGTTGCTCGGGTTATCCGGATGGCCATCCTCGAACACCCCGTTCGAGACTTCCACCCCATCGCAGACCTCGCCTTCGAGTCGATCTTCCACGGGCGGACGCCCGATGAGGTGGAGGCGCTTCTGAGACGAGCGCTGGAGATCGAGTTCCTCCTGCTTCCTCAGAGAGAACGGGTCCTGGAGGATCTCGCGGCCTTCAGGGCGTTCCGCGTTGATGGTGTGTCGCCGCTATGGACACGCTGAACCTCGGTGGCGGACCGCGCACCAATGCATCAAGTACCGAGCGTTGCTTGAAGCGGAGCGCGGCGATCCGATCAACGGTGGCGCAGTCGAGTCTATTCTAGTGGCTCATCGGTTCCGGGAGGAGGCCCTCGCGTTTGCAGAGAGGTACGGTATTCGGGCTGTGACTCTCCCCCCGCGAAGGTGAAGCCGGTCTCACTTCGCCGCCACGTCATCCTCTTTCCGCGCTGCCTCGCGCCGGTGTGCGAACTCGCTGGGCCAGGGGGAAGTGGCATGTCCTGACGAGAGAGTCTGGCCGAAGCACGGCTTCTGGTGGCGTCGCCAATGATGTCACGTTGGGACTCACGTCCGGAATACTGACTCGCAGCCGAGGCGCGCCAAGTCCTTTGGAAGATTGTCATTGTCGCGGAAACCTTTCTCTAGCGTCTGAACCGAGGGCCGAGCCCCGAATCGATGCGGTCGAAAGCGAGCGTAGCGAGCGCCGAGACCGCAGTCTCTTGGTCAACTCTTCTTAGAACTCTTCTTAGGGCTCTTCTTGATTTGTTCTCTTCTTTGGGTGGCAGTCATGCACCAGGGGGGGGGTGACAGCAGGCGACCGGTCTCCGTCACCGGGCTACCAGTTGCGCGGACCGCGCACCAGCGATCGCCAAGTGTGAACCAGGGAGTTGGCCGTTGACATCCCAGCCCAGAGCGGTACAAATATCGCACGCTTCAGGGGCTGCACCTGAGGTGGCGCTCCGGCAAGAGCGGCGGTGTCCCGTGCCGGATGGTTTTTCCTAGCAGGAAAGAAACCATCCGATGTCACAAGTACCACCGATTTACGCTTTGCTCGATCAAGCCGACTACATCAAACCGCATGACCTCTTTGTCATCGCGCCACTCCCGCATTGGGCACGCATGGCCCGGATCAAGCCGGGAGCCAAGATTGTTCTTAGTCGCGTGCTGCAATACTCCAACTACCATTCCACCGAGTGTTGCTCACTCGGCGAGTGCAACGCATCCGTCCAGACGATCGCTAGTGAGACGGGCCTCGACGGCCGGACGGTGCAACGCAACCTTCGCCTCTTGGTCAGTGCGGGCCTATTGCGTGCCAGCACACGAAGCCATAGGACCACAATTTACGTGGCACGGGTTACGAAGGGCGGGAATCTCAACAGGCATCTCTGCCTCTGGTTGCCGCGATGGCTCCTCCGCTTGGAGTCCTTGAGACCCGCGCACAAGTTGGTCTACGCGGCTATTGCGCAGAGTGTCACCGACAATGGTTGGGCATTTGTTTCATACACCCGCATCACGGAGCGAACGGGAGTTGCGCGGACAACGGCCATTGAGGCTGTGCGTCACTTGCTGGACATAGGGATGCTTGCGCGCCGAAGGATCGAGGATGGGAAGTTCGCCTACGCCGTTCGCGCCGTAGACGAAATGAAGGGCGAGGGCTACTTCAAAAAGGAGGTGTCGGGTGTGCTTGAAGAGAGTCCTGAGGGCAAGAAATTCCTTCTAGCGGCAACCAAGGAAGAGACACAGTGAACGTGCGGCCTTTGCGTAGGCAGGTTGTTGGCCCCTTTCGTGCGCACGCAATGGGTCCGCCTTTCCTCTAGCTGTCTCAGCAGCCTACGGCGATAGTTTCTCCCTCGCGGCGAGCGGGTGATACGGTGCAGGCTGATGAGGGTTGCCGCCAAGAACGTGAAGATGGGTGACAAGATCGATGAATGGCAGGTCGTGGATATCACGATTCACGGGTTGGCCGCCGGTCAGGTCGTCCTGACCCTTGAACGATGGGTCCCGACTGGTACGCCAGCCATTGGAAACGAAACGGTTGGCGGCGACTACCGTCGAGTTCAGCAAGAGAGGGAGTACGCGGGAAGCGACTTGATTGAGGTAGAGCGACCGTAGAAGCGAAGCGGGCCTCGCACCAGTTGACTCAAACGGACGGCGGGCTTCTTGCTAGTCCTCGCTCAGGACCTCGCCGGTTCGACGGACGCCCATCCAACACGGACTCGTCTGTCACGTCGGTCTAAGCCGGTGCTCGAACGTTGGGTATGCTCTCTCCAGATCGCACAGAACGCCATCGACGATCGTCACGGCGTCATCGACAACATCATTGAGGGAGGCACGCTTTGGGAAGCGGTGCAATCGGTGCAGAGGATTTACGCAGGTCTCGTAGCAGGATTCCCGAATAGGTCCCCACATCCCGTGAGCGTACCCAGATGTCCACAGACAGTGTTTGTCGTAAACGTCTTTGAGTTGCGTTTTCTCACTCAGTTTCCGAAGATCGGAACCGCTCCAACTACCCAAGTCGATGGGAACGAACTCCTCCCAAAGGTCCTCGTTCGCGATTCGTTCAACACTTCGGAGATCGATGTGTTTGGGAGGTTCAATCTCGTCGAACTTCAACGAGCCTAGCTTCGCCTGCCCTGCGCCGTAGGACCTCCATCCTTTCCAAAGGTCCTGGCTGTCCTCCGAGAGCAGGTAGCTTAGATTGACGCGCACTTCGGCGATGACTCTCAAACCCAGTCGCCCAAGCACGGAGGGGCCAATCCCAATACCCATGAGTTCATCGAGGATACGAAGGGAATAGAACGCCATTCCAAAGACGGCATCGTGCTTGGCATCGACCCCCGTCGTAGGGAGAGTCTTCTCCCAATGGGCGTCAAGTTTACCAAGGATCTCAGAGATCCGTTGGCGGGGCACTACTTCGTCAAGCGCGACTCCTGTCGCTCGCGATTCCGATATCTCTAGGCAGGGGGTCTTCTTCCACCCCTCTTCCCAGAACGCATTGGGCCACGAAAGATCGACGAGCACCGTAGGGTCACTCGCGGTTTCGGCTGATCTGATGCTTGCCGATACACCCGGCTGACCGGAATACCCGAACCATTCCTCAGCCATTTCTCGGGGTATGTGAACCTTCCCCCCAACGACCTGGGCCATTACTCGCAGCCATCGAAGGTCTGTGGCCGTGTCAGATTGATGCCACAGGGTGGACCCTACGGCGGTCATCAGTAGATCGGAATCTGGCAGTGTGTCGGGAAGCAACTCATCCCAAATTGCTCTCGCGGGAAGTGAGTCAAATAGACGAAGGGTTGCAAGAGCCTCGCCAGCAGCGGGCTCCGAAGTCAGGAATGAGATGAAATCTCTCAGCAACTGGGGCTCCGCAGCCGCGAGGCCGGTCAGAGTAACGTCATGCAGATCGGAACCCTGATCGTGCTCGCCAATGAACTGAATACATCGCCGAAAGAATCCGAGAGCGATCTCGCGACCCGCACTCGCGTGTACCAAGCTCGCCCAGATCATCTCCGGAAGTCGATCGTTCATCCACGAGACGGGCTGCACCCTATCCATCATCGCGAGCGGTGGCAGCAGCTTCTTGCCTTGCCTCGTATGACCTCGGAGAGAGGTGCTGGTCTTGTCCCTCCGCGACTTCTTCGGTTTCTTCGGCTTTCTCTTCTTGCTCATAGCTCAACCGTTCGTCGTCATCCTAGCTACGCCCGCGACGCTGCGAAACGAGTGGCGATCCGACGCAGACCAGCTATTCACGAGCGCAGTTTTCATAAGTAGCTGTAATCATTGACAATATTGGGCAGGCTGCTATTCTGTCTGTTGCCACCCCGTTGATACGCGGTCGCGCCCTTCAGATCCCGCTATCGAGCGCCAATTCGACGCCAAGCAGTATTGCTGAGTCGAGACAGTTCGGTGCGTCTTCGACTCTTCCGAAGAACAACATGAGAACCCATCCAAGAGACGCCACACATCCATCACAGGTGACCGCATCGCCCCCGAAGGCGGCCCGGTATCTTCGAGTCTCACGCGCCGATCAGGACCCACGCCTACAGGCCGATGAAACGGAGCACCTGATAGAACGGCGCGGATGGGAGTGCGTCGATACCTTCGTCGATCATGGCGTCAGCGGTTCACGCAGTAGGCGGCCTGAACTTGATCGACTGCTCAACGAAGCCCGGTTGGGACGATTTCAAATCTTGGTGGTCTACCGCAGCGACCGCCTCTTCAGGTCGCTGCGCAATATGGTGGCGACGCTCGATCAACTCGCCGCTCTCGGAGTCGATTTCGTTTCTGTCACGGAGCCCACGCTCGACTCGACAACTCCACAGGGGCGCTTGGTCCTCCATCTCACAAGTGCGTTTGCCGAGTTCGAGCGCAGCCTTCTGATCGAACGTACCCGAGACGGCCTGGCGGCAGCCCGGAGGCGTGGAAGCCGGATTGGCAGGCCAAGGGTCCACGTTGATCTACAGCGCGCCTTGGAACTGCGAGCGCAGGGCAAATCTTTGCGTTCCATTGCCCGAGAGCTGGGGGTAGGCGCATCAACGGTCGCTCGGGCGCTGCGAAGACAGGAGACTGGGGCTGCGCCAAAAACCCCTGCGGAGTCGCCTGCTCCAACCACTGCAATTTCCGGGGTGAGATGATGGACAAAACCAAGCACCAGAGCCGTTCGGTTTTGGCGCGCCACATCGCGAGGTGGTTCTAGTGTGGCTCTATTCCGCCGTTGGTTTCCACAGCGTGGTGATGTCGCACGATCCTGCTGTTTTGGTGGTGGGGGGCAGGGTTCGCAGAGACCTGGAGCGCCTTCAGCAGCTCCTTGTGATTCTGGGGCGTGACCCGCCAGAAATCTTGGAGGACGCTTGGAGCGACTATCGATTCCGGGTCCCACTCTCACGTTCCGTCTATGCCGAGGCCCTGGCCGCGCTCGTCACGGCAATTGACTACGAAAATTTTCTGTGGGCAGTCTCGGAGGTTCAGGGCGAACACCGTACTTCTGTATACAGGAAGCTGGCATTGATCACGCACACATTGACTGAGGCCGAGGACGACGGATGAGCCTCTTCCGCCCGCAGGGTGCGCGGAAGACGAGTGCGTCGGATTCGTTGACCTCACAATCTGCTCTGGGTGGGTCACCGATGCTCGCGACCATGTGTTCGGAGAAAGGGTCGTTTGAACCGCAAACGATCGTCGATGCCCCGAAAGAAACAATTCCCCGAAGATCTGGGCTGTTCACTCACTCTGATTGCGACCACATGTTCGCAAGGGAGGTCGGTTGCATCCGAGCGTCGTCTACAACGTGCGGCCATGTGGTCGCACAAGCCCACTTCGTTCGCCGGGGCGCGACCATGAGGTCGCCGTCCTTGGATTAGCTTGGGATCGCAGTCCCTACTATCCGTTCAGGAGAGTGACGAGTCCTACTCGACCTGCTCCTCGTACTCCTCCAGAACGGAGTCAGACAAGTGAGGCAGATGGGAATCTTCGACAAGCTCCCGAAGGCTATCGTAGGCGATGAAAGTGCAGCGTTCGGCGAGTGGTGCCCGTTCGAGCAGTGTGAAGACGGGACGGCGGATCTCTTGGAAGACCTTCTCCCTGCGGCTCTCCGGCGCAACGATGTGCAGTCGGATGTCCATGTTGGGCTGTAGCGCCAACAGATCCGCCATTCTCAGAAGACCTGAATAGATGGCCGTCGTGTGCTCAACCTCAAAGGCCCGAACGATGGAGCGACCCTTGAGCCAAAGCACGTCGATGTTCTCGATGGTGCTCAGTGTCGCGTCGTCATAGTTGAGCGGAAGGTGTTCTACGAGGTGTTCGGCCCCCTCAGGCCATTCGCTCAGAACGCCGCCCCGATCGTTGGCAGGAATCCAGATGCGGAAGCTCATGGTGGCCCCAATCCGAGCCAGTAGCGCCTGTATCTGAATGGACTCGCGGACCGAACTCCGAGGCGTCTCCTCTGCTTCGGTTTCATCTTCTGGACCGGGAACCGTGACGGTGACTGGCCCTTCAGGCCGCCTAACTTTCAGAGTGCGGAGTTTCTTCTTCTCCGCAGGGTCTAGCGGGTAGTCAGCCGGTTCCTTGGCCTGCTTCAACAACGCTTGCTCTAGTAGCCGCCCGTCTTCCTCCTTCATGCGGTTCAGGCTCCCCCGTACTTGGCCGGTCCACTGGGAAGAACCTGGCTCGAGGTCCTTCGTGAAGGAGAGTTCGTTCCAAATGGACTCGTGCCGAATCGGGATGCCTTTGTCGGGAGGTAGCCAAACCAAGGGCTTCACCCTTAGCCGCACGGTGAAGGGGTCGTCCTTCTCGGCAAAAATGGGTTCGTCAGACTCGAATGGGCCACCCACGACCTCAAACAGTCCAACCCACCTGGAAACCTTCGTGAGGTAGCAGACCAGCCTGTCGCCCTTGTTGACTCGGTTCGCAGCGCTTCGCTGCCGCACCCTGAATCCAGAAACGGTTTGGTCGGATCGATCAAACGCTGCATGGGTTTCGGGCGAAAAGAGGTTCGTGAAGTAGGACATGGCTTTCCTGAGGAAACCTTGTAACCGCCAGTCTTCAGCAAGGCAATCCTGGCCGTTGGACTCTCATTTGAGGTGGCACCTCAGCGGTCTTCCTGAACGGTTGAAAGCCAGTATTGGGAGTGGTATCGCGCAGGAGAGGAAGCATGGCGGGGGCGAGCGGCACGTCGTGGATAAGCCCGTCATCGCTGACTACGCGATGAACTTCGATAGCGCGGCGTTCTTGGATATGCTCGGCGCGGGATGAGTGAGACGACGCCTGAGGACTTCGTTCGGCGCTGGGAAGGCTCGGAAGGCGCTGACCTTGCGGACTCCGCTTCGTCCGTTCGAGTGGTAGCGGATGCTACAAGGGCCTGACATCGGGCTGAGGAAGCTCCGGTCCTTGGCCTTCTGGCAGTGGCTATGGCCGTCTCCGGACCGTTCTTGACGGTTCGTGACGGCTGGAATAGCAACGACTCGTGGGGTGGGCTGGTTCGGCTTATCGGAGGAATACCTCGCCCACGCCGGAGCGACCCATGCCCTTGACCCTGCCTCAGCTTGAACGCCACCTCTTTGCCGCTGCTGACATCCTGCGCGGCAAGATGGATGCCTCGGAGTTCAAAGAGTACATCTTCGGCGTCCTCTTCTTGAAGCGATGTTCCGACGTGTTCGAGGAACGCTTCGAGAATGTCGTCGAGCGGGAGTTGACCAGGGCCCGCTCCCGCGAGGAAGCGGAGAAGCGCGCCAACCACCCGAGCTACTATGCCGGGGAGGCGTTCTACGTGCCGCCCGAGGCCC
>RCNG010001405.1_pt1 | contig 11935 bp, 8 predicted proteins | sample 2041371 | NCBI WGS metagenome assembly RCNG01 (sample SAMN09708227, study PRJNA481090) | Marine sediment metagenome, whole genome shotgun sequencing project. | biome: marine sediment; feature: ocean; material: sediment; isolation source: Sewage treatment plant 1 marine sediment (STP1) ... | reverse complement strand
TGCGACCCGTGAGCGATGACCAGGTCATAGCCCTCTGAGGCGTAGTCACGGATCGCAACCGCGGCATCTTCAACGACGAACGTGCCGTCTGTCACGGCCACTTCGGCGCCGTCGATCATGTTCGCGGCGTCAACCATCGACTGGGTGAATGCCAGATCGTTCGACGCCGATGGGGCGACGATCGCGATCCTGAATCCCTCTGCCGAGTCGTCGCTGCTGCAGGCTGCGGCGACGAGCGCCAATGCCGCGAACAGAACGACCAACGTAATACTTCTTCTTCTCACTTCTTCCTCCTTGATCGGCGGGCCGTCTGTGGCCCCTTACTTTCCTCTCGTAAATGGCTTGGTCAGCGCAGCCGGCGCCCGGAAGCGACGGGCCACGAAGACCAGAGCCAAGATCGTGATGATGGCAGGAGCCATCGCGGCAAGGTTCGAAAGGTCCCTTGGAATGATGTCCTGCGTCTTCAATTCCAGCACCAGCGCGTTAACAAACCCGAACAGCAGGGCTCCCAACATGATCCCCGTGGGTCGCCATGCGCCGAAATACACGAGGGCGATGGCGATGAAGCCCGCCCCGTTGGTGAGGTTCTGTTGGAAGATCCCGAGCGTGATCGCCAGCACGGCGCCGGCAATGCCAGCCAAGGTGCCACCGATGATCTCGGTCGCGTAGCGGACCCCGGCAACGCTCACGCCGAGCGTGTCGGCTGCTTCCGGGTACTCGCCGATGGCCCGGATCTTCATCCCGAAGGTCGTCCGATTGATCACGAACGTTGCAACCGGGATCGACAGGAACGCGAGATAGATGATCAGGCTGTGCTGGAAGAACATCTCACCGATGTACGGGATGTCGGAAAGCAACGGAATATCCACCTGCGGGAAGGTGTCAATCGGGATCGGCGTCCCGACGAGCTTCTGGAACAGCAAGTCGCTCATCCCGAGTCCGAAGAGGTAGACACCGATACCGCTGATCCCCTGCTCCGCCTTGAGGGTGACGGCGATCACCGCTGAGGCAAGGCCGAGCATGAGGCCGACGATGGCCCCGGCGAGGAGACCGAGCCACACGTTGTCGGTCTTGAGGACCGCGTAATAGCCGGTGAAGGCGCCGAGCAGCATGATGCCGTCTACGCCAAGGTTGAGAACGCCGCTTCGCTGACCGAACGTCTCGCCGAGCGCTGCCAGGAGGAGCGGTACGGCGAGGCGGATTGCCGATGCGACGACGGCGACCATAACAGCGGTGGTGAAGATCTCGCTCATCTCGGATCCTCCCCGTACTCGTTCTGACCGAACGAGTCGGTTCCACGAGGCGCGGCGTCGTGGACCGAGCCGAGAGCGGAGGGCTCATCACCTCCCGGCATGCTCCCATCGTCCGCAATCTCCTCGTCGCGCCCGTCCGTTGCAAGCAACTTCACGCGGTAGCGGTCGGCAGCCACAACGAAGATGACGACCAGGCCGTTCAGGGCGACGATGAGGGCGGACGGAACCTGGACCGCACGCTGCAACGCCTGGCCACCGACGATGAGTCCGCCGAAGAGGAATGATGCGGGAATCGTCCAGAGCGGGTGGAGGCCACCGAGCAAGGCGGCAACGATTCCGTTGAAGCCGGCACTCCCCGTGAACCCCATCGTGGATCCATCGGTCACCATGCGATGACTCTCGCTGCCGAACACCAGCACCGCACCAGCAAGTCCGGCGAGGGCGCCCGACATCGTCAAGGCGAGAGCGATCGTACGGCGCACCGGAATACCGGCATAGCGAGCGGCGTGCTCACTGAGACCGACGGCGCGGAGGCGGTAGCCGAGCGGGGTCCGCCACAGCAGGTAGTAGGTCGCGATCGCGCAGAGCACCGCGAGGATCGGGCCGATGTGGAATCGGTTGCCGAAGATGATCGGGAGGTCGGCGGACTCCATTAGACGCTCAGTCTGCGGGATCCGGGTGCCCTTCTCGATCTCCGCCGGGTCGATGAGCGGTCCGCGAAGGAGGTAGCTCATCAGCTGCACAGCAACGATATTCAGCATGATCGTGCTGAGGATCTCGTTGACCCGGTAGTACGCCTTGAGCATGCCGGGGATCCAGCCCCAGAGGGCGCCGCCCGCGAGGCCGGCGATCAGGATCGCCGGCACCATGATGATCGACGGCATCTCCGGGAGATACAACGCAGCCATGGTGGCGAACAGGCCACCGAGCACCATCTGGCCTTCGGCGCCGATATTGATGACGTTCGCACGGAAGGCGATCACGATGCCGGTACCGACGAAGAGCAGCGGCGTGGCCTTCAGAATGGTGGCGATGAGTGCGTTGCCCGATCCGAAGGCTCCGATAAACATCTCGGAGTAGCCCTCGAACGGGTTGGCACCGAGGAGGACGAGCATGACGGCGCCGAAGAGCAATGCGGCGAAGACGGCGAGCACCGGAATGCTGTAGGCGAGAATCCGACGCTGCTGGTGACTGAGGTGGATGCTCATCGTGTCGTCACCTCGTACTTCCCTCGACCTTCCATCGAAGCCGCTTCGCAGAGGTTTCCTCGGCATTGACGAAATGTCAAATCGGAAGGCGCTGCACCGCCTCGGTGGCTCATGCCCGGATCGCGTTCAGGTAATTGTAGATCGTGATTCTACTGACACCCATCAGGTCGGCGATGTCCTCGATGGAGCGGCGGAGGAGGAACGCCCCTCGTTCGTCCAGCAAGCGAACGGCGATCTGTTTGCCCGTCCGATCGAGATCTGGAAGGGGTGCGCCGAGCTCAACCTCGATGCGGTCGACAAGATTGTCGAGCGCGTCGGCAAGCGAGCCGATCCTGACGTAGGCGAGCACGTCACCGTCCCACTCAATCGGAACGTCGAGCGGCTCGGCGTGAGGTGAATAGACGATGATGCTCCCTGCCGCCTCGACCGAGGGGCGCACTGCAGCGACGACGGGATGCTCGCTCATGGATCGGAACGGTGCTCAAACTGGACGGTGACACGCGTCGCTCCGGCTTCCATCGCGGCGTGGAACATCGCACCGAGCGCCGACACGACGGCGTCGGCGTCTCCTTCGATGCTCGTCCCGAAGGCATCGACGCGTGGTTCGAAGCCCCGCTTGGTGACCGCTTCGACGGCAGCGATGACGGCCGGCCCGAGGGAACCCTCGACGAACGGCTCAACCATGAATTCGGCGCGATATCCGGACACCGGATCTCCCCTCTCGCTCCTCGGACTGTAGTGCGACCGCCCCCTGCCCCCGCAAACCGATGGGTTTGACAAAATGTCAACCACACGGGGATGATACGGTGGAGACAATCGAGGAGGCTCAATCATGGAATCCACTTCGTTCAGCGTCAATGGACTCCCGGTTGAAGTCGCTTCTGACCACCCCCATCTCCTATCGGCCTTGCGCGAAGAAGTCGGGGTGACATCGCCGAAGGACGGCTGCTCCCCCTCTGGCCAGTGCGGGGCCTGCACGGTGCTCGTCGACGGGAAGGCGATCCAGAGCTGTCTCGTCTCGATGGAGAAGGTCGAAGGCAAGTCGGTCACGACCCTCGAAGGATTCGAGAGCCAGGAACGGGAACGCCTCGCCGACGCCTTCGCCTCCACCGGGGCGCTCCAGTGCGGCTTCTGCACCCCCGGAATCCTCGTGCGCACCAAGGCACTCATCGACCAGAAGGGCTCGGACCTCACCCGAGCGACGACCGCAGGTCGCCTCGGAGGGCACCTCTGCCGTTGTACGGGATACACCAAGATCTTCGAGGCGATCGACCTGCTCGTCAACGATGCCGTGATCCCACCGCGCACCCCCGAGCGCATCGGCGACGATGGCGCCAAGTACGAAGGCAAGGAGCTCGCTCTTGGCACCCGAGGCTACGTAGACGACATCCGGCCCGATGGCCTCCTTCACGGTGCGCTGCGGCTAACCGATCACGCCCGGGCCGACGTGCTCCGCATCGACACGTCAGCAGCGGAAGCCCTTGACGGCGTCATCGCCGTGTACACCGGTGCGAACGTGCCGGGGAAGATCCACGTTGGCATCATCCACGAGGATTGGCCGGTGTTCATCCCAGAGGGTGGCCGAACCTCCTACTACGGAGATGTCATCGCAATCGTCGTCGCCGAGTCGAAGGCAATCGCCCGAGCGGCCGCGGACCTCGTCGAAGTCGAGTACAACGTCCTCGAGCCGTTCGCCGACGCACACACGGCGCTCGCATCCGACGAGGACGCGGTGTGGGGCCTCGAAGGCAACGTGCTCTCCCGATCGGTCTACGCCAGGGGCGACGTCGACACGGCGCTCGCGGCATCGACGCACACCGTCCACGAGGTCTTCCGAACGCAACGCGTGGAGCACGCGTTCCTCGAACCGGAATCGACGCTTGCGGTGCCCACCGACGCCGGTGGCCTCCACGTCTACTCGGGCGGCCAAGGTGTATGGGACGACCGAAACCAGATTGCGGCCATCCTCGCTGTCGACCCGGCGATAATCACCGTCGAATTGGTATCGAACGGTGGAGCCTTCGGCGGCAAAGAGGACATGTCGAATCAGGGTCAGACGGCGCTCGCCGCCTACCTACTCGGCCGGCCCGTGTCGTGCACGCTCACCCGGGAGCAGTCGTTCCGAATCCACGCGAAACGCCATCCCATCGAGATCGAGGTCTGGGCCGGTTGCGATGCCGAAGGCAAGCTCACCGGTCTGCGATCGCGCATGATCGGGGACTCGGGCCCGTATGCGTCGGTCGGTATGAAGGTGCTCGAGCGCGCCGCCGGCCACATGAGCGGGCCATACGTCGTCCAGGCCATCGACGTCGAAGCCGTGGCCGTACGCACGAACAACCCGGTGTGCGGAGCGTTCCGCGGCTTCGGGGCGAACCAAGCGCAGTTCGCGATGGAGGGCGTCGTCGACCGACTCGCGGAGGACGTCGGCATCAGCGGCTGGGAGATGCGTTCTCGCAATATCATCGAGCCGGGTGTTGTCTGGGGCCCCGGGCAGATCATGGATGACGGGTCGCGAGGCATTCGCGAGTGCCTCGATGCCGTCAAGCCGGCCTACGACGCCGCCCGTGCCAACGGCAAGGCCGTCGGACTCGGTGTTGCTCTCAAGAACTCGGGCCTCGGCAACGGCTTCCTCGAGATCTCGAAAGCCGTCGTCCGCCTCGAAGACGACGGGACCGTCGAAGTGCGCCACTGCTGGACCGAGATGGGCCAGGGCGTGCACAACGTCGCCCTCCAGGTCGCTGCTGAAGAACTCGACATCGACCCGGACCGCATCCGGGTCATCGTCGACACCACGCGCGAACTCGGCGCCGGCCAGACCACCGGCTCGCGAGGCACCGTCATGGCAAGCGGCGCGGTCGCGGATGCCTGTCGCGTTGCCGTAGCCGCGGGCCTTGTGACCGGCGTCGATCACCATGGCGAATACCGCGTCGACTGGACCGACTCCCTCGAAGACGACGTAGAGAATCCCACGATCCACTCGGCGTTCGGCTACGCCGCCCAGGTGGCAATCGTCGATCCGGATTCCGGTGTCATCGAGAAGATGGTGGCGGCCCACGACGTCGGGCGCGCCGTCAACCCGCGCCTGGTCGAAGGCCAGATCGAGGGAGCGGTCCACATGGGCATCGGCTACGCACTCACCGAGGAATTCCCGACCGACGAACTGGCGCGGCCGACCAAGCACACGCTGCGCAGCCTCGGGATTATCCGGGCCAAGGACATGCCGGATGTCGAGACGATCATTGTCGAGGTTCCGCAACCCCGCTCCCCCTTCGGCGTCAAGGGCGTCGGGGAGATCGGCCTTGTCCCCACGGCCGGCGCTATCGCGGCTGCCCTCTACGAGGTCGACGGCATCCGGAGAACACGCACACCGATGAATGTCCACGAGCCACTCCAACAAAGGAGCCCCGCATGAGCAATGTCACGCCCGGCCTGGTCTGCGCACACCACCACCTCTACTCCGAGTTGGCCCGAGGCATGCCGGCTCCGCCGGAGGTCGCCACCGATTTCCAGGGAATCCTCGAACAGGTGTGGTGGCGGCTCGACGCAGCACTCGATCTCGAGATGCTGGAGTGGTCTGCGAAGCTCGGCGCACTCGAGGCGCTCGAATCAGGTACGACCGCGATCATCGACCACAACGAAACGCCGAACGCGATCGAAGGCTCACTCTCGGTAATCGCCGATGCCTGTGCCGAGGTCGGTGTTCGCGTGGTGACGGGCTACGGGGTCTCCGACCGCAACGGAGCGGACGGAGCGGTTCGCGGCCTCGAGGAGAACCGCCGGTTCCTGGCTGAAGGAGGCAACTGCCTCGTCGGCGTGCACGCAGCTTTCACCTGCTCCGACGAGTCGCTCCAAGGTGCAGCGGCACTCGCTGACGAGTATGACGTGGGTGTGCACATCCATGTCGCGGAGGGTCCGGGAGACGTCGACGCACCGGCCCGCATTGCCGGCTTGACGAACGACAAATGGCTGTTGAGCCACTGCGTCTACCTGCCGACCGAGCACGACCTGCGCGGCACCATCCTCCACAACCCGATGTCGAACCTCAACAACGGGGTCGGCTACGCCAATCCGGCGCGGTTCGGTAACCCCGTTGCTCTCGGAACCGATGGCATCGGCGCCAACATGATCGAGTCATTCCGGCTCGCCTATGTGATGCAGCGATCGGTCGATGTCGCCGTCGGCCCGGATCCGGCATGGTCGTGGCTCGAAACGGGCTGGGATCTGATTCCGGAGGCCCGCAACGACGAGGTCGTGTGGTCGTACGACCCGATGGATCCCTGGCATATCGCATTCACCTCGGGCATCCACCCGCTCAAGGTGAAGGTGGACGGAGAAGTCGTCTACTCCCGTGGAACCACCACCCGTGTCGATGCCGACGAAATCAGAGCCAAAGCCCGAGAGCAGGCCGCCCGTCTGCACGCCCGCCTGTAGCGGAAGGAGCCGAGTATGTCAGACCGCTTCCAGCCCATCACGATGGAACAGCTCACCGATTGGGTGTTCACCGAACTCGATGAGCACAACGCCATCTTTGGGATCCCCCGCGGAGCCTTCTTCTCGCCGAGCGAGGACGACCGCTTCCGTCAACCAAACTACGGCCAGGTGCTCGACACGCCGTTCGGCGTCGCCGCGGGTCCACACACGCAGATGGCACAGAACATCATCGTTGCGTGGCTCGTCGGCGCACGCTTCATCGAGCTCAAGACCGTCCAGACCCTCGACGAACTCGATGTCAACAAGCCATGCATCGACCTCGAAGATGAGGGCTACAACGTCGAGTGGTCGCAGGAACTCAAGGTGTACGAGTCGTTCGACGAGTACCTGCGCGCCTGGGTGCTGATTCACGCCTTGCACCGCAAACTCGGCTTCCCCGGCGACGCGCCCGGCATGGTCTTCAATATGAGCGTCGGCTACAACCTCGAGGGGATCCTCGAGCCAAACGTGCAGTGGTATCTCGATGTGATGAACGACGCCTCGGAGTACTTGGGGCCGTACATCGACATCGTCGCCGAGCGCTACCCGGAGATCCGCGATCTCGAGATCCCGGCGCAGGTGTCGAACACAATGACGCTCTCGACGATGCACGGGTGCCCGCCGGAGGAGATCGAGCAGATCACCAAGTACCTGCTCGAAGAACGCGGTCTGCACACCTCGGTGAAGTGCAACCCAACGCTGCTCGGCGCAGAGCGCGTTCGCGGGATCATCAACGACGAGCTCGGTTTCACCGACGTCGTTGTGCCAGATGAGGCATTCGCCCACGACCTCAAGTACGTCGACGCCGTCCCGATGTTCCACAACCTGAAGCGCATCGCAAAAGCCAAAGATCTCACGTTCGGTCTGAAGCTCTCGAACACGCTCGAGGTCGAGAACCACCGCATGGAGTTCCCCGACGATGACATGATGTACATGTCGGGCCGGGCTCTCCACGCCGTGACCGCGAACCTCGCACTCCGCCTGTCCGAGGAGTTCCGCGGCGATCTCCTGCTGTCGTTCGCCGGCGGAGCCGACGCGTTCAACGTGACCGAGCTGCTCCGCTCCGGGATGACAACGATCACCGTCTGTTCGGATCTTCTCAAGACCGGGGGCTACCTGCGGATGCCGCAGTACCTCCAGGAGCTCAACCAGGCGTTCGACAAGTCCGAAGCGACCGATCTCTCCGACCTTGCTTGTCGCACTGCGCTCGCCGAACACCACTTCGTCGCATTCAGCGAGATGCTTGCGAGCGCTGCGCTCAGCGACAGCGGACTCGCCTTCACGCTCACAGACGCCCACGAACTCGCCACCTATCTCGGTGGAGAATGGCATGGGCCGCTCGCCGACGCCGTGCACCGATGGGCGACGGGTCGCGGCTACTCCGAGGAGCGGGCTGCGGTGTTGACCACGCTGGCGATACGCACGCTGGCCCGAGTGAACCTGCGCACCTACGCGCAGCACGTTCGCGAGGACTGGCGCTATCGCAAACAGTCCTTCCGCACCGATCGTTCGAAGACCGCACGCAAGCTCGGGCTCTTCGACTGCATCGAGGCGCCGTGCGTCGACGAATGCCCAATCTCTCAGGACGTGCCCGCCTACATGCGAGCGGTGCGCGAAGGCCGCTTCGACGATGCCGTTGAGATCACAAGGGCCGACAACCCGGTCCCGTCGATCCTCGGGCAAGTCTGCGACCACCTCTGCGAGACGACGTGTATCCGCACTCATCTCGACCAGCCGCTCGCGATTCGCGACATGAAGCGTTTCATCATGTCGCACGAGGCGTGGCCCCGCGTACCGGCCCGAAGCGACTCGGTCACCACCAAGGTCGCGATCATCGGCGCTGGTCCGGCCGGAATCGCAGCTGCGCAGGACCTCGCGCTTGCAGGCGCTTCGGTGACCGTCTTCGAGGCACACCCCTACGCCGGCGGCATGGTCGGCGGGGCGATCCCGGCATATCGACTGCCACAGGAGAAGATCGACCAGGACATGGCGATCCTTGCCGAGCTCGGCGTCGAGATCCGCTACGGCCAGACCGCCGGGGAGGATTTCACTCTCGAGGACCTCCGCAACGACGGGTTCAAACAGGTCTTCGTGGCCGTCGGGGCGCAGCTGCCGAAGTACCTCGGCGTCGAGGGCGAGGACAGCGAAGGCGTCATCGACGCCCTGCGGTTCCTCCGGAGTGTGCGCGAGGAGGATCCGATTGCGGTCGGCCCGAGGGTCGGCGTTATCGGTGCGGGCGACACCGCAATGGACTGCGCCCGATCGGCCTGGCGGGTGGGCGCAACCGACGTTGCGATCATCTACCGGCGCACCATCGACCAGATGCCGGCAGACCGTGAGGAGGTCGACGCCTGTCTTGAGGAAGGCATCACAATCGAGGAACTCGCGAACCCTCACGCGCTCCACGTTGAGGACGGCAAACTCGCGGGGTTGATCGCAACTCGGACCGAATACCGCGGAGACCGCGACGCATCGGGTCGCAAGATCCCGCACGATGTCGACGACTCGGAGTTCGAGATCCCGCTCGACACGCTGATCCTCGCAATCAGCCAGCACTCGATGCTCGACTTCTTCGGCGATGCGACGCCCACCCTCACGCGCAAGGGCTACATCGAGGTCGACCCGATCACGTTCGAGTCGTCGATTCCTGGCATCTATGCCGGCGGTGACGTTGCATCCGACGGGCCGTCATCCATCGTCAAGGCAGCAGCGGATGGTCAGAAGGCGGCCGCTGCCATCATCGCCGCTGCAGCGGGAGGCAACGGGACCGAGGTAGCGGTCCCGATCCCGACGACCGACGACTTGCCGAACCTCGTGATGCGTCGTGCACACCGCGAGTATCGGGTTCCGGTGAAGCACACGCCGTTGACGGTGCGGAACAACTTCAACGAGACGATGCTCACGTACACCACGGCCGAGGCGCAGGAGGAGGCAAGCCGCTGCGTTGACTGCGACACCATTTGCAGCTTGTGCGTCGGGGTGTGCCCGAACATGGCGCTGATGACGTATCAGACGGACCCATTCGTCGCAGATGTGCCGTCGTTCCTCGTTGAGAGCGGGACACTGGTTGAACACGGTCGGAGTCGGATGCGTGTGGACCAGCCGTATCAGATCGCCGTGCTCTCCGACTTCTGCAACGAATGCGGAAACTGCGTGACCGCCTGCCCCACGTCCGGCAAGCCCTATCTGGACAAACCGCGCCTCTACCTGAACCGGGAGGCATTTGATGCCGAGCCATCAAATGCCTTCATGGTCAAGAGCGACGGAGACGCCACCGTGGTGCTTTCGAGGTTCGATGGGGAGACCCACGAGATGTCCATCAACGGGAGTGTCGAGTACGTCTCGCCGGCCGTCACGGCATCGTTCGATAGCGCATTCGCTCTGGTTTCGGCGTCGCCTGGATCAGCCGTTTCAGACGGAGATAGCGTTTCGCTCGATGCGGCTGCGACCATGTTCGCTGTGTGGAAGGGTCTCGACGACTCGATGCCGCAGATTCCGGTGGCCACCGACGACGGCACGAGGATCGATCACCCGGCCTACGCGGAGTAGCAATGACCAAGAAACCGAGGACACCGCAGTGCGGTGTCCTCGTTGGTCGGGTTCTACCGTCTCGCTCGCTTCGCGTGCACGGCGGCTGCGGCGACTTGGCGGGAACGGTTCATTTCGAGCACCACGTAGGGATGCATACGGCACGCTCCTTCTTGAGTGATATCGCGCTGTGTTCTGCACATATTACACTCAGTTCATTGAAAGTGTGAAATAATGTCAGTCATGGATGAACTGGATCGAACCATCATCGAAATCCTGGCGAAGGACGGCCGAACCCCGTACCGAGAGATTGCCGAACGCGCGGGGGTAGCCACCACGACCGTGCACCAAAGAGTCCGACGGCTCACCGAACGCGGCGTAATCAGCGGCACGCGTGTGACGATCGACTGGGAAGCGGTCGGCCTACCGGTGACCGCCTTGGTGAGTGTCGAGGCGCCCGGCGACCGTCCTCTGGCGGAGGTCGCGGACTCGATCTCAGACCTCACCTACGTCCAGAGCGCCTATGCCGTGACCGGCGAGTTCGACCTCCTCCTGACGGTTCGCGCCAGGTCGTCGGACCACCTCGGCGAGGTACTCGACCAGATCCGGGGTAACGCGCCGGGCCGTAGCCGCACGTTGGTCGTGCTGGCCACCTACTTTGAGGGGCGCACCCCAACACTCCCGGATCGACCCTGAGCGACGGGGTACACTCGAAGCGTGGATGCCTTCCCGTTCTGGATCCTCTTCGTCGTCATCGGACTCGTGACCACGGCGATTGCGATCGTCGTCGCCAAACGGCAGATCGACGCCATGAACGCGGCATGGCAGATGGCGGCCGAACGGCTCGGCTTCAGATTCACGCCAGGCACGATTCGGGGAGGGCCAACGATATCCGGAGATATCGACGGACACCCCGGCGAGATCCACTCCTACTCGAAGAGCAGCGGCAAGAACTCGTCGCGCTATACGCGCTACAGCGTGGTGTTCCCCCCGATCGGGGCGGGCCTGCGCCTGTCGCGCCAGTCGGGGCTCGGCCAACTCCTCAAGGTGCTCGGCAGCCAGGACATCGAGATCGGCGAACCGGCATTCGACCAGGCGTTCATCGTGCAGGCATCCGATCCACGGGCCGCACGGGCCACCCTCACCTCCGGCGTCACCATGGCCCTGAACCGCCTGATCGCCGTGCATCCGCAGGTTGTCGTCATGGACGACCGGGTCGTGCTCGACCACCAAGCCACCGTCCGAGACGCCGAGGTGCTGGTCTCCACCATCCGCAGACTCTCCTCGGCAGCCACCGTTCTCGCCGATTCCGACGAAGCCGAGGCGCTTTCGCGGATGGTGGATGAGCGCCTACAGGGCACTGTGGCGGAGCCGCACGCTCTCGCCGCCGAGTCCCGAACGTCGGTCGACTCGCGCCTGTCGGTTGGTGAAGCGCTGATGGCCGCCGGCACCGTAGACATCGCAGGGCGGATCTTC
>RCNG010001404.1_pt1 | contig 11935 bp, 7 predicted proteins | sample 2041371 | NCBI WGS metagenome assembly RCNG01 (sample SAMN09708227, study PRJNA481090) | Marine sediment metagenome, whole genome shotgun sequencing project. | biome: marine sediment; feature: ocean; material: sediment; isolation source: Sewage treatment plant 1 marine sediment (STP1) ... | reverse complement strand
TCGGGGGCCGCCTATGGCGATGACGTTACGCTGCCCGATGCCGAGCGCGTCGTTCTGGACAACGGCACCATTCTGATACTCAACGAAAATCACGACGTTCCGCTAATTGGTCTTCAAGCGATTATTCGTGGCGGTGCGGCGACAGACCCGTCGGACAAACACGGTCTGGCAAACCTTCTGGCCGGACTTCTTGAAAAAGGTGCCGGTGAACGAAGCGCCGCGGAGTTTGCCGAAACCGTCGCGTCTGTCGGCGGTGAGCTCGGCGCGTCTGCCGGCCTTGAGTGGCTTTCCGTGTCGGCCGACTTCATGGCAAAAGACTCCGCGCTGATGGTTGAGTTGGTCTCTGACTTGCTGCAACGGCCAGCACTAAAGGCAGACGAGTTTTCGAAGTTGCGCGATCGCTCGATCAACCTGATCAAGGCCGCGAAGGGCTCTGATCCCGGGCGACTTATGCCGTCCTATGCGAATGCATTTTTGTTCGGCGAGCACCCATACGGCAACCCCCTCGGTGGCAGCGAGTCGTCTCTCGCAAACATTGCGCACGGAGATATGCTCGCCTATTACGCGGACGTCCTTGGTGGTGATCGGTTAATCATTGCCGTCTCAGGGGACTTCGAGATCGCTGCGATGCGCGATGCGCTAACGGCCGCTTTCGGCGAGTGGCGAGCGGCCGCTGGCGAGTTACCCATCATCGGCACGGCCATGCCAGCCGAATCGAACCGCGTTTATCTGATTGATAAACCGGGGGCAACACAGACCTACTTCTATATTGGCAATGTCGGCGTAACGCGAGGCTTCGCCGGTCGCGCCGAACTGGACCTGGCAAACACTGTTTTCGGTGGCCGCTTTACATCGATGCTAATGACCGAGCTTCGAACCAAATCGGGCCTGAGCTACGGCGCAAGATCCGCTCTGTCGCGCCCCTCCCGACCGGGGTCTGTTTTCATTACGTCTTTTACCGAAACGAGCACAACCGTCGAGGCGCTCGATGTTGCACTTAGCACTTTGGGTCGGTTTCGTGACAACGGGCTTGACGAGGCCATGATGGTCTCGGCTCGCAACTACGTCATGGGGCAGTTTCCACCGCGGCTGGAAACGGCAGCGCAGCTGGCCAGCACCTTCGCAACCATTGAGGCCGGCGGCCTGAGCGCGTCCTACATCAACGACTATGGCGCGAGCCTGAGCGCAGCAACGCCAGAGACAATTGCCGCGGTCATTGATGACGTTTATCCGGGCTCGGACGAACTCGTATTCATCATTCTGGGCGATGCGGAGTTGGTTCGTGAGCAGGTCACCCAATACGGCCCGATCACAGAAATCGCCATTTCCGAAACTCGCTTTCACCCTTAGGCCTTAAACAATAAAGGGCCCGTTGACGCTCTGATGATTTAACCCTGATGCTCGCGCGATATAAGGTGACAGTGACCTTATATCAGCGCCCGATATAGGGTCACTGTCACCTTATATCGGCGTTATTTTCCGATACAGAATTCCGAAAATATTTTGCCGAGTAGATCGTCCGAGGAAACGGCGCCGGTAATCTCGCTCAACGCGCCATGACTTAGACGAAGCTCTTCCGCAAGCAGCTCGCCGGCGCGCGTTTCTTCGAGTGCCGTCCGGCCGGTGGCGAAGTGAGAAGCAGCCAACTCGAGCGCGCGAAGGTGGCGCTTGCGAGCGGTAAAGGCCCCTTCTCCGAGGTTTTCATAACCGGCAAGCTCGCGGATGTGGCGCCGAAGCGAATCCAGGCCTTCACCGGTTTTTGCCGAAATTCGAATCGCGCCCTCAACGCCCCGGCTGGAATCGTCGCAAAGGTCGATCTTGTTCATAACGACCATCACCGGCACGCCGTCGGGGAGTGGCTCGTCTATTTCTTCCGGCTCCGCTGCGCTCGCGTCCTGTATCCAAAGAACGGCGTCGGCGCTTTTGAGCGCCGCACGCGCGCGCCGGATGCCCTCTTCCTCGACGCGATCAGGATCATTGCGCAGACCGGCAGTATCGATGAGCTCTACCGCAAGTCCGTCGATATCGAGCTGCTCGCGCAAAATATCGCGCGTGGTCCCCGCTATCTCTGTCACGATCGCCGCATCCTGGCCGCTCAGTCGGTTCAGCAGGCTCGACTTGCCCGCATTCGGTTTGCCGACGATGACAACCTGAAAGCCATCCCTTAACACCCGCCCTTGTTTTGCCTGTTCCTGCAACAAAGCAAACGCCTCACCGCACTCATCCAGACGACGAAGCAGCAAGTCATCCGAAAGAAAGTCGATCTCTTCTTCGGGAAAGTCGATCGCCGCTTCGACGTGCATGCGCAGGCGAACAAGCTGTTCGGCCAACGCATTGACGGCGCCCGAAAACGCGCCCGTTAACGAGCGCAATGCGGCCCGGGCGGCTTGCGTTGTGCCTGCGTTAATCAGGTCTGCGATCGCCTCTGCCTGAACAAGGTCGAGCTTGTCATTCAGAAACGCGCGTTGAGAAAACTCGCCGGGCTCCGCATGCCTCGCACCCAGATCGACGATCGCATCAACGATTGACGAAACAAGCATTGGTCCGCCGTGCCCATGCAGCTCAAGCACCGACTCGCCGGTAAACGATGTTGGCGCTGGAAAATACAATGCGAGGCCGGCGTCAATCTTGTCTCCAACGCCATTTTGGAAAACGCGGTAGGCTGCTGATCGGGGTTCGGGCAAGCTGCCGAGTAATGTTCTGGCAATAAGCTCGGTCTTCTCTCCGGACACGCGCACAATCCCGATGCCCCCGGTTCCCGGCGGCGTCGCGGCTGCAACAATAGTATCGAGCGTGCGAGACATAGCTGAATCAAACCACAGGCGATTAACGGATGCAGAGTATAAAAGTAAATTTCGCGAATAGCGCTGGAGAAAACCTCGCAGGCATTCTTGATTCTCCCGCCAGCGCGCCCCGGGCCTACGCGCTGTTTGCACATTGCTTCACCTGTTCGAAGAACCTCAAGGCAGCGACCAACATTTCGCGAGCGATGACCGATGCTGGGATCGCCGTGTTGCGATTCGATTTTACAGGGCTGGGACAAAGCGATGGCGAGTTCGCGGACACCAGTTTTTCAAGCAATGTCGACGATCTTCTGGCTGCCGCTCGCTGGCTTAGCGAAGAACATCGCGCGCCCGAGATTCTTTTTGGCCACTCGTTGGGCGGAACCGCCGTCTTGCAGGCCGCGGCGCGCGTCCCGTCGGCGATCGCTGTAGCGACAATCGGTTCGCCGTCGGATCCCGCCCACGTTTCGCATATGTTTCATGAGTCTGAGTCCGAACTCAGAGAAAAGGGCTCTGCAGAAGTACTGCTGGGCGGGCGGCCGTTTCTTGTGAAGGAACAGTTTCTGGATGACCTTAAACAACACGACCTGCCGACCGCAGTAACCGGACTGCGCAAGGCGCTGCTCGTTATGCATGCTCCTCTGGACGACATTGTTGATATTCAAAACGCGTCAGCGTTGTTTGCGGCGGCCAAGCACCCCAAGAGCTTCATCAGTCTCGATAAGGCAGACCACCTAATGAGCACGGAGGCTGATTCTCTATATGCCGGCCAGGTGCTCGCGGCGTGGGCGACGCGCTATCTACCGGCGGCGGACGTCGCGAGCGACGATTTGCTGCGCGGAGAGCCCGACCAGGTTGCGGCGAGGACATTTATCGACGGCTTTCGTACGGATGTTGTCGCGGGCAGGCACCGGTTTGTTGCCGACGAGCCTCCTGGTGTCGGCGGCACGGACCTCGGTCCGACGCCCTACGACTTTCTCTCGGCCGCACTGGCGACGTGCACGACGATGACCCTGAAGATGTATGCCAGCTTTAAGAAAATTGATCTGCGGTCTGCGACCGTGCGCGTCCGACATGGTCGTGTTCACGCCGAGGACTGTGGCGACTGCGAAAACACGGCGGGTCAGATTGACGAGTTTCACCGCGAGCTGGTGCTCGATGGTGAACTAACGGAGCAGCAACGGCAGCGCATGTTGGAAATTGCGGACCGATGTCCCGTGCACAAAACCCTGCACAACGAAATAAAGATTCGTACGGCTCTGGTCGATCGCTAACGCTTGCTGGTTTTCGCTTCCATTTCGACCACTCGGTTGATCTTCCATTGCTGTGCGATGGACAGCAGCGTATTCGTAACCCAGTAAAGCACCAGGCCCGACGGGAAGAACGCGAAGAAGCCCGTAAACATAACCGGCATGATCTGCATCACTTTAGCCTGCACGGGATCCGCTGGAGCGGGATTCAGCTTTTGCTGCATCAACATTGCCGCACCCATGATCAGCGGCAGAATGAAATAGGGGTCTCTGGTCGACAGGTCGGTAATCCACAAAGCGAACGGTGCCTGACGCATCTCGACGCTTTCAAGCAGAACCCAATAAAACGCCAGGAAAAATGGCATCTGAATCAGGATGGGCAAACAACCCGCCGCCGGATTCACTTTTTCGCGCTTGTAGAGCTCCATCATTGCCGCACTAAGCGCCGGCTTATCGTCTTTGTAGCGGTCCTGCAGAGCCTTCATGCGTGGCTGAAGGTTTCGCATCTTCGCCATCGAGCGGCCGCTTGATTCCGTCAGCTTATAGAAGGCCAGCTTGATCAGGAACGTCACCAGAATAATTGCGACTCCCCAGTTACCGACAAACTCGAAGACGAAGTTCAGCACCCAAAATAGTGGCTGGGAAATAATCGTCAGCCAGCCATAGTCGACCGTAAGCTTCAGGGTCTTGTCGATTTCTTCGAGCTGCGACTGCAGCTTCGGTCCGACAAACGCTGTCGTTGTGAATATCTTGCTCGAGCCCGGCGCGATCGATTGCGCTTTTGCAATCGTGCTCGCTGTCGAGCGGTCGCCGCGTACGGAGATGCTATAGGACTGATCGGTGTCGGCTGCCGGAACGACCGCACTTAGAAAGTGGTGTTGGATCGAACCTATCCAGCCGTTCTTGGCGTCGAGCTTGTAGGTGCCGTCGTCGATCAGGTCGTCATGCTTGAGCTTCTCGGATTTTTCGCCGTTGTAAATAATCGGCCCAGCAAAAGAATAGGAGTCGACATCGAACATCGAGCGCTCTTGTTCCTTAAAGACGCGTTGAATCTGTGCGTAATCGGCGCCACGCCACAAACTATCGCTGCCGTTTGTCACTTCCTGTTCGATGTCGATCGCGTAACTGCCGCGCTTAAAGTGAAGGCGCTTTTCAACCTCAACGCCGCTCGCGCTGCGCCAGCGCAACGGTACAACGATCTCGTCGGCACCATCGAGTGAATAGGTGTCGCGACTGCTGGTGAAGACGGCGAGATGGTTCGGCTCATCGCCCTCGCCCACGATTCGCAGGCCCGTCTGAATCTGGCCGAAATTCGCGGCTTCTTGGCTTAAGAGCTGAATTAGCGTGTCTGGCTGATCTTTTGCGACTGGATAGGCGGTCAAGCTGGCGGCCTGCAACGTGCCGCCTTGCGTGCTGATCTCTACTTCGAAGACGTCGGTAACAACACGAATGGACGGTGCGGCTGAGGTGCCAGCCGCCATCACCGGCGCTGCGTCGTCAACCGGCATCGGCGCATCAAGCGCTGCTTCGCTAGGGGCGGATAGCGGAGGCAGGTCGCCGCCTTCCGCTGGAGCGCTAAGTTCGGGCTCCTCGGTCTGTTGTTGTATGGCGACCGGCTTCGGCGCGAATTCCTGAATCCACGTCTGATAGGTTATCCAGGCCAACAGGCCAAAAAGTCCCCAAATCAATAGTCGTTGATTGTCCATCCGTTAGCTATCCTGCGTTGTTATGTTGCGTTTTCTTGATGAGCACTTTTGCCAGTGTCGCTCGAGGCTTTCGGTCATCGCGATATTGTTCGCCATAGCCGCCGCCGGTTGATTCATGATGACGATATCAACGCCGTGCAGCTCTTGCTGGTGTTGTCGAAACGATTCTCGAATCACCCTCTTAATGCGGTTTCTCGCCGTCGCTTTACGACAATGTTTTTTCGAGATCGCAAGACCGAGTCGTGCTTCTTCGTCATTATTGTCGCGGCAGAGCACTGTAAAGAATTTATCCCGGCTTCGCGTGGCTTTTTTGAACACGCGGCCGAAAGCGGCTGCGTCAAGTAAGCGGTTCGTCTTTCGAAACCGATAACCCTTGCTGCTCGTCAATCCTGTTTTTTGAATCGTCGTCGTGACGGTCGCGGTTGCGTTACGGCGTCAGCTGCGCGCGGCCCTTGGCACGGCGGCGCTTAAGAACGAGTCGCCCGGCTTTGGTTGCCATACGCGCACGGAAACCGTGGGTTCGTGCGCGTTTGATTTTGCTGGGCTGGAATGTGCGTTTCATGGTGATTACCTGGATCAATAACCGGTAAGTTCTGACCGGCTTTTCTGGAGGTCGGCAAGGGTACTCAGATGCCCTGACAGTGTCAATAGACGGATGTAAACCATGGAATTTCAGTATAGACTGCCCCGTCTTTCTGTTGTCATAGACTACGGTCGGGCCCGCACTGAATTTGGGGCCGTTTGGGGAACTCCTTGTCTGCTGAATCCACGCTTTGGAACCAGTGCCTCCGCGCGCTGCAGTCGGAGCTACCGGAGCAGCAGTTTAATACCTGGATTCGCCCACTGCAGGCCGTCGACGATGGCAGTATTCTTCGCTTGCTGGCGCCCAATCGGTTTGTGGTCGACTGGCTCCAGCAGCACCATGTTCAAAGAATCCTGCAGTTAATTGAGGAGAACGGCGGCGGTACGGAGCTTCTTATCGAGGTCGGTTCACGCAGCGCGCCGCCCGTCAGATCCACGAGCGGTCGGCCACAGGCCTCGCCCATCAAGGCGCCGAGCCATTCGCCGGTCGCCTCCCGGCTGAACCCGTCATTTACGTTTGAAAGTTTCGTCGAAGGTAAGAGCAATCAGCTGGCCAAGGCCGCGGCGACGCAGGTCGGTGAGAACCCCGGCTTGTCCTACAACCCACTATTTATCTACGGCGGCGTTGGCCTGGGCAAAACGCACCTTATGCACGCTGTTGGCAACGCCATGCTGAAGGCGAATCCGGAGGCGCGCGTGAGTTACGTACATTCGGAGCGCTTCGTTGGTGACATGGTTAAGGGCCTCCAGCACAATAAAATATCGGAGTTTAAGCGCTCCTATCGATCGCTCGACGCCCTGCTGATCGATGATATTCAGTTTTTTGCGGGTAAAGAGCGATCCCAGGAGGAGTTCTTTCACACCTTTAATGCGCTACTCGAAGGGCAGCGCCAGATCATTCTGACTTGTGATCGTTACCCCAAAGAGGTGACCGGGCTCGAGGAACGACTCAAGTCCAGGTTTGGTTGGGGTCTGACGGTTGCGATAGAGCCGCCGGAGCTCGAAACCTCCGTCGCTATTCTGATGAGTAAGGCCGCCGCCGATGGTATCGCGCTTCCGGAGGAGGTCGCTTTCTTCATAGCCAAGCGCATTCGTTCGAACGTCCGGGAGCTGGAGGGCGCTTTGCGCCGGGTGATCGCGACTTATCGTTTTACGGGACGGGCGATCGACCTGGATTTCGCCAAGGAAGCACTCCGGGACTTACTTGCGCTACAAGATCGGCTGGTTTCGATCGAAAACATTCAGAAAACCGTCGCAGAGTATTTTAAGATTCGGGTGGGGGATTTGTTATCGAAGAAAAGAACACGTTCCATAGCGAGGCCCAGGCAGTTTGGGATGGCTCTCGCGAAGGAGTTAACAAACCACAGTCTTCCGGAAATTGGAGATGCGTTTGGCGGTCGCGACCACACGACGGTGCTGCATGGTTGCCGGCGAATCGAATCTTTGCGGGAAACGGAAAAGCGCATAGATGACGACTATTTGAATTTGTTGAGAACTCTGACAGGATAGTGTGGATAAGCGGTGGAAAAGTTTTTCGAAAAGTTTTGTCCACAGACCGTCCACAGGAGGCTGTTATGCTGTTCGCGAATTGTTACGTAGAAATATCAGTGGTAAGTAATTGATTGTATTAGTATTTATAAAGTTATGCACAGGAAAAGGCGTGCTTAATAATAACAGTAATTTAACTATTTCCAATATTTATTAACAGGTGGAACCTATGAAGTTTACCGCAGCTCGGGAAGCGCTGTTGAAGCCTCTGCAGGCCGTAATTGGTGTTGTAGAACGACGGCAGACGATGCCGATTTTGTCGAATGTGTTGATCATTGCCAAAGATGGACAGCTTGCCGTAACGGCAACAGACCTTGAGGTGGAGTTGGTTGCGCAGGCGGCCGTAGAAGCCGAGTCGGACGGTGAGATCACTGTTTCGGGTCGCAAGCTATTGGATATCTGCCGAGCTGTGCCGGAAGGCTCTGAGATTCATGTGAGCCTGAGTGGTGAGAAGCTAAGCGTTCGGGCAGGGCGGAGTAAGTTCAACCTGGTCACTCTTCCGGCTGCAGAGTTTCCGGTGGTGGAAGACATTAAGGCGGGCCAGACGATTACGGTCAGTCAGGCTTCGCTGGGCAGATTGATTGAGAAGACACATTTTTCGATGGCGCAACAGGATGTTCGCTACTACCTGAATGGAATGTTGCTTGAAACAAGCGGGAAGCACCTTCGTGCGGTTGCTACGGATGGCCACCGACTTGCGTTGTGCCAGGCAGATCTGGCAGGCGACGATCGGGAAGAGCAGCAAGTCATTGTGCCAAGAAAGGGTGTATTGGAATTGCAGCGACTGCTGTCTGGCGAGGGCGATCTCGATATCGAGCTTGGGGCGAACCATGTTCGTATTCAGCTGGACGGCATACGGTTTACGTCGAAGCTCATCGACGGCCGTTTTCCGGAATACGATCGCGTGATTCCGAAAGAGTCTTCGAATGAGCTAAAAGCGGATCGCAGTGAATTCAAGAGCGCCCTGCAGCGTACGGCTATTTTGTCGAACGAAAAGTACCGCGGCATACGCCTGGTAATTCGTGACAGCGGCGTGGTGTTGCAGGCGCATAACCCGGAGCAGGAAGAGGCCGAGGAAGAGCTGGCGGTTGAATACGCCGGGGAAGACATAGAAATAGGCTTCAATGTTAATTATCTGTTGGATGCCCTTGGGGCCGTTGAGGGTGATGACGTAACGCTTTCCGTTCAGGACAGCAACTCAAGCTGTCTCATTCGACAGCCGGGTAATGAGGATTGCACGTTTGTAGTTATGCCTATGCGCCTTTGATTCAGGGCGGCCCGAGATGATCCGCCTTTTTAGGGCGACCAATTTTCGTTGCCTTGAGAATGCGGAGCTTGTTCTGGGTCCGCGCTTCAATCTGATCATCGGTCCTAACGCCTCCGGGAAGACGAGTCTTCTGGAGGCGTTGGCGTATCTGGGTCGCGGAAAATCGTTTCGTGGTGCGAGCACGGCGAACCTGACCCGGCACGGCCAGCAGGACTTTGTGCTTTTCGGCGAGGTAGAGCGCGGTGAGGGAATCATCACCGTAGGGGCCCGGAATAGTCGCGAAGGCCTGGAAGTTCGCGTTGGCGGGGAGGCGGGTTCGGGTGCGGCGGCGCTGGCGGAGGCCTTGCCGCTACAGGTGATAGATCCGGAGGTACACAACCTGATTGCCGGTGGTCCGGAGCTCAGGCGCCGCTTTCTGGATTGGGTGGCGTTCCACGTGGAACACGAGCACCTTTTAATCTGGCGCCGGTTTCGCCGCGTGCTGAAACAGCGCAACGCAGCCCTGAAGAGTAAATCGTCTGAATCAACCATTCGTAGCTGGAGCGCGGAGTTCCTGGGGCTCGCGAGCCAGCTGGACGAATCCCGACGCCGAGTGCTCGAGCTGACGCAGGACAGCCTGCAAGATTATGGATATGCGCTGTTGGAAACCGAGTTGGCCTTCGAGTATCAACAGGGCTGGTCGAAGGAAAAGACATTGGAGCTCGCGCTCGAAGAGGGTGTTGAGAGAGACCTTCACCTGGGCTCTACGCAGGCGGGCCCGCATCGCGCCGACGTCAAGGTTAGTAGCGATGAGCGACAGGCCCGAAAGCTGGTTTCGCGTGGACAACAGAAGCTACTGGCAAGCTCAATGATTCTCGCGGCAACGGAGACCGCCCAGACGGCCCTTGAGCGACCGCTGCTTTTGCTGTTGGACGACCCGGCGGCCGAGCTCGATGGTGAGTCAATAACTCGGCTGATGGCGGCGGTCGCGGGGCTGGGTTGTCAGGTGGTGGCCACCAGCCTGGATCCAGACGCCCTGAGCTTCCCGGAAGCGCCGGTCACGTTCCACGTGGAACACGGTGGCGTCAGCGCTCAAAAGTAAGTTCTTTCCACCCCGGTAAATATACGGCGCCGGAACAGGCGAAAACACCTTAAAAAAGAAACATTTGGGGCGACTCTGCGGGCCCCGATTTGATACAATGCGTCGGTTACGTTTTGAGGATTTCGAATGACCGACTCGACAGAATATACTTCCAGTAATATCAAGGTCTTAAAGGGCCTCGAAGCCGTTCGTAAGCGGCCGGGAATGTATATCGGTGACACCGACGATGGCACCGGCCTTCACCACATGGTGTTCGAGGTCGTCGATAACTCAATCGATGAGGCGCTCGCCGGCCATTGCGACACCATAACCGTGACCATTCATGCGGACGAATCGGTCACCGTCAGTGATGACGGTCGCGGCGTCCCGGTGGACATCCACCCGGAAGAGGGGCGGTCAGCGGCCGAAGTGATCATGACGGTCCTGCATGCCGGCGGTAAATTCGACGACAACGCCTACAAAGTCAGCGGCGGCCTTCATGGTGTCGGCGTGTCCGTTGTTAATGCCCTGTCCGAACACCTGGTGCTCACGGTTCACCGTGATGGAAAAACGCATCAGCAGGAATATGCGCATGGCGAGCCCTTGGCACCGTTGGCGGTTATTGGGGACACGGATCGAACCGGCACAACGCTGCGATTCAAGCCCAGCGACAAGACATTCACGAACATCCAGTTTCACTATGAAATTCTTGCGCGACGCCTGCGCGAGCTGTCTTTTCTGAACTCGGGCGTTCGCATCCACCTCGTTGATGAGCGCAGCGAGGAAGAAGAGCTGTTCGAGTACGAGGGCGGCATCAAGGCCTTTGTCGATTATCTTAATCGGAACAAAACAACGATCCATCCCACCGTGTTTCATTTTACTACGCTGAAAGATGACGTCGTCGTTGAGGCGTCCCTGCAGTGGAACGACGGCTATTCGGAAAACATGTTCTGTTACACGAACAATATTCCGCAGCGCGATGGCGGCACACACATGGCCGGTTTTCGCACCGCGCTAACGCGAACCCTGAATAGCTACATCGAGAAAGAGTTCAACGCCAAGAAAGACAAATTTACGCCAAGTGGCGATGATGCGCGCGAAGGATTGACGGCCGTTTTGTCGGTCAAAGTGCCGGACCCAAAATTCTCTTCTCAAACGAAAGACAAGCTTGTTTCGTCCGAGATAAAAGGCATCGTCGAGTCGGCGATGGCGGGCAAACTCGAAGAGTTCCTTCTCGAGCATCCACAGGAAGCAAAGGCGATAGTGTCAAAAATCGTCGATGCGTCCAGAGCCCGAGAGGCGGCCCGCAAGGCCCGCGAAATGACTCGTCGCAAGGGCGCGCTGGATATTGCGGGCCTGCCCGGCAAGCTGGCGGACTGTCAGGAGAAAGACCCGGCGCTCTCAGAGATCTTCCTGGTCGAGGGAGACTCTGCTGGAGGCTCGGCCAAACAAGGCCGAGATCGCCGCACACAGGCCATCCTGCCACTCAAAGGAAAGATCCTTAACGTCGAAAAGGCGCGGTTCGATAAAATGCTGCAGTCCCAGGAAGTGGGCACTTTGATTACGGCGCTGGGTTGCGGAATAGGGCGGGACGATTTCGACCCTGACAAGCTTCGCTATCATCGCATCATTATCATGACCGATGCCGACGTTGATGGCTCGCACATCCGAACATTGCTGTTGACGTTTTTCTACCGACAAATGCGTGAGCTTATTGAGCGCGGACATATCTATATTGC
>RCNG010001403.1_pt1 | contig 11938 bp, 10 predicted proteins | sample 2041371 | NCBI WGS metagenome assembly RCNG01 (sample SAMN09708227, study PRJNA481090) | Marine sediment metagenome, whole genome shotgun sequencing project. | biome: marine sediment; feature: ocean; material: sediment; isolation source: Sewage treatment plant 1 marine sediment (STP1) ... | reverse complement strand
CGCTTTGAGGTGGGGAAGAAGGGGGGCGACCATTGGATCGAGACATCTCGGATCCGTTTCCAGCGCTTCCTCCAGGGCGAGAAGCAGGGCGATTCTCTCTTCGAAGGTGGATGCCCCCAGGTCCGTTGCCAGGAAACTCGGGTCGCCACCCCCTGAAATCCACTCCGCCGCCTCGAGGGCGCTTCCCTCCTTGATCTGCTTTCGGATCTTCTCGTGCAGGAGAGCCTCAGGATCTCCTGCGCTCAGGAGGGAGTAAAGCTTCTCCTCTTCCAGGCCGCCCACATACCGCAGTTCCTGATCGATCAGCAGGGTCGGGACAGACCGGATGGTGTGCTTCTCGGCCAGGTCGGTGTGCAGCATTGCCTCGAACAGATGTGCCGCCAGGTTCGGCAGCCTCCTTGTCAGCGCGTGGACCGTTCGGACGGCGTGGGGGCAGTTGGGACAATGGGTGGAAACGAAGAGGAGCATCTCCCGCGGCGTCCCGAGTTGGGCGGACTCTGGAGAATCCCTACCTTCCAAGTTCCACTGCGATGCCGCCTCCCAGAGGAACTCCCGGAAGACGGAGACCTCAGGGCCTTCGGGCACGAAGTGATAGTGGACAGAGGAAGCAACTCTTGTGCTGACGGAAAGGCGAGGAAGGAAGGGTTCATCGTCCACTTCCTCCTCTTCGCAGACGAGCTGCCCCCCTGCTTCATCGACAAGGGCTTTCACCCACTCATCCATGGCGCGGGCAGCCTTCTCTTCTCCACCGGGGGAATAGCGCAGGGTCAATGTAGTCGGTAAAGATGACAGGGGGGTGTCGGAATTTGCCATTTCGATCCATCTCTGGGGTAGGTTCAGAAGTCGGTCGTTACGCGGTCCGCAAGACCGCGGAGATGACATGTATCGTTCACGAGGCGGCAGATCCATTTCCCATCCTTGTGAACGAATTCGTTCAGGGCGGCCGTGTCCTGCCCGATCTCCCAGAAATGAGAGTCATCGAGTCCCAGAAGTGCGGCGATCAGAACCTTGTTGACCACTCTGTGTGCCGCCAGGAGTACCGTCTCGTCCGGGTGCCTGGCCACCACCTCCTCGACTGCGGACAGGGATCTGTCGCGGACCGCACCGAGCCCTTCTCCCTCCGGGAAGATAACCGTATGGGGGGCCTCACGCCATTGTTGATACAGTTCCGGGTAAATTCGCTTCACTTCCTCGTTCGGTTTTCCCTGCCACGCACCGTAGTTCAAATCGATGAGGCCTTCGTGCTTGTGAACAGTGAGCCCGTGTGGTTCGAGGATGAGCTCGGCCGTTTCCACGGCCCGGCTCAAAGGGCTGCTGTAGGCTGCATGGAAGGTCTCGGCCTTGAGCCAGTCCCCGGCACAGACCGCTTCCTTCCTGCCCTGTTCGTCCAGGGGGATGTCTGCCGTACCCCGGAAGATCTCTCCCTTGTTCCATTCCGTTCTGCCGTGACGCACTAAGAGAATTCTTGTCATACGGATTGGGTCCTTTTCTTGCCGATCTGGGAGTCTCGGCATGATGCAGCCGTCGACTGCACCCTTAAGACCGGATTACCTTAACGTGAGCCGTGGCATTTTTCAACTGAATCGTTCCCTCCCCTCACACAGGCAAATCGACCCGATCAACCGCGCTCAAACCACTTTGACTCGGACAAAAAGTTGTGTTATATTAATAAGTTATTTCTTTGCTTTGGTGACGCTCCCCTCGTCTCCATCGACCCCGAAAGTCGTTTTCCAGGGTACGGAAACGATCCCTCGAAAAAGAGGGTCCAGGAACGACTGTTGAACTCTCGCAGGAGGTTGAAATGACGCCATTTGATCTGAAGAGTCAGGAAGAATGGACGGGTATTCTGGCCCGAGTTGCCGAGGCAACAAAGATGACGGCAACCCTTACGGACGACAAAGGCAACCACATTCTCGACGAAAAAGGGGAGCGTTACCCGCTGTGTCGCAAGATCAGGGAGAACGACGCGTCTCGTACCTTCATTTGTAGCCAGACCAACATGGCCATGCTTGAGGATGTCAAACAAGCGCACAAGCCGGTCATCGATGAGTGTGAGGCGGGATTGGTTCGCATGGTGGTACCGATCTTTAGGGATGATGTCTTGATCGGTCAGCTAACCGCCTGCGGACTGGTATCGAAGGAGGAGGAAGAGATAGATCCTTTCCTCATTGCCAAGCAAGTTGGTGTCAGCGAGTCGGAGGTTGAAGATTTGGCTACACTCACGCCGGCCGTTTCAAAGGAGGAGATAGAAACGATAGCCGACCGTCTCTTCGCCGAACTCAACGCATCATGAGCGGCCTGAAGTAGCATCGAATTCATGATCGGCCAAAATCGGGGACAGCCACCCATCTTGGGGAATCAAGTGGCTGTCCCCTGCTTCTTCCTTCCGCACTTACCCTTTCACCTCTCCCCTTATTGCGTCTCCTGCCAAGTCCCGGTAATCTGATATTCTATGAATCTGATAGGGTTAAACAGATGAGCGATATCGAGGCGCCGGGATGGGCCACGAAGGAGTGGAGGGACAACCATGGAGAAGAACTCGAGTGCAACTGGACAGGCTGGAGGCGAGACCTCCCGGGGAGAAGAGGGACAGGCGATTCCCCCGCTTTCTGATGAGCAGATCCGGAAGATGCGAGAGGTTCTCGATAAGTACCCGGACGCCCGACACGCGCTCTTCATGAGGAACGCCTGTGTTCGTTGCGGATGGTGCGCGGATTCGTGCCATTACTACCTTTCCACAGGGGATCCTGATTTGACGCCGGCTGCCAAGTCGGAGCGGGTCAGACGGATCTTGCGGACGAGTTTGCGTCCCGGGAGGAGCCTGGTTCCCTTCCTGAAGAAAGAAAGAATCATCGACGGCAAGGAGAGGGGCGAGCTCTACAAGGCCGCCTTCGAGGACTGCAGCCTGTGCGGCCGATGCAGCCTGAGTTGCCCGGTGGGGCTCAATCCGAGGCGAACCCTCTACACGGCACGTGCCCTGTTTGCCAGTATCGGCGAATTGCCCTCCGGGTTGAGCGGCACTGTGGATGCTGCCCTGGAGCTCGGAAACTACATCGAGATGTCCACCGAAGACTTCCTCGAGAACATCGAGTGGATCGCCGAGGAGGTTGGAGAAGAGCTCGAGATAGAGGATTTTGCGTCCCCCATCGACAAGGAGGGAACGGAATGGCTCTTCGTCCCCCACCCGCTCGAGGTCCGGGACTATCCCATGTTGTTGATGGCAGCGGTCAAGATTCTTCACACCGCCGGAGAGGACTACACGTTTTCGTCCCACGCCTTTGACACGGCCAACTACGCATTCTATCAGGGGAGCCGCGAGAACACCCTGCGGATCCTCAACCGGGTGCTCGAAGGCAGGGACAAAATCGGTGCGAAGAACATCGTCCTCTCGCCTTGCGGGCACGGGTACCGCGTGATGCGGTGGGAGGCGGAAGAACTCGTGGGGAAGCCCTTTGACTTCCGGGTGGCGACCCTGGTCGAACTCTTGTACCGCTACATTCAGGAAGGAAGGATTCAAATCGAAAAGGACGCGGTGGAAGGGCCCTTCACGTTCCACGATCCCTGCAACATCGCGCGACTGGGGGGCGTGATCGAGGAGCCCCGAAAGGTCCTCGAGGCGGTCACGTCGGATTTCGTCGAGATGGAGCCCCACGGGGTGTGGAACCTCTGTTGCGGGGGAGGGGGCGGGTTGTCTGCCACGCCCGATTACGGGCAGAAGAGGGTTCTCGCCGGCAAGGCGAAGGCCGACCAGATCCGCCAGACCGGTGCCAAGGTCGTGGTCACCAACTGTTACAACTGCATGACCCAGATCCGCGAGCTCAACAAGGCCTACAAGCTGGGTATCGAAGTGAAGAGCATTGTGGAACTGGTCGCCGATTCAATGAAGACGTAATAAGGGAAGAGGCGAAAGGGTAAAGGTCAAAGGTCAAAGGGGAAAGGTCAAAGGATAAAGCAGGGATCAGGGGTCAGGCCCAGCGCCTGCTTGCGCGCCCAGCCCGTGCCCGCGTGCGTGCCCGTGCCCGATCAAGAGCCGGATATTGCGAGCGAAGCGAAGCAATCTCCCCGCCTCCCTCGCTCCGGTACAAGGGAGATTGCCGCGTCGCCTCCGGCTCCTCGCAATGTCCGCTACTCGCGCCAGCCCGCTTCTCGATCTCCGCCCGCAAAGTCGTCCTGCGGTTCAGTGGCTGTTGTGCCCGTGCCCGATCTTCCAGCGTATCTCGCCGTCATCCTCGTCGCCGATCTTGGCTGTTGGCAGTTAGATTCTAGCTGCTAGCTCCCCACCGCTCCGCCCAACTGGATGCAGGCATAATGGGGCGGGGAGGGCTAACAGTTAAGGCTAATGGTTGATAGAAAAGACCGGGCACGGGCACGCACGCGGGCACGGGCACGTAGCCTGCCCCCTGACCCCTGATTTTCCTCCATTCGCACTACTCCCTGTGCCGAGGGATCCCCGCTTTCGCGGGGATGCAGGGATTTTCTAGAAAAATCCCTGCAATTTTCCTTGACATACAATCCCTACCTATATAGTATGACATATATTCCTACAAAACAGGTAGGAATCATCGACCCGCCACGGAGACACCCGGCTGCCCAAGGCTTTGAAACGTGGACATATGATGAAACCCATTTCTCTGCACAGAGGCTGATGAGAATTTCGACTCGTCCTCAGTATGCACTCCGACTCATGCTGGACATCTGCCGACATGCTGATGAGGACAAGCCTGTTCATCTTCGTGAGATCGCGACACGTAACAATCTGTCGAAAGGGTACCTCGAACAGTTGGTCGTTTCGCTCAAGAACGCACAGCTGATCCGTAGCTTCAGCGGGAGGAGCGGTGGATATCGGCTCGGCAGATTACCAGAAAACATCAGCATTCTCGAAATCATCGAGGCCATCATCGGACCGATCAACGTGGTCGAATGTGTCCAGCGGCCGGAGGAGTGCCTCATGGCCGACCTGTGCGACTGCAGGTCTCTCTGGCGGCTCCTGAACCACAGGATCGTTGATGTGCTCTCCGAGTACTCATTGAAGGATCTTTGCGAGAAACAGGGCATGAAGAGGATTGCGCAGGCCCTGAAGCAGTACAAAGACTAGCCCAATCAGGGGGAGGTAATGAAAGAGATGAAGATCAACGACAGGGTATTGCGGATCGTGAGAGAGGACGTCACCGATGTGGAGGTGGATGCATTCGTCTACTACGCCACCTCAGACCTTGTGCTCGGCTCCGGCTGGGGGACTGCCATCTCGCTCCGTGGCGGTCCGAGCATCCAGGAGGAGTTGAACGGCCTGGCGCCGGTCGACACAGGGGATGCGGTGATCACGGCCGCAGGGGAGATGAAGGCCAACCACATCATCCACGCCGTGGGGCCCAGGTTCCAGGAGGAGGACGAAGAGGCCAAGCTCCGCAAGACGATGCTCTCCGCACTGAAGTGCGCGGAAGAGAAGGGCGTGGCTACGCTCGCCTTTCCGCCGATGGGGACCGGCTTCTATGGAATCCCCCTGGATCTGAGCGCAAAGGTAATGCTCGAGACCATCCGCGCTCACCTGAACAGCGGCCAAAGCTCGGTCAAAGAAATCCAGATTTGTCTGATGGACTCCAGGGAGTTTCCTCCCTTCGAAGCCCAGATGGACAAGATCTGAAGAAAGAGGAGTCGACATGCACGAGAGTCAATTGCTTCACTTCGCACAGCACCGGTTGCAGGAAGTGGCCCTGCTCATTATGGCGACGGTATACACGATCCGGCTCATCTGGCTCTTCCGATTCAAGGCGGGAGGCGATCGGCAGGGTCGGACCGGGCGGTTCAGCACTTCTCCCCAAAAGGGCGCCCTCTACTCGCTGGCGAACATCGCCATGCCCTGGGCCATGGAGAGCACACGAACGAAGCCGGTCTTCTGGATTCAGTTCGCCCTGTTCCACCTGGGCGTGACGGCGGCCATCACCCTGTCCTTTGTGATTCCCTATGCTCCTTCGGTCCTTAACAACGGACTCGTCGTCTTCGGCTTTCAGGCGTTCATCGGGGCCGCCTGCCTGATCGGGTGTTACCGCATGTACCGGAGGATCTCGGACAAGACGATGCGTGCGATCAGCGCGCCGGACGACTACTTCAGCCTCGCTCTGCTCACCGTATGGTTTGCCTTCGGCGTGCTGGCGGCGCCGAACGACATTTCGAACGGGGAAGGGATCATGATCACCTTCTTCATGCTCACGGCCTTCTTCCTCATCTACGTGCCCTTCAGCAAGATCGGGCATTACCTCTACTATCCGATCACGCGCTACTACCTGGGCAGGAGCCTCGGGTACAGAGGGGTCTTCCCAATTCAGAAAAGCGTCAAGCCGCAGAAGGTAGCTCACTAGCATACAGAACGACCGGATGATCGTACTGGAAAAGGGAGAAAGGGAATATGGCTACGCAAGTTCGATCGCACAAGGCCCAGAAGGTCCTGGACAGGTTTTCCAAGAAACTCAACAGGCAAATGGTAGGCTCAATGATAGCCTGCGTTCATTGCGGGATGTGCACGGAATCGTGCCATTACGTGCAGACCAACCCGGATGACCCGACCTACGCCCCCGCCTACAAGGCGGACCAGATCCGAAAGATCTTCAAGCGCCACCACGACTGGATGGGGAGGGTCTTCCCCTGGTGGGTGCATGCAAAGACGATCCTGACCGACGAAGATCTCGAGGAGCTCAAGGACATCGCCTTCGGGAAGTGTACGAACTGCCGGAGGTGTACGATCAACTGTCCCATGGGGGTCGACTTCGCGACGGTGAACCGGATGGTCCGGGGCCTTCTGGTCCACGTCGGTGTCATGCCGGAAGGCGTTTCCGTGGTCAGCAAGGACCAGTGGGAGATCGGCAACCAGATGGGGGTCTTGAAGGAGGACTACATCGACACCATCGAGTGGATGGAGGAGGAGCTCCAAGACGAGCTTGAAGACCCTGAAGCGAAGATTCCCATCGACAAGCCGGACTGTGACATCGTCTATACGATTAACCCGAGAGAGGTGAAGTACGACCCTCGAACAATCGCGGATGCGGCCAAGATCTTCTACTACGCGGGCGCGAACTGGACCATGGCGAGCGAGGGCTGGGACATGACCAATTTCGGCCTCTTCTCCGGCGACGACGACCTGGGCGGAACCGTGGCCAAGCGAGTCTACGAGAAGGTCCAGGAACTCAATGGCAAGACGCTCGTCATCTCCGAGTGCGGACACGGGTACCGCTCGACCCGCTGCGAGGGGCCGAACTGGGGCGGCGTGACGCTCCCCTTCGACGCCGAAAGCTCGGTCGACACCATGCTCCGGTACATCAAGGAAGGCAAGATCAAGGTGGATAAGACGAAGAACAGCACCCCGGTCACGTTCCACGATTCGTGCAACAACGCGAGAAGCTGCGGGCTCTACGAAGAGCCCCGGGAACTCCTGAACCTCGTATGCTCCGACTTTCGCGAGATGTACCCGAACCGTGCGGAAAACTACTGCTGCACCGGCGGCGGCGGGGCCATGTCCATGGGCGAGTACACGCCCAGGAGACTCAAGTCAGCCGAGGTGAAGGCGAACCAGTTGAGGGAAACAGGGGCGAAGATCGTTATTACCTCGTGTCACAACTGCGTCGACGGGTTGAACGACCTGATCAAGCACTACAAGCTGGACATGGAGGTTACCCAGCTCGTCAACCTGGTTGCCGAGGCCCTGGTGCCGCCCGAGAAGGCGGTGCCGGTCGAGGAGCCCAAGGCGGCTGCCACCCTGAAGGGCTACAAAATCCTGGTCGTGGATGACGAACCGGATACGCTCACCTACCTCACAACCGTCCTCGAAGACAACGAGGCGACGACCCTGCAGGCTGCGGACGGCGCAACAGGTATCGAGCTGGCCAAGAAGGAAAAGCCGGATCTGATCACTCTGGATCTTTCGATGCCCGGCATGGACGGAGGCGAGGTCTTTGCCCGGTTGAGAGAGGACCCGGAGACCCGGATGATCCCTGTCTGTATCGTTTCGGGGAAGCCGGAGTTGAGAGGGCTCATCTATGACAAGCCCCATCGGCCTCCCGAAGGGTACCTGGACAAGCCGGTGGAAGAAGAGACACTCGTAAGAAATGCTCGGAAGATCCTGGAACTCGCTCGTAAACAGAATTAGACGAGCGCACGCTCGAATCCGGCAGGAAGGACACGAGTGACGGTCAAGAAGATACTGGTCGTGGATGACGAGCCGGACACGGTCGCCTACCTGACAGCGATCCTGGAGGACAACGAATACGCCGTATGCTCCGCCCACAACGCGGAGAAGGCGATGGAACTGCTGAACACGGAATTTCCGGATCTGATGCTCGTGGACGTGATGATGCCCGGCGCCTCCGGGCTGAACCTGATTCGCCAGGTTAGGACCCATCCCAAATACGGTGACCTCCCGGTGATCGTGGTTTCCGGAAAGGCCGAGGTCCTCCGAGACGGTTTCCAGTCGTACCTGGACCGTTTGGGCGTGAGGCACCCGGACGGGATCGCAGAGAAGCCCTTCGATCCCGCAAGCCTCCTCAAGATGGTCGACGGTCTGCTGAAGGAGTGACAAAAGAAAAAGGCCGGGTTCCCAACAGGGACCCGGCCTTCTCTAACTGTCTACGGACAAAGATGCTCTCTGCCGATCGACCCGCGATCAACCAGAGTGCTTGCCCATTTTGATTTCCGGCTTCTCTTCAAGACCCTGGTAGTAGGTGATAAGGATCTTGGAAACCTCGGGCCGTGAGAATTCCTTGGGGGGTGCAGTGCCCTCGGACAACATGGCCCGGACCTTGGTCCCTGAAAGCAGGATGAAGTCGTCTTTTGTGTGATCCGGCACGTCGCGCATCATGACGACCTTGTTTAGTTTCTTGGACCAGGCGGTGTGGTCGGCGTTGAAGATTTCGATGTCCATCGCGCCTTTGGGTACTTCGTCGAAAATCGTCTGAGCGTCGAAAGGCCCGTAGTAGTCACCGACACCGGCATGGTCGCGACCCACGATCAGGTGGGTGCAGCCCGTGTTCTGGCGGAACAAGGCATGCAGCACGGCCTCTCTCGGGCCCGCATAGAGCATGTCGAAGCCGTATCCGGTGATCAGAACGGTATTGGGCTCGAAGTATTTCTCGGCCATGACGCGAATGCAAGCATCGCGCACGTCGGCGGGGATATCGCCCTCTTTCAGTTTGCCCAGGAGCATGTGAACGAGGATGCCGTCGGCCTTTACCGCGTGGTAGGCCATGCGGCAGAGTTCTTCGTGGGCCAGATGCATGGGATTTCGCGTCTGAAAGGCGACGATCTTTTCCCATCCAAGTTTCCCCATTTCTTCCCGAATCTGATAGGCCGTACGGAAAGTTTCGGGAAACTCCTTGTCAAAATAGGAGAAGTTGAGCACCTGGATCGGGCCGGAGATGGCGGTCTTGCCGACCGAATTGAAGGCCTTGACCCCGGGATGCTCCATGTCATCCGTGCGGAAGATCTTGTCGGTCATCATCTTCATTTCATCGTCGGTGAAGGTCTCGATCGCATCCACGTCCATGACTGCGAGAATGGGGTTGCCCTCGACGTTCGGGTCTTTGAGGGCAATGCGCTTGGCACCCTGGATGGACGAGGCATCTTCCACCATATTGAGGATGGGTACGGGAAAGAACACGCCGCTCGCCGTCACCATTTTTTCGGCCGCGCCCAGGGCGTCGGCCTTGTTCATGTAACCGGTCAGGGGGTTGAAATAGCCGCCCGCCATCATGACGGCGTTGGCAGCAGCAGCGGAGCACACGACGAGGGAAGGCAAGCCTTCGGCCTCTTTCAGCAAGGCAGCGCGTGCCTTGTCATCCTTGACATACAGCGGATTCAGGGTATCCGACCCATGGGGCTTAATCATGATTCTACACTCCTCCTTCTACGTAATTGGTTTAACTTCGGATTGAAAAACGGGATCTTGGGGTAGCCTAGGGCAGCCTAAGCTTGGCCAAACGGGTGATAATCGATCGTGATGATCCTCCTACATGGAACAACGCTCTAGAATAGACCCGCGCATTCTAGGGGGTGTTTCGCGAAATGTCAAGATGCGGGCTCCTCCCGGAGTGGGGCCCACTGTTTTTCTGATATTTCATAACGAATTGCTATTAATTGCTCCGGTTGGGGCCCTGACGAACCCCGGGAAGGCCCCTCGTTTCGTCCAAGAATCTCGAGGGACGCTCTTGACAGTCGCCAGGGATGATGGTACAAATGCTGAATGAATGATCATTCAGTGTGCGAAACCCCTTCTTCTGGGGTGCGATGTTTGGCAATGCAGGTTTTTTGACGCCAGGGCCATCCTCGTCCGTTGGAGAGTCAGAATCACAGAGAAATCAAGACAGAAATACTGGGTGAAGACGAAGGCCGAAGGACCCTGATTCCCCCTCGATGTTTCCGGTCCGGGCTTCAACGCCGATCCGGAGAGGGTGGGCAAGAACAGAAAAGGAACGGGAAAAAGCAGCCGGTTCTTGACGTAATTGGTTCATTCGCGTATTATTCGTTCCTCTTCGCCTTGATTCGACCCCTTACACTCTATACGCGCTCGATATGATCTGTTTGGCAAAAAGTGGAAAGATCCTCAGTTTCTATCTTTCTCCGATCTCAACCCGAATCATATCATAAGGTCCAAAATGACAGCGGCCTGTGCGTCATGCACGGGATGAAATAGCAACCCTCTGACGAACGCTCAAATACGCATGGAAAGGAGGTATAAGGGGATTCACTGCGATTGTAGGTCTTTTTTGATGAGCGTCTAAGGAATATTCGTAAATCGGTTGGGGGCCGCCCCTTGGTGAGCGGTTACCCCGTTCGTCCAAAGGCAAAGTAGAAGGAGGAAAAACAGTATGCCGAGCTACGTAATCATGGAAAAGTGTGACGGATGCAAAGGGCAGGACAAGACAGCATGCATGCACATTTGTCCGAACGACCTGATGGTCCTGGACGTGGAGACGGACCCGGAGAACCCCAAGGCCTGGAATCGGGATCCCGACATGTGCTGGGAATGTTACAACTGTGTAAAGATCTGCCCCGTGCAGGCCGTGGACGTAAAGGGTTACGCGGACTTCGTCCCCATGGGAGCCAGCGTGGTGCCTTTGCGAGGTTCCGAGGACATCATGTGGACCGTCAAGTTCCGCAACGGTTCCCTGAAGCGGTTCAAGTTCCCGATCCGAACGACGCCGGAAGGCAAAGCAGAGCCCCTGGCCGGATTCAATACGGGATCCGACGACCTCAAGGGCCCCCTGCTCTGCACAGAGCCTGATTCCCTTCGGTATGAGCTTCCTACCCTGAAAAAGTAATTCCGGTTGAGAGGAGGAGAGAGTATGGATACGTCAGCATTTGAGACCGTAGAAGTTAATACCGATCTACTGATCTGCGGCGGTGGAATGGCCGCATGCGGTGCGACCTTCGAGGCGGCTTACTGGGCCAAGAAGCACGGCCTGAAGGTGACCGTAGTGGACAAGGCTGCCATGGATCGAAGCGGCGCAGTGGCCATGGGCCTCTCAGCCATCAACGAGTACATCGGCCTCGCGGAAGGCGAGCACACCGTCGACCAATACGTGAAGTATGTGCGTCAGGACCTGATGGGTGTTTCCCGGGAAGACTTGGTCTATGACATCGCCCGCCACGTGGACGGCAGCGTGCACCTCTTCGAGAAGTGGGGTCTGCCCATCTGGAAGGACGAGAACGGGAAGTACGTCCGAGAAGGTCCGTGGCAGGTCATGATCAACGGCGAGTCCTACAAGGTGATCGTGGCAGAGGCTGCCAAGAATGCCCTGGCCGAGCTGGGGGACGACGGCGAGATCATCGAGCGTGTCTTCATCGTCGAGCCCATCATGGATGGGGATAAGTGCGTGGGCGCGGTCGGCTTCAGCACCCGAGAGAACAAGGTCTATATCTTCAAGGCAAAGGCCGTCATGGCGGTCATGGGTGG
>RCNG010001400.1_pt1 | contig 11945 bp, 11 predicted proteins | sample 2041371 | NCBI WGS metagenome assembly RCNG01 (sample SAMN09708227, study PRJNA481090) | Marine sediment metagenome, whole genome shotgun sequencing project. | biome: marine sediment; feature: ocean; material: sediment; isolation source: Sewage treatment plant 1 marine sediment (STP1) ... | reverse complement strand
CGGCAAAGGACCGTCACTCTTTTCCAGAAGTCCGATCCCGCCACCGCCCCGGTGGGATTGTTGGGGTAGTTCAGGAACAACAGGCGGGTGCGGGCATCCATGAGCCCGGACAGTTCCTCCAGGTCTGGCAAAAATCCGTTCTCGGCCCGCAAACCGAAAGTCCGCGGTTCGCCGCCGGCCAGGATGGTGGCCTGCCCATAGACCGGGTACCCCAGATCCGGCACCAGAACGTTGTCTCCCTCTTCCAGACAGGACATGGGCAGATGCCCGAGCCCCTCCTTGCTGCCCACCAGAACCAGAACCTGATTGACGGGATCCACCCGCACCCGGTGGCGCTTTTCCAGCCAAAGAGCGATGGCCTGCTTCAGCCCGGCGTCTCCTCTTTGTGCGGGGTAGCGATGGCAACGGGGATCGGCCACCGCCCGGGCCATGACCTCGACCAGAGCGGCCGGTGTGGGCCGGTCGGGATCGCCGATGCCGAGATCGACCACACTGGCGCCCTCGGCCAGAGCCTTGGCCTTGGCGGCTTCGATGGCGGAAAAGAGGTAGGGCGGCAGCTTGTCGAGTCGTCCCACGATCCCTGGCTCCCGGTTAGGTGATTCCGAGGTAAAAAAATCCCGCGGATCGATTCGGCGATCCGCGGGACCAATATCGCACAAGGAAGAGGGATCATCCACCCCCGTCATCCCCCCTGGGCGGCTTTTTTCTTGGCCGCATCTTCGCGGGCCTTCAGGCCTTCCATGCGATCCACTTGCCGGGCCCCGTAGGAGGCGTAGCGGGCATGCCCGCTGCTGGCGCATTGCTGGAACTTGTCCCGGGCGGCATCGTATTCGCCCGTGCATTCGAGGGCCAGGCCCCAGGAGTACATGATCGGGGCCATCGCCTCCCGGCCCTTGCTCTCGAATTTCCGGGCCGCGCCGGCAGCTTCGGACTTCGCCAGAGAGCATTGTTGATTTTCCACCATCACCTGCAGCATGGCCGCGGTGGCGTTTTCGTCATTGGGCTTCAGAGCAAGATACTTCTGATAGGCGGCAATGCTGTCCGACCGCTTTTTCAACTGGTCCTGGGCCCGGGCCAGGGTCAACAAAGCGCCCGTGTGATCGGGCTCCTTGGCCAGCAGCTGATCCAGCAGGTTCACGGCACCCGGATAGTCCTTTTGTTTCATCTTCTGCTTGACCATGTCGTAGGTGGTGGACCCCCCAGTCATCCCCCCATATTTCTGGCTCAAACCGGCGTAGTATGTGGCCCGTTCATTGTTGCCGTTGGCCTTCTGCTGGGAGGCCGCCTTGCCGGCCGAATCGGTCAGGAGCTTGAGCACGTGCTCACCGATTTCCGGACACTCATCATAGGCCCGTTCCAGAATATCGACCGACTGGGAATAGAACTTGGCGGCGTTGTGCATGGCGCCCAGGTTGTACAAAACCCCGCAGTCATCCGGAGCCAGCTGTACAGCCTTCATGTATTCCCCGCGGGCTTCCTTGTACTGCTTCAACTTCGCGTAAGCCTTGGCGAGATTGGCGTGATCTCCGGCCTCGGCCTTTTCAGCCCTCAAAACGATGACCTGCTTAAAATAAGGGATTGCTTCGGCAAACAGATCCTTGCCCATGAAAGCGGTTCCGATGCCCCGATTGGCTTCCACGTGTTCAGGACAGACCTGAACGATGGACTGGAGGCGGGATATGGCCGTGTCCCACTGCTTGTTGACCAGGAATTCCTGGGCGGATTGATAGGCGCGGTTGGCTTCCTGTATCTGCCCCGGCTGACATTCGGCCAGGGCCAGGGAAGTTGCGAAAATTCCGGTCAGAACAACAGCCATACACAAAGCATGGCGGATGGAACTGGCATTCCTCTTGGGGAGCAAGGGGGTACCTCCAATGGTCAATTTCGGGTGTTGGGCTGGGGATAAGAAAAAACCCCGGACCTGGTTCGGGGACCTGCCTCAAGTTAACGGACAGCCCCGTATCCTGTCAAACCCCATCCTCGCCCGCCGAATCCGGCCGGGTCGTGATCCTCAAAAAGGCAGGATCTTCAACCTGAGCAACGATTCCAGCACCCCTCCGCCCACGGCCAGGGCCTTGTCACTTACCAGGGAGGGGTTGATCCTCAGGCCGCGGGGGTCCACATCTCCAACCTTCATCCCCACCGAAAGTTCCGCCTGCGGATGGATCAATCCTCGAACCAACCCTTTCAATCCGCTGACCACGGGTTGGTTTTGCACATGGCCCAGGACCGCCCCCTGGTCCACCAGGTCACCAATGGCGGAAAGAGGTGTCAAACGGCCTGTTGCGGGAGATCGCAGCACCCGCAATCCCGTCTGCCCGCCCAGCAGACCCGCCACTCCGGTATTGGGCGCGGCCGACCCACTGGAGATCACCGACCCCAGACGTGCTTCCCGGTGGGTCTCGACGATGAGGTTCGCATCCCGACCGCAGGTGAAACCAGGTCCCAGGCCGATCAGGGGAGTTTGGCCCCTGGGGAGCGCTTCAGGCTCATTTTTGGTCATGCGGGCATCCACCACGGCTTCCACCCGATGACCGGCCAGGTGAAAACCCGCCGGATCAACAACGACCTCGACCCGCCCGGCGGGATAACAAAGGGCTGCCGGATCCACCAACTCGCCGGGAATGTCCTCGACATCAGCCCGGCCGGCGTAGACCGCTTCGCTGAAGGATACCAGGCGGCGGACGGCCAGCGGCTTATCAGTCTCCGCCAGGACCACACGGTACCCACTGCGGACCAGGCGAATCGCCACACCGGAGGCCAGTTCGCCAGCACCTTGGATCCAGATTATCGGTGGCGCGGTCACCGGCGTCTCCGGTAAAGCCGCACGCCCTGCAGGCGTCCCGCCTCATCCAGAAACGGCGGGACCTTACGCATGACATTCAGCGCTTCGGCCAAAATGCTCAGGGCAATTTCCGCGGGTGTTTCGGCGCCGATGTCCAAGCCAACCGGATACTGCATCCGGGCCACCCGTTCCCGGCACCAGTCGTCTTGGGCGAATCGTTGACGCAGGATCGCCGCTTTCGTGCGGCTGGCCAGGGCTCCCAGGAAGGCAAATTCCCGGCCGGTTTTCCGTTCGGCCGCCATCACCGCTTCGAGATAGTCCCCGTCCAAATCATGATTGCGGCTGGCGATGAGCATGGCCCCTTGCGGGGGCACCTCCAGGGTGGATGCGAGTTGGTTGGCCGAGGCCTCCAGGAGATGGACTCCGGACAGATCTTTCAGGTCCTCCAGAAGACCCGGCCGGTCATCGACCAGGGTAAAACGAAAAGGGAGGGCCCGACCCATGGCGACCAGGGCCCGGCCCACATGTCCGGCTCCGATGACGTAAAAGGGATCGGCCTTGGTCACCGGTTCCAGGAAAACCTCCATGTGACCCCCACAAACTCCGAATTCACCAGCCAGATCCAGAGGCAGACAGCGGGGCCGACCGTCTTGAAATACCAGTCGGGCCTCTTCCAGGACCCGGGCCTCCGCGCCACCCCCTCCCACGCTGCCGAATATCGATCCGTCGGGCATGATGATCATCTTGCTTCCGGCCTGGCGGGGTGTGGACAGTCGGGTCCGGATCACCGTGGCCAGCACACCGCTGGTGCCCTGGGCAACCATTTCGGTCAAGCGGCGGTAGATGTCTCCCTCATCGACGGTCAAATTGTGATTCCGGTTCACGGTGTACCTCTTCCATCTTTTGCAGGCCGATTCGGATCAAGGTCAGCGGGCCGATCGAAGTCACGGACAATGCCCGGATCGGAAATCTCCACCTGGGCCGGGGCGGAAAACAACCCTTCTTCAACGGCATGCCCCAGAAAATCCCGCAAGGGCCGGTCCTGCCAATTGTCATGTTGATCCAACAACTCGAGCACCTTCACCGGTAGAACAACGGGGTGGCCAGGGACCCCCTGCCTCACCGGTCGGATGACCCGCCCGGGGTCCCGACGAGAATACCCCTGAAGCAAGTCGAGGGAAGTGGGCGCCACCAGGGGCAGATCCACAGGGTGTGCCCAGACATGGGTACATTCCATCGCTGCGGCCCGCCAGGATCTCCAGGCGGTCAGAAGAGTCAAGGCCGTGTCGCCGCCATCTTTTGCGGTCAGGACACGAAGGTCATCCGTTTTGGGCAACTCACTAATGTAGGCCTGGGCCGTCATCTGCCGGGTCACAACATCGACGCCGAATCCCGCCTCGATATATAAATTGGCAATCATGCGCACGAAGACCGGACCCGAAGGTGACAGGCGCAACAAACCCTTGGGCTCCCCCATTCTGGTACCCAATCCCCGGGCCATGATCACGGCCCGATCTTGGCGAGGTCCGGTCATGCCTCTTCGCTTTTCTTCTGGCAGACGGTGCGGATGGCCGCCGGATTCCCAGCCAGATCACAGAACATCGCCAGGGGCAAACGTTCATGGGCCATGGCCCGCCCCACGAACTCGAACAAACCGATGCTGTCCTGCTGTTCGCCCATGCCGGTCAAAGCCAGGACGCAGGGCAACCCCTCGGGCACCTGGGAGATATATCCCCCGTCCTCCAGTAGCAAGGTCAAGGCGTGGTCCCACTCCCAGGCCGTTGTGGCTTCCAGATCTCTAAGGGGAGGCCAATCCACGCGGCCAAAACGATGTAGGATATCCGCGGTCGCCGATCCGACCGACCCCGTTCCCATCACCGCGATCGCCAGGGACGTCCGTTCTGGCCAGACCGGTTCGCCTGACCTGTACAGTTTGACGGGCATTTTGGCTGCCCCATCCACCTCGGCCAGCACGGTGCGGTCAGGGAAAAACCCGCCGAGATCGTCCACCTCCAGGGGGAGAAGACCGATCCACTTCCCGTCCGCATCAAGCCCGCCATGAAGATAAAAAGCCGGCGGGAGGGACTCGGCTCGGTGATCGGGGAGTTGGCTCAATTCCATTACGGGGATCCCGGAAAGAGGTTCACTCCGCGTCGTGGTGGTCAGGATTACCGGCACGCCCAATTCCTGGTAGACCGCGGCGAAGGACCGCATGAGCGTTGTCTTTCCGCCTGATCCCATCAGGCTGATCACATGTCCGGGTTCGCGGGGAAGAAACAGGTGCCAGGGATCGACAAACTCGAAGTTCACTGGACATCTCCCGGATTGGGGGAAACGAGCTGCAGATACCAGGCGATCAACCTGTCGATCATGATATCCCGGGTGAAGCGGTCCTGGTATCGCCGACGTCCCGCTGCTCCCATTTTTCGGATGGCCGCGGGGTCATCAAGGAAACCTTGCATGGCTGACGCCAGAGCTGCCGCATCTCCGGGAGGAACCAGCAGGCCTGTCCGGCCCGGCTCTCCAACTTCCCTGATCCCCGTGGGAAGATCACTGGCAATGACCGGAACTCCCGCCGCCATGGCTTCCAGCTGAACCAGCCCGAAAGTTTCGCTTGGGTTCACGCTCGGCAGGACCAGAGCGCGAGCTTGGGCCAGATGAGCCGCAACCCCGTCCTGGTCCATGGGACCGGCGAAGACCACCCGATCCTCCAGGCCAAGCTCTGCGGCCCAGGTCTGAAGCTGGGATTCCAAGGGACCTTCGCCGACTATCACGGCCTGGGCGCCGGGAACCAGCGCCAGGGCTTGGAGCAGGATTTCGAGTCCCTTGTACGGCACCAGGCGGCCGACGAAAAGAAAGGGCCCATCGAGTTTCGACTGGATGGTCGCCCAGGGGGCCGGGTCGATCCCGAAGGGAATCACTTTCACTTTTTCCCGCCAGGGGGCCAAAACCGGTGACCCGGAGGCCAATGTCGCCGAAGAGACGCTGATCCCGACCGCCTGTTCCAGGCAGGCATCCACCAGGGGCCGAACCAACCACCTTCCCAAACGCTGACGGGTAATGTCCGCGTGATACCAGACCGCCAAGGGAGGAAGATCCCGGGACCCGGTAGCTTTCAAACCCAACCAGGCCGCGGCCGCCAGGGGGTTGGGCAAATGAAGGTGGACCAGTTCCGGATCAAAACGGGCCATCTCTTTGCGCATCAAACTCATCAGGGAAAGGGTCAAAGGCTGGGAATTGAATTGACCGTATACTGCACCGCGGACCAGTCGGCCAGGTCGGCCGGAATTGGGGCCGGTCACCGATTCCACCTTGTCCAGCGGACCATCGCCGGCGGTCAGGACGGTCACCTCACAGGAGCGGTCCAACAACCCCTCGGTAAGGTTGCGCAGAACGGTTTCCATCCCCCCTAGAAAAGGAGCATAATATTTGCCGATGTGCATGATTCGCATGGCCGGATATTAGGCCATGGGTTCGGGTCGGTCAAAGACCCTATACCGGGGCCTTGTTGAAAACCCGTTTTATATTTAACGTGAGGGTGTGGCCGGAACGTTTGCCTCCCTGCGCCGATCCGGTCCCATGGGGGGATGCGAAAGGGGGCCCACATGTCTTTGGGCATTACTGAAAAACTCATTCTGCGCCAGATCAACCACTGGAATCGATTTAAAGAATTTCTCAAGGACGAAGACGAACAGCGCCCGGCACGTACCGGTCCGGTCATCACCATATCCAGGATGTCCGGCAGCGGCGGTCGCACCCTGGCGACCAACCTGGCCGACAGGCTGGGCATCACCCTTCAGGACCAATCCCTGGTGGACAAAATCGCCCGCGATCGGAACCTGGCCAAATCAGTGGTGGCTCAACTTGACGAAAGCGCCATCAGCCAGGCCGAGTTGTGGGTCCGGGGGGTGCTGAACCAGAGAATATTCCTGAAGGACGAATACCACACCTCCCTGGTCAGCATCGTGACCAAATTGGCCGCGGCTGGAAACGTGATCTTTCTGGGACGGGGCGCCAACTTGATCCTGGGTCACAACGCCACCCTGCGCATCCGAGTAGTGGCCTCCCGTCCGACCCGGTTGGCCAGGATCACCAATCGCACCGGGCTGAGCCGGGCCGAAGCGCGTGCCCTTCTGCAGGAGACCGACCGCAATCGCGAAGAATTCATCCGCAAGGTGTTCAAGGTGAATCCGAACGCGCCCGAGCATTTCGACCTTGTGGTCAACTCCGACCGAATAAAACCCGAAGGCATGCTGGAGATGGTCACCCTGGCTTTGATCGACACCCAGATCGGTGGCCGCGCCCGCCTTCCCAGCCAGGTGTAATCCTTCGGCGCACCAATAAAAAACCCCTCTCCATCCGAAGATGGAAAGGGGTTTGTGTTTGCGGCCGTCCGAAGGACCTGGCCACGATCGCTGAGGACCTGGGCTACATCATGCCGCCCATGCCACCCATGCCACCCATACCGCCCATGCCGCCCATGTCGGGCATGGCCGGAGCGTCCTTCTCGGGCTCATCGGTCACGCAGGCTTCGGTGGTCAGCAGCATGGCCGCGATCGAGGCCGCGTTCTGCAACGCACTGCGGGCCACCTTGGCCGGATCGATGATCCCGGCCGCCATCAAGTCTTCGTACTCCATCGTGGCGGCGTTGAAGCCGATGTTGCCCTTCTTCTCGCCCTTCAAGCGGGCCACGACCAGGGAACCCTCGATGCCGGCATTCTGGGCGATCATGCGCAGCGGCTCCTCGACGGCTCGCATCACGATGTCGCGACCGACGGCCTCTTCACCGGTGAGATCCAGCGCTTTGATGGCCTTGGCGGTCCTAAGCAGTGCCACGCCGCCACCGACGACGATGCCCTCTTCCACCGCGGCGCGGGTGGCGCTCAGGGCGTCCTCCACGCGGTGCTTCTTCTCTTTCATCTCCATCTCGGTGGTGGCCCCGACACGGATGACGGCCACACCGCCGGCCAGCTTGGCCAGCCGTTCCTGGAGCTTCTCCCGGTCGTAGTCGCTGGTGGTATCCTCGATCTGGGTCCGGATCTGGCCGATGCGGGCCTTGACGTCCGCGCCCTTGCCTTTGCCACCGACGATGGTGGTGTTGTCCTTGTCGATGGAAACCTTGGAGCACTGGCCCAGGTCGGCCGTCGTCGTGTTCTCCAGCTTCAGGCCGGCGTCCTCGCTCATGACCCGACCACCGGTCAGGATGGCGAGGTCCTCGAGCATCTGCTTGCGGCGATCACCGAATCCGGGAGCCTTCACCGCGGCGATGTTCAGGGTGCCGCGCAGCTTGTTCACAACGAGAGTGGCCAGGGCTTCGCCCTCGATGTCCTCGGCGACGATCAGCAGGGGCCGGCCCATCTGCGCGATCTTCTCGAGGATGGGCAGGAGGTCCTTCATGCTGCTGATCTTCTTGTCGTAGATCAGGAGGTAGGGGTCATCCAGTTCCACGCGCATCTGCTCGGCATTGGTCACGAAGTAGGGGCTCAGGTAACCGCGGTCGAACTGCATGCCCTCGACGACATCCATTTCCATCTCGGTGCCCTTGGCCTCCTCGACGGTGATGACACCGTCCTTGCCGACCTTGTCCATGGCGCTGGCGATTATCGTGCCGATTTCCATGTCGTTGTTGGCGCTGATGGCCGCGACGCTGGCGATGGTCTCGCTGTCTTTGACCTGCTTGGCCTGGCTCTTGATGCTGGCCACGGCGGCCACGGTGGCGGCCTCGATACCCTTCTTGACAAACATGGGGTTGGCGCCGGCGGCCAGGTTCCGCAGACCCTCGTGGATCATGGACTGGGCCAGGATGGTCGCCGTGGTGGTGCCGTCGCCGGCCACGTCGTTGGTCTTGCTGGCGACTTCCTTGACCATCTGCGCGCCCATGTTCTGGAAGGGCTCGCTCAGGTCGATCTCGCGAGCGATGGTCACGCCATCGTTGGTCACGGTCGGCGCGCCGAATTTTTTGTCCAGAATAACGTTCCGACCGCGGGGCCCGAGCGTGATCTTCACCGTGTTGGCCAGGGCGTCGACACCCTTCTTCAGGCCGTCGCGAGCTTCCTCGCTGAAATGGATCATCTTAGCCATGATTCTATCTCCTTGAAGTTCCGCGGGCATCATTTATCAGGCCCGCCGTCATGGAATGGGTTCAGTTGCGCCTTTTCAGCTAGCCCAGGATGGCCAGCACATCGCTCTCGCGCAGGATAAGAAAATCGTCGCCGCCGACGTTCACTTCGGTGCCGGCGTACTTTCCGTACAGGACGATGTCACCCTTCTTGACTTCACAGGCGACACGATCGCCGTTGTCACTGATGGAACCGGGGCCCACGGCCACGATCTTGCCCTGTTGGGGTTTTTCCTTGGCGGTATCGGGAATGATGATTCCGCCCTTCATGGTCTCCTGCTCCATGGGAGCAACGATGACGCGATCGGCCAAAGGCTTGATATTGAGAGCCATTCTGCATCCTCCGTTCGAGCTGGTGAAACCAGCGTCCATCTTATGGTCGCAACCGTTTTAGCAGTCTCGACCGTTGAGTGCTAATCGATGCGGAATATAGGTGATCCACCAAAGCCCGCAAGGGAATTTCCCGGAAAATCGACGGAAAAGGAGTTAGGTCGGCAGAACTGCCATTTTGACAGTCAGAGGTTATCGATTTGACAGCATGGCGGCCCCACGCAGTGTCCAATGGGGGTCGAGAAACCAATCCTGTTCTTCAATATGGACTCCCAGGCCACCGGTCACGACCACGGGCATCTGTCCGTAGCGGGTCAGAATGCCCTCCACGATGGTGCGGACCCCACCTGTTCCAGCGTGCCAGGCACCCGCTGCCATGGCCGCTTCGGTATCGCAGCCCACCTCCCAGGAAACCGGACCGAAGGGTACAGGCCTCAACCTGGACGCCATTTCGCCGAGCTTCTGGGCCGCCAGGGCCATCCCTGGGGCAATCATGCCGCCGACAAAAACACCGTCCAGCAATAGATCGAAGGTGGTGGCGGTCCCGGCATCGACGACCAGGGCGGTGGGTAATCCGGCCGCGGCCGCGGCCGCCACGTTGCACAGGCGGTCAGGGCCCACCCGGGCCGGTTCGGTCACCCCTAGGGTGAAGGGAAGGTTGCTGGTATGATCCACAATCTCCAGATTCAGGCCACCGGGCAACAAACCGGCCACCCTGGGAACCACCGACGTCAGCACCACGGGAGGACAGCCGGCGGCAGCGTGGATTTGCCGGAAGGAATCACGGAAGGCATTTTCCTCACTCGGGGTGGTTGGGTGATCCAGGATCCCCAGCTCACGCAACGGCACCCCGGGAGCCAGCCGGGTTCGCGACCCTTCCACCAGGGCCGGTTGCTGGCCGTCTCCGTCCCAGGCCGCGCAGGTGACGCGAGTATTTCCCGCATCCACGATCAGAGCTTTCATCGGCCCTCCTGTAAATCACTTACCGATGGTGACCCGGCGGGAGGTATTTCCGGGTTTTGCAACGGTGTCAGGTGGACATCACCGGCGCTGAACAGCATGACCCGGCCCTGGTTATCGGCGACCTGAAGAAGGCCGTTGTCATCAATGCCCATGGCGCGCCCCCGGATATTTCCACCCCCCGATTTCAAGTGGATCTCTTGCCCCAGCAAACAATCCAGGTACGACAGGGTGGATCGATACGGACCCCAGCCCTGATCCTGGAACTGATCCAATTCCTGTTCCACTCGGGCCATGATGCGGCCGCCCACTTCGCCGCCGCGAAGATGCCGACCGGTTTCGATCAACGTGCTGGTGGCGGTGACCTGCAGATGCGGAGGAAAATCACCCAGGGCCACGTTCAGATTCATGCCCAGGCCTGCTACCACCAATTTCTGGTCCCGGTTCCAGGTGTTTTCCAGAAGAAGACCCCCCAGTTTCCGCTTCCCGACCACTATGTCGTTGGGCCATTTGAGCCGGGCGTCCACCTGGAATTCCTCGCGCATGACCAAAACGGTCACCAGCCCCAGCCACACGGAAAATCCCTGGGCGAAAGAAGCCCGGTGAGGCGGCACCACCACCGACAGGTGAAGGCCGCCACAGTCTTCCCAGCTTCGACCCTGACGCCCCTTGCCGGCGGTTTGCCGGCAGGCGACCACCATGGTGCCGGGAGCTGGATCCTTTACCGGGAGCAGCTTTTCCTGCTGCCGGGCCTTCCAGCCCCAGCCGTCCCAGCGGCAGAACCGCCCCAGAGCTGCTTCGCCGCAACCTCGCAGAAATTCATTGGTGCTGCCGACTTCATCCAGCAGATACAGGTGGCCGCTGTCACGGAGCAGCCGGGGGCCCACCTGGAAAACATCCAGTCCGAACCAGTCCCGGGCCACGCTACTTTGGCGGAACAACCGTTTCATGAGGACTCCACATCCAGTCCCAGATCCAAGGCCCCCGCCGAATGAGTGAGTCGTCCCACGGAGGCACCATCGACCCCGGCCCTGGCATACTGGGCAATGGTCTCGAGGGTGATGTTCCCTGAGGATTCGAGCAGGGTCTTCACGCCGGCGGCATCCCGGCGGACCACGGCCTCGGCGGTGTCCGAAACCGTGAAATTATCCAGCAGGATCCAATCCACCTGCAAGGGAAGGATCTGTTCCAGCTGGTCCAGGGTGTCCACTTCGATCTCGACCGCCAGGTCGGGATAATTTCGTCGGGCCTGGGCCACCATCGATTCCATACTACCGGCGGCGCCCGCCCAGTGGTTGTCCTTCAGCATGATGCGATCATAGAGCCCCAGACGATGGTTGTGGCCTCCGCCACACCGCACGGCATACTTGGCCAAACTGCGGTATCCCGGGAGGGTTTTCCGCGTGTCCAGAACCCGGCACCCGGTGCCGGCCGCTTCTTTCACATACCGGGCGGTCAGGGAAGCGATGCCTCCCAGATGCTGGAGAAAATTCAGGGCCGCCCGTTCCCCGGTGAGGATGGAGCTGACCGGACCGGCGAGGCGAGCCACCACCGTCCCGGTGTCCACGGGTGCCCCGTCGGCAAGCACCAGATCCACCTTCACGGCAGGATCAACCTGGCCATAAACCATTTCCAGCAGAGGGAGACCGGCGACCACCCCCGCCTGGCGAGACACCACCAGACCTCGACCGATTGTCGTGGGGTCCACCGAAATGTTGGTGGAAACATCCCCGGACCCCACATCCTCTTTCA
>RCNG010001399.1_pt1 | contig 11950 bp, 11 predicted proteins | sample 2041371 | NCBI WGS metagenome assembly RCNG01 (sample SAMN09708227, study PRJNA481090) | Marine sediment metagenome, whole genome shotgun sequencing project. | biome: marine sediment; feature: ocean; material: sediment; isolation source: Sewage treatment plant 1 marine sediment (STP1) ... | reverse complement strand
CCCTTCTCGGTGGCAACGATGAAGTAACCGAGCTCACCCTTGGGGCTCTCAACCGAGCCATAGACCATGCCTTCCTTCGAGCGAAGGATCTTTGGCGCCTTGGCCATGATCGGGCCGTCAGGGAGGCGATCGAGGCATTGGCGGAGGATGCGCACGGACTGGCGCATCTCCTCGACCCTTACGAGGTAACGGTCATAGGTGTCGCAGTTGGTGCCGGTCGGGACCTTGAACTCAACCTCGTCGTAGCGGTCGTAGGGGAAGACCTTTCGGATGTCCCACTCGATGCCGGAGCCACGCAGCGGCGGTCCGGTCAGACCCATCTCGATGGCGTCTTCTGGTGGGATCACCCCGACGCCGACAGTGCGTTTTTTCCAGATGCGGTTGGTGGTGAGCAAGGTCTCGTACTCGTCAATATGTCCCGGGAAGGAATCGACGAACTGCGCGCATTTTTCGAGCCAGCCTTCTGTAAGCTCGTAGGGCAGTCCGCCGATCTTCATGCAGTTGAGGGTCAGCCGGGCGCCGCAATACTCCTCGAAGAGATCGAGGATCGCATCGCGCTCGCGAAAGGTATAAAAGAACGGCGTGATGGCGCCGATGTCGACCGCGTGGGTGGCGAGCCAGACGAGGTGGCTCGCCAGGCGCTGCATTTCGGCGAGGATCATTCGAATGTACGCCGCTCGGGGTGGAATCGTGATTCCCAGGAGCTTTTCCATCGTCACGCAGAAACCCTGGTTGTTGTGCGCGGCGTTGACGTAGTCCAGACGGTCCGTGTGCGGCAAGCATGCCGGGAACGCCATGGTTTCGAAGAGCTTCTCCGTGCCTCGGTGGAGATAGCCGATGATGGGTTTGGCTTCGACGATGCGTTCGCCGTCGAGCTTCATCTGCACCCGCAAGACACCGTGGGTCGCCGGGTGCTGTGGCCCGAAGCTGACCTCCATCTCCTCGACGTCGAACAGGGGACGATCTGGTCCGTTCATGCTCCTGCCCCCTCCTCGTCTTCGGCACGCGGCGGTCCGCCGTCGGGCGGGTAGACATCTGGATAGATGGCGGCGCCGGTGTCGATGCCTTCGACGGGAAAGTCCTTCCGCAACGGGTGGCCGTTGAAGCCCTCCCACATGAGGATGCGTTCCAGATTCGGGTGCCCTTCAAAGACGACTCCGAAGAGATCGTAAACCTCTCGTTCCAGCCAGTTGGCAGTCTTCCAGACAGGCACGACGGAGTCGATGGTCTCGTCCTCGGCGACCGTCGTGATCAACCGCAGTCGTTTCGAGTCGTCGTGCCGGTGCATCCAGTAGACAACGTCGAATCGCCCGCCCTCGCGGTCGGGCCAGTCCACCGCGGTGAGGTCAACCAGGAACCGATAGCCCCGTTCGTCCTTCAGGTAGCGGCAGATGTTCTGGATCTGGTCGCGCGGAACCGTAAGCGTCGTCTCGCTGACGAACCGGTCGGCAGTCAAAACAGCGCCCTCGATTGCTTCGCCGAGAGCGACGGCGTCTGCGTCATCACCTGCGTCTTCGTGCACCGGAGGAACTGGTTTCGCGACCCAGGGGTCCTCAGGGCCTGCGGCTTCTGCGGCGGCTTTCTTCGCTGCGGCTTTGGCCTTGGCGGCGGCGATTTTAGCTGCCTTTTCGGCAGCTGCGTCGGCGGCGGCTGCGTCTTCAGTCTCCGGGGTCGGCTTGTCGTCACTCATGCTCTGCCCCTCACGACGCCCGTGTTCGAGCGATGGTCTGACGATCGATCTTCCGTTGGAGCTCCATCAGGCCGTACAGCAGACCCTCCGGACGTGGTGGGCATCCGGGGATGTAGACATCGACCGGAATGATCCGGTCAACCCCCTGCGTTACGGCGTAGGTGCGGTACGGTCCTCCGCAGGTGGCGCATGATCCCATCGCGAGCACGTACTTCGGATCGGCCATCTGGTCGTAGAGGCGTTTGACGATCGGCGCCATTTTTTCAGTCACGGTTCCAGCAACGATCATCATGTCGGCTTGGCGTGGGGTTCCGCGAAAGACCTCGGCGCCGAATCGCGCCATGTCGTACCGTGGGTCCAGCGTCGCCATCATCTCGATGGCGCAGCACGCGAGCCCGAACTGCATCGGCCACAACGAGGATCGCCGCGCCCAATTGAAGATGACGTCATACGACGTCGTGATGATGTTCTTTTCGAAACGATCTTCGATCAAGCCCATTCGAGCGCCCCCCTCCTCCAGGCATAGATGTACCCCACCAGGAGGATGGCCAGGAAGATCAGCATCTCGATGAATCCGAACAGGGCCAGCCGTTCAAAAGACACGGCCCACGGAAAGAGAAAGATGGTCTCCACGTCAAAGACTACAAACAGCACCGCGATCAGGTAGTACCGGATCGAAAACCGGGTGTCGAAGGCTTCGGTGTCGGTCTTGACTCCGCATTCGTAGGGCTCGGCCTTGACCGGGTTCGGCGAGCCGGCACGCACGACCTTGGCCATGAGCAGGGCGATGATCGGGAATGAAATTGCCACCAAGGCGTACACAAGGATGGGAACGTAGTGCTCCACGGTCCGCCTCCTCCCTCCAGGACCGGCTCATTCTATAAGCCCGCCTGCGCTTGTCAATGTTTTCACAAGTGGAGGGTGGCGACGCCGAGAGGCCCCCCCTCCCGCCGGGAGGTGGAATGGTGGGAGGGGGGGGGATGCCGGTCAACAACCGGCGGGGCGCTCAGTCCATCTGTTTTCGGAGGATGGCCGGGATCTCGTACTCGTCGCCTATGTTGACCCCATACTCCGTATTTGGCGCCTGAGGGATAAAAAAGGCCGTACGCCGGTTTTCGGCTGGCACTTCTGCCGCCGGACCTGCCGGGGCCGAGGCGTCCACTCCACGAATGGCCTTGCCCATGGGGAGTGAGCTCGCCTCCTGAGCGTGGTGGAAGCCGGTTGCAATGACTGTGACCTGCAGGGAGTCTCCCATGGTCTCATCGATCACTGCCCCGAACAGGACCTGAGCGTCGCCGTCCGTGCCCTCGGTGATGATTTCGGCAGCATCGTTGATCTCGGCCAGGGTAATGCCTTCGCCACCGGTGATATTGATGAGCAGGCCTCTGGCGCCTTCGATCGAGGTCTCTTCGAGCAATGGAGATGCGATCGCCTGCTGCGCGGCTTCGACTGCCCGATGCTCGCCAGATCCCGTCCCGATACCCATGATGGCGTGGCCCATGCCCTGCATGACCGTGCGCACGTCGGCGAAGTCACGGTTGATGAGGCCGGGCACCGTGATGATGTCGGCTATGCCTTGCACCGCCTGCCGTAGGACGTCGTCGGCGATCGCCATGGCGTCGGTGAACGCCGTATTGCGTTCGACGAACTTGAGCAGGCGGTCGTTGGGAATCGTGATCAGGGTATCGACGTGCTCGGCCAAGGCTGCGATGCCCTGATCGGCCTGACGCGCCCGCCGTGACCCTTCGAAGGCGAAGGGTTTTGTCACGACCGCCACGGTCAGGGCGCCGACGTCTTGCGCCATCTGGGCGATGATGGGCGCTGCCCCGGTTCCGGTACCGCCGCCCATGCCGGCGGTGATGAAAACCATGTCCGAGCCTTCCAAGAGGTCGTAGATCCTCTTGTCGGCCTCGATCGCAGCCTGTCGCCCGATCTCGGGGTTGGCCCCGGCGCCGAGGCCGCGCGTCACCTCCTGACCAAGCTGGAGCTTGACCGGTGCCATGCTCTTCTCCAGGGCCTGGGCATCGGTATTTGCAGAGACGAACTCGACGCCGGTGAGGCCAGTCTCGATCATGCGGTTCACCGAGTTGCAGCCACCGCCCCCAACCCCGAAGACCTTGATCTTCGCCGGGGCCATCATCTCGTCCAGGAGAATGCCCGGCGCCTCAACCGGCGCCATCTCACCGCACTCTTCTCCCGTCGTCGCACCGCCCTTTTTTTCGTCATCGATGTAGATCATTTCCACCTCCCAAATCGAATATCTCGCCGAGGGCCCATCGCAGTCGACTCATCAGTCCAGCCACGGCTGGTTTTCCGTTCGCATTTTGCAGCTGCCGCTGGTGTGCCAGTCGCACGAGCCCGATGGCCACCGCCCACTCCGGACCCGCCACCGGTTCGACCTCGCCGGCCAGGTCCCTCGGCATGCCAATTCGCGCGTGGTGTCCGAAGATCGCTTCTGCGACCTCCTCCATACCGTCGATGCGCGAGCCACCCCCGGTGAGCACCACGCCCGCCCGAGGCACCCGGTCCAGCTCCATGTTCGCGAGCTCACGGGCCACTCCAACGAAGAGCTCCTGCGCTCGTTCGTAAAGCACATTCGCCGCCGCTCTTCCTTCGATGATCTGATTCCCGTTGCCCGACAGTGTCGGAACCTCGACCCCGACGAGGTCGAGATCGCTCTTTTCGAGGGACACGCCGACCTGACGTTTGATCTTCTCGCCGCCTTCGGTGGTGGTCTGGATCACGGTTGCGAGATCAGCAGTGAAGTGACGGCCCCCAACCGGGAAGACCCCGCCAGAGACCACTGTGCCGTCCCGCCACAGGATCCACTCACTCGTCGCATGACCGATGTCCAGGAGCAGGCAGCCAAACTCCTTCTCATCCCTGGAGAGCACGGCTTCCGCTGCTGCCAGCGGCTCGTAGAACAGGCCGGTGACCTTGACCCCTGCCCGGTTCACCGCCTGCTCGACGGTGTCGGCGTGGGCATTGGTGGTGAAAAGCACGTAGGCTGTCGCATCCAGCCGGCGGCCCACCATGCCTACGGGGTTTTCGAGTCCCGGTTGGCCATCGAGCGCGAAACCACAGGAGATGATGTCGAGCACCCGGTACTCCGACGGAATGTCGATCTCGGCGCACCGTGCGAGAGCAATATCATGGTCGCCCCAGCTCACTGCGTGGTCCCGCCCCGTCACCGGTGTTGACGCGGTCGAAGGAGTGCCCCGCACCGGGGTTCCTCCGAGCGCGATCGACGCCAGCTCGACGGGTACCGAGGCCATCGCCTCGGCCTCTTCGGCCGCAGTGCTCACTGCGGTTGTGACCTCGTCCAGAGCGGCGACGATGCCTTTGCGGGCGCCGTCGTGACGCGCCTCCCCACAACCCTTGATCACCATCCGGTGCGGTTCGGGGGTGGCGACCACGACCTTCACCGAGGCGGAGCCGACGTCAATCCCGACGAATGACCGCTCGTCGTTCACCCGAGACCTCCCACGACGACCCGGTCGTCGAATCGCAGATCGGCCCAAAGCGGGGCCCTGCCTTCTGTCCTCTTCTCAAGCCACCACGCCTCGGTGGGGCTGCCGCCCGGGAGCACTCTCACGGTTACGGGGTCACCTGCGCCTGGCTGCGATCGCAGGCGGACCTCGAGGTCCAGCGGCGTCACTTCCCGCACGCTGAGCACACTGCCGCGATGGCCACCTGCAAAGCGCCGGCCAACCGCCAACCCACGCCGCAACCGGACCTCGTCCGCGCCGAATCCCTCGAGGATCGGAGGCGAAGGCCCTTGCAGACGACGGCCCGGTCGGCCGTCGCACGAGACCGCTCTCCACCCCGTGCCGACGGGAATGGAGCCGCAGTACTCTTCTTCCGCGGCCCTTACGACAAGCGTGCCGGGAAGCTGGAGTTCGACATCGACGTCCGCGATGCCCGGCCATTGCTCGGCCTGCCGGCGCACCCACTGCAGGTCGACCGTTGGCACCCATTGTCCGCGCAAATCCACAAGGTCCTCGGCGACCGCCGCCGGCAGGCCAGGGCAGGTTCGAACTGAAACTGCCTGTAGCCGCCACGAGGCTGCGAGCCAGATGACTGCGGCGATGGCTGTGAGACTCAGGCCCAAACGCAGGTGGAAGCCGCGCCGGGAACGTGGTGGGGTCTTCGGCTGCGGCCTGAGACTGTCCGGCAGGAATGAACCGTTGGTCGCCGTCATGGTCCGGCCTCCAACCACAACCTGCCGACCCTGTCGACGTCGCCCGCCCCGAGGGTCATGAGCACATCGCCGGGCTCGAGGATTCTGTCCAGAACCTCCGGCGCTGCTTCGACCGACTGGCCGTCTACGACTTCGCCACCCTGCTTCGACCTTGAGGCCGCTTCCTTCACGAGACGGTGGCTGATTCCGGGGATCGGCGCTTCACGAGCGGCGTAGATCGGCAGGACGATCAGACGTTCCGCCATACCGAGAACACGGCCGAAAGCCTCGGCGTGCTCCTTCGTCCGGCTGAAAAGATGGGGTTGGAAGACGACCACGATCCGCCGCCCGGGGTACATCTGAGTTGCGGCCGACATCACGGCTTCGACCTCGGTAGGGTGATGGGCGTAGTCGTCCACCACGGTGACGCCGGCACGTTCCCCGACGTGTTCGAAACGCCGGCCGACTCCGCTGAAATCAACAGCGGCCGCAGCCAGGCTGTCGAAATCGACGCCGAGCTCGATGCCGGCGCCGATGGCAACCAGGGCATTGCGTACGTTGTGCTCCCCACCGAGGGGCGACGTAACCCTTCCAAGGCATCGATTCTCGAGCACGACCGTGAAGCCGGTGCCGCCCGGCCTCGCCTCCAGGTCGATCGCCCGCAAACCACAGCAGGGTCCGGTGCCGTAGACGACTGTTTTTCCTCGCACATGAGTTTCGAGGGCGAGCGCATCCGGGTCGTCACCGCACAAAAAAACGGTGCCGTGAAAGGGTGCAAACGAGACGAACTCGGCAAAGGCCGATCTCAGTGCCTCCCGGGAGCCGTAGTAGTCCAGGTGATCTGCGTCGATGTTGGTGACGACGCCGATGACGGGATCGAGCTCGAGAAAAGAGCGATCGTACTCATCGGCTTCGCAGACCGCCACACCGCCTCGACCGCGGCGGCCAAAGGCCTCGAGGGATTTGACCAGCCCGCCGACTGCGAATGTCGGCGCCAAGCCCGTGCGGGTCAGGAGATGAGCCAGTAAGGCGGACGTCGTGGTCTTGCCGTGTGTCCCGGAGATGGCGACGGTCGTATCATGCCGCACGACCTCGGCGAGCAGCTCGGCGCGGCGCACGATCGGCGTCCCTGCGCGTCGGGCCGCCTCGATTTCAGGGTGGTCGGCAGCAACGGCCGCCGTGATGATGACTGCATCGGCGTCACGTACGTGCAGCGGGTCGTGACCGAGGGATACGACAGCACCGCGGGAAGCGAGCCGGAGAGTTCGTTCGCTCTCGGCGACATCACACCCGCTGACCGTGAGACCGTCGTCGAGCAGGATCTCGGCGAGCCCGCACATGCCGACGCCGCCGATGCCGACGAAGTGAACCCGGTCGGTTTCGCCCCACCGGTTCATCCGACACCCCCGAGAGACAGCAATCTGTCCGCGATGCGCCGTGCGGCATCAGGCAAAGCGACTGCGCGGGTGGCTTTGCCCATGGCCATGAGCCCGGTGTGGTCGGATAGAAGCTCGACGAGAATCTCGGCGAGTCGGCGACTACCGGCCAGGTGCTCACTGAGCACGACTGCACCGCCGGCGCTCTCGAGCGAACGAGCATTGAACTCCTGGTGATTGCCGGCCGCGGCGGCGAAGGGTACCAGCAGGGCGCCCCGCCCGGACGCCGCCAACTCCGAGACCGTCAGAGCCCCTGCCCTGGCAACGACGAGATCCGCATTTGTGAGAGCCTCCCAGGGCTCTTCGAGGAACGCCTCCACCGTCGCCTCCAGGTGGAGGTCGGCGTATGCGGTTCGGACCACCTCGGTCCAGCGCGACCCTGCCTGGTGAACAACCTCCACCTCGAGACCCTGCTCGCGAATGGTCACGAGGGCCCGGGGCAGACTGCGGTTGAGGAAGAGGGACCCTTGACTCCCGCCAAGGACCAACAGGCGGGGCACCTTGGCGGGCGCAACCGCGGCGACATTGAAGAACTGGCTCCGCACCGGGTTACCGGTCCACTCCGCCGGCATCGACGGAAAGTGGGCAACGGCATCCTTGAATCCACAGCACACCAGGTCAGCCCACGGCGCGACCGCACGATTAGTCCAACCGGGGACGGAGTTCTGCTCCTGAAGCATCCACGGGATCCCCAGGAAACCTGCGGCAAGAACGCCGGCCGCAGACGCGTATCCGCCGACCCCGAGAACGACATCAGGATCGAACTCCAGGGTGAGCTTGATCGCCGTCCAGACAGCCCGTGGCAGGAGACCGAGTGCGCGGGCGGCTGCGGCCGGCCGGCGAGCATGAATGCCTTCGACCTCGACGAGGGTGATCGGAAGACCACGATCACCGACCAGACCCTTCTCCAATCCGCGTTGGGCGCCGAGCCAGTGCACTTCGATTCCTCTGTCGGCAAGCTCTTTGGCAACCGCCAGTCCGGGGAAGATGTGGCCTCCGGTTCCGCCACCCGCAATCAGTACTCGCCTGCTCACGATCGGATCTCCCGCGAGAGATTGAGCAGGAGCCCCATCGACACGAGGGTCACCAGAAGATCGGTCTTGCCATAGCTGACCAGCGGGAATGGAATACCCTTCGGAGGCAAAAGGCGCAGGCAAACCAGCATATGGAGCAGCGCCTGCACACCGAAAGTGAAGGTGAGCCCGAAGGCGAGCAGTGCGCGCGCCGACTCGGCCTGGCGCCAGGCCAATCGCAAGCCGCGCCAGGTGATGAGCGCAACCAGCGCGACCAGTATTGTGAGGCCGGCGAGACCGAGCTCCTCGGCCATGCTCGCAAAAACGAAATCCGTGTGTGGCTCGGGCAAGAAAAAGAGCTTCTGCAAGCCCGAACCGTATCCCTTGCCGAGGATGCCGCCGCTGCCGATTGCGACCAGACTCTGTTGACTCTGGTATCCGTATCCCGCTGCGTAGGCGGAGGCACTGGCGCCTCCGCTGATGAAGGCCTTGACCCGTTCGAGCCGATAGGGCGACTGCAGGATCGCGACCACCGCGCCGACGAGTGCGATCACCATCGGCGCCGCAAGCAGTCGCAGAGGCAAACCGGCTACGAAGGTCATCGCACCGACAGTGACCACGATGAGTGCTGCGGAGCCGAGGTCCGGCTCGCCGAGAACCAGCCCAGCGGTGATGGCCGACGCTCCGGCGACTGCCCCCAGACTGAGCCAGTCCCAATCGCGAGACCGGCCACGCGCCAGAAAGACGGCGGCGAAGAGAATGACGGCGAGTCGCGCCACGACCGACGGTTGAACGGAGCCTCCAGAGAAGCTGAGCCAGCGATAGGTGTGGTTGATCGGAGGTTGCAGGTAGGCCCCAATCAGCAGGAACCAAGATCCAACAACAATGAACGTCACCACCTTCGGCCGCAGAAGGACACCGGTCTTGAGGTGCATCACGGCGATCATCACGAAGAAACCAATGACTGCCGTCGCCGCCTGCCAGGTCACGAAGTAGGATGCCGGGCGATTGTACCGCTCCGTTGCAAGTACCCATGAAGCTGAGCCCATGACCGCCAGGCCGACCGCCGTGAGGGCGACGGTGGCGCCGAAGAGCAGGCGGTCGAAATGCTGGGTTATGGGCATGAGGCCCCTCCCACGTTTCGCGCCAGCTCGGCGAATTTCTCGCCCCGTTCCGGATAGCCGGAAAACTGGTCGAAGGAGGCGCAGGCAGGCGCCAGTACGACGACCTGGCCGCGGTCGGTCTCGCGGCGAGCGTGCTCGACGGCCCGCTCGAGGGTTTCACACTGATCGAGGGGTACCCCATTGCCCACCGCCTGCCCGATGGCCGCGCCGTCGCGGCCGATGAGGTAGACCCGAGCGGCGATACGGTGCACGGCCTCTGCGAGGAGGGTAAAGTCCTGACCTTTTCCGAGACCACCAAGAATGAGGTGAACAGATTTTTTGGGGTACCCGGAAAGTGCTGCGAGAGCAGCGCCCGCGTTGGTCGCTTTCGAGTCGTCCACCCACCGGACGCCGTCGGCTTCGTGGACCACCTGGTGACGGTGAGGCAATCCGGTGAACCCCTTGAGGGTCGTTCGGATGTTCTGTCGAGACGTTCCTATTGCTATTGCGGCAAGGCTCGCGGCCAAGGCGTTGGCGACGTTGTGGAGACCGGAGAGGGCAAGCTCGGAGCTTGGCATCAGGTCCTTTCCATCGATGACGAGCACGTTGCGAGCGAGAAAAGCGTCGGCTGTGCCCTCAAGAGCGAAGAACCGGGGTTGGGCATCTCCGCCGGTCGCGGCAACCATCGCATCGTCGGCGTTGAGGATTCTGATGTCCGAAGAACCCTGATTGGCGAAGAGTCGACCTTTCGCAGCCGCATAGCTCTCCATGTCGGGGTGGCGCTCAAGGTGATCCTGGCTGAGGTTGAGAAATACCCCCACATCGGGCCGGAGATCGATGAATGTCTCGGCCTGGAAGCTCGACACCTCGAGAACCCATTCGTGCCAGCCACCGTCAAGAACGAGCTGGGAGGCAGCGGGTCCGAGATTGCCGCCGGCCACGGCATGCCTGCCGGCGGTCCTGAGCATCTCAGCGATGAGGGTGGTCACTGTGCTTTTCCCGTTGGACCCGGTGACCGCCACAAGAGGGGTGTCGGGGCGGTGGCGCCACGCGAACTCAATCTCGGACAGGACCGGAATGCCACGGATGCGGGCGCTTTGGATCAGTGCCATGTCTGACGGGACGCCGGGAGAAAGGACGACGAGCTCGACCCCCTCGAGGCACGCCTCAGGGTGGCCGCCCAGGGCCAGGGACGTTCCCGCCGGCAGACCATCGAGCACTGCGCCCAACTCCTTCTCACTGCGGTTGTCGGTGACGACCACTGAAGCCCCGTCCGCACTGGCGAGGCGTGCCGCCGCCAGGCCCGATTGACCGAGGCCGACGACCAGTGTCCGTGCAGCTTGCAGCGTCTCCACCTCTACCTCAGCTTCAACGTGGCCACGCCGGCCAGCGCAAATACCAGGGCGATGATCCAGAAACGAACCACGACCTGGGTCTCGCTCCAGCCGAGGAGCTCGAAATGGTGGTGCAGCGGCGCCATGCGGAAGACTCTCTTCCCCCGCAGCTTGAAAGAAACGACCTGAATGAGAACCGACATGGCCTCGAGCACAAAAAGCCCGCCAACCAGCACCAGGAGCAGTTCCTGCTTGGCGATGACGGCGACGATACCCAGGCCCCCTACCAGGGCGAGGGAGCCCACGTCTCCCATGAAGACCTGCGCCGGGTGGCAGTTGAACCACAAGAACCCGATCGCCGCACCGACCATGGCGCCGGTGAATATTGTCACCTCTCCGGCGTCGGATACCGGAACGATGCGCAGGTAGTCGGCGATTTTTGAGTGGCCCGCCACGTAGACGAATACGGTGTATGTGGTTGCTGCGATCGCAACGGCGCCGACCGCCAGGCCGTCGAGACCATCGGTGAGGTTGACTGCGTTCGACGTGCCGATGAGGACGAGGACAACGAACGGCAGGTAGAAAATGCCAAGCGGAAGCAGCAGCTCTTTGACGAATGGCAACGCGATGGCGCCGGCGTGGACCGACGGCTCTGCAACGGCCCTCGCCGCGAGCCCGCCGCCGAGCCCGACCAGCACCTGGAGTACGAGCTTCTGGCGCGTCGTCAGGCCGAGGTTGCGACGATACCGGACCTTGATGTAGTCGTCGGCGAAGCCGATGCCGGCGAAGCCGATGGTCACCGCCAGAACCGTCCACACGTAGGGGTTGGTAGGATCGGCCCACAGCACCGTAGAGATGACGATCGCGCCGATGATGAGCACTCCCCCCATGGTCGGGGTTCCCGCCTTGACCTGATGGTGACTGGGTCCCTCTTCGCGGATGGCCTGACGAATCTGGAGCCTGCGCAGGCGGTCGAGCAGCCATGGACCCAGGACGAGACTAACGAAGAATGCCGTTGCGAGCGCGAGGCCGGTTCTGAACGTGATGTAGCGGAACACGTTGAAACCGCTGAAGGTCTCGTGGAGTGAGTAAAGGAGCCAGTAGAGCATCAGGCGCCTCCACCCCGGATGAGGGCGGCGACCGTGAGGGCCTCGTAGTGCGGGTTGAGCTCGCTCTGGGTGCGCGCGCGAAATC
>RCNG010001398.1_pt1 | contig 11950 bp, 11 predicted proteins | sample 2041371 | NCBI WGS metagenome assembly RCNG01 (sample SAMN09708227, study PRJNA481090) | Marine sediment metagenome, whole genome shotgun sequencing project. | biome: marine sediment; feature: ocean; material: sediment; isolation source: Sewage treatment plant 1 marine sediment (STP1) ... | reverse complement strand
TGCTGAAAATCCATTAGAATGACAACTTTTGAATTTTCAGCATAAGGTACATGGTGGATATAGGTATTATAGGTTGACGGCATTCTTGGTGTGGATGCGGAAGGTGTCGTCGAAGCTTCCTGGAAACTCGGAATCGAAGTTCGAGTCGAAACCGCCGGTGCGGTAGTAGAATTCGAAATAGTACAGGCGCTTGCTCTTCGGCCAGATGTCGCCCAGGAACAACCCTTCTCCCCATGCCGGATGGCAGCAGATGATGTCCGGGTTAAACCCCTTGCGCTTCAGCTCGATGGCCACCCGTGTCACCGCCTGGGCCCGGCGGACGCCGTTTTCCAGGTTGCGGACATAGTGATGGGTGGCCGGCGACGCCCCACGTGGCGTCTCGTACCCGATCTCCGTCACCTTGGGATGCCGCAGCCGACCGAGGTTGGGCTTTTCGCCGATTGCCAGAACCTTATTGCGCGGATCGTCGGCAAGGGCAGCGGCGATGTGCTTGTACTGCCCCGGAAAGTTCTGGTGAACGAAAAGTACTTTCATGGCAAAGCTCCCTCGCACGGATCGTCGGGTTACGGTTGCAGCCGTTGCCCTTGCGCGCAGAATTGGGCGTCACGGGAACGGCCGGTCGAACCTCCGATTTTGCAACGGCAACATTGCCACCCGGTTAACCGTGTTTAGGCATCAGCACCGTGTAGTCGAAGTCCAGCACCACCGCCGGGTCGTACTTGCCTTCGCCGTCCTTGTACGGGAAGTCGGCGCAGGCGCGGTCCTTGGTTGCCACCGACCGCAGCCTGAGGGCACCGATGTCGCGATGTCCCGGAAGCTCCATCTTGTCCAGCACCTCCGACCACGCGTAGACGGTGTGTCCGGCGAAAGTGGGCGCCACGTGGCGGCCGCCGTTGATCGCGGCGATTTTGAACGCATTGGCCAGACCGTTGAACGACAGCGAGCGCGCCAAGCTGATAATGTGGCCGCCATAGATGATCCGCCGCCCGAAGCGGCCGTCCTTTTCCGTATGCTGGTTGAAATGCACCTTGGCGGTGTTCTGGTAAAGCCGGGTCGCCGTCATGTGATCGGCTTCCTCGATGGTCATCCCGTCCACGTGGTCGATCTTCTCGCCAACCTCGTAGTCCTCCCACAGGTGCGGGCTGCCGGCGAGCGCGGTATCGTAATTCTCGATGTGGAGGGCGTAGGGGACCATCAGTTCGCCGACCGCCACCACCTTGGGTAGATCCGGAACGATGGTCTCGGGCGCCGGCGCCTTCGGGTCCTTCTTGCGCACCATCACCCAGCGGACGTAGTCGAGCACCGTTTCGCGACGTTGATTGACGCCGATCGAGCGCACGTAGACGACGCCGGTCTTGCCGTCCTTGTTCTCCCTTAGCCCGATCACCGTCGAAGTGGTGGAGATCGTGTCACCGGAAAACACCGGCTCGCCGAACTTGCCGGCGGCATATCCGAGGTTGGCGACAGCGTTGAGCGAGATATCGGGCACCGTCTTTCCGAAAACGATATGGAAGGCGAGCATGCCGTCGACGGGGGCCCGTTCCAGGCCGAGGGCCGCGGCTGCGAACTCCGCCGACGAGGTTGTCGCGAAGCGCGTGCCATAGAGCGCCGTGTACAACGCCACGTCGCCGTCGGTGATCGTCCGCGGCGTCGCGTGGACGATCTTCTGGCCCATCTTGAAGTCTTCGAAGTAATTGCCGGGATTGGTTTTTATACTCATGACCCTATCCGTAGCTGTTGGGTTGCGCCAGATGGCGATGGCGGTGGCGATGTCAGAAGTTCTCGGATCCTAGAACTCGTAGGCCTTGGTCAGGTCCGGATCCCTCTTCGCCACCAGCCGGGCGAGATCGACGATGACCTTGGCCTGTTTCCAGGTGGCATCGTCCTGCATCTTGCCGTCGATCATCGCGACGCCGCTGCCGTCGGGCATCGCCTCGAGGATGCGCTTGGCGAACAGCACTTCGCTGACGTTGGGGCTGAACACCCGCTTGGCGATGTCGATCTGGTTGGGGGCGAGCGACCAGGCGCCGGCGCAACCCATCAGGAAGGCGTTGCGGAACTGGGCCTCGCAGCCGGCCTCGTCCTTGATGTCGCCGAACGGGCCGTAGAACGCACTGAGGCCGCTGGACAGGCACGCGTCGACCATCCGGGCGATGGTGTAATGCCAGAGATCCTGCTGGAGGAACGCCCGCTCGTCCCGACCCGAGACCGGATCGGCGAGCACCCCGTAATCCGGATGGCCGCCGCCGACACGGGTCGTCTTCATCCCACGTGATGCGGCCAAGTCCGCCGGCCCGAGGCTCATGCCATGCATCCGCGGGCTGGCCGCGGCGATGTCACCGACGTTCTTGACGCCTTGCGCCGTCTCGAGGATGGCGTGGATCATGATCGGCTTGGTGATCTCGTACTTGGCTTCGAGCAACGCGAGCAATTGGTCGACGAAGTGGATGTCCCAAACGCCTTCGACCTTGGGGATCATCACCACGTCGAGCTTGTTGCCGACGGCGGCGATGATCTGGTCCATGTCGTCGAGGAACCAGGGGCTGTTGAGCGCGTTCACCCGGGTCCACAAGCCGGTTTCGCCGAAGTCGACGGCCTTCGCCACCTCGATGAAGCCGGCACGGGCGGCCTCCTTGGCATCGGCGGGGATGGCGTCTTCGAGGTTGCCGAGGAAGACATCCACCTGCTTGACCATATCGGGCACCCGGGCGCGGAGCTTTTCGATGTGCGGGGGAAAGAAGTGGATCATCCGCTCGGGGCGGACGGGCAATTCGCGCATCGGTTGCGGTGCGCCGATGGCAAGCGGCTTGTAGAAATTCGAAGATAGTTTCATGGGTTCCCCTCCCCTTGCATTCTTGCATTTGCGGCCAATCGAACGGCACAGGACCTACACCGAAGCGGCGGTTCCGTCAAATGCTGAGAGCCAATAATTGGCCGCGCGGTCGATGGCCCAGGGGCGATTAGGAGCCGGTGCAAACAAGAATGGGGTCGAGCGAGAACCCGACCCCGAAGAAACGTTGTCTACTCGGCGCTTGCTCAGATCACCCGCATTTCTCGGAGTTCGGCGAGCCGTTCGTCGGAGACGCCGAGCAGGCTCTTGAGCACCTTGTCGGTATGCTGACCGAGCTTGGGACCCAGGTGCTCGATACGGCCCGGTGTCTCGGAGAGGCGCGGAACCACGTTGGGCACGATGACCGTCTCGCCCATATCCTCGTCGTCGAAGGCGACCATGTTGCGCCGGGCGTGGTACTGGCGATTGGCAAAGATGTCCCGGATGTTGTTCAACGGACCCGCCGGCGCCCGGTGGGCGGTGCAGCGCTCCAGCACCTCGTCGCGGGTCATCGAGCCACACCAGTCGCGGACGATCTCGTTGACGTCGCCCCGATTGGCGAGCCGTTCCGCCTGCAAGCCATAGAGGCTGCTCGACGCCAACTCCGGCCGGCCCATGGCGTTGGCGAGCCGCGCGAACAGCTTGTCGGTGGTGCAGGCGATCGCCACCCAGCCGCCGTCCCTGGTCGGGAAATGGCCGTAGGGACAGGCGCTTTCGATGTGCGGGCCGTGGCGTTCGCGGACGGTGCCGAACATGGCGTAGGCCGGCGCCAGCTCCTCGGTGCAGCGGAACACCGACTCGTAAAGGGCGGTATCGATGTACTGTCCGCGGCCGGTCTTCTCCTTCTGGCGCAGCGCCAACAAAACGCCGACGCAGCCGTAAAGACCCGACAGATAATCGCCGAGCGTCGTCGATCCCGGCGTCACCGGGGTTCCCTTCGGCATTCCGGAGAGATAGGCGATGCCGCCGACCGCATGGGCGATGCGGGCGAAGCCGGGACGGCTCCGGTAGGGGCCGGTTTGGCCGTATCCCGAGACACGCAGCATGATCAGTCCCGGGTTGATCTCATGCAGCACTTCCCAGCCGATCCCCCACTTCTCGAGGGTGCCGGGTCGGAAGTTCTCACAGATAATGTCGGTCTTCGCCGCCAGTCCCTTGAACAGCTCGACGCCCTCGGGCCGGTGCAGGTCGATGGTTACCGATTTCTTGTTTCGGGACTCGCTGAGCCAAGTCAGCGTATCGCCACGCGAGGTTGGAGTGCCAAAGTGGCGGCACGGGTCGCCGCCGACCGGATGCTCGACCTTCAGCACCTCGGCGCCGAACTCGCCGAGGATTGCCGCGCAATAGGGGGCGGCGATGATAGTGGCGACGTCGATGACGCGGATCCCCTCCAGGGGGAGTTTCTTCTGGTTCTCACTCATGGTTCACCTCGAATGCGCGGGCGGAGCGGCGCTAAATGATTTTCTTTTGGCGGAGATTGGCGATTTCCGACGCCGACAGGTCGAGGAGTTCCCTCAAAACCTCGTAGGTGGCATTGCCGAGTCCCGGCCCGAGATTGGTGATCCGACCCGGGGTCTCCGAGAGAGTCGGCACCACGCCGGGAACGACCACCTTGCCCAGCCCCCGCTCTTCGAACGTTTCCAGATTGCCGCGCGCCTTGAAATGCTCGTCCTCGAAAATGTCGGCGATGTTGTTGAGCTTGCCGATGGGGACCTGCCCGGCAAGGCACTTGTCCATGAGCTCCTTGCGATCGAGCGAGCCGGTCCACGCGGTGACGATCTTGTTGATTTCGTCGCGTGCCGCCAATCGGGTGCGCTGGTCGCCGTAGAGACCGCTGGAGGCCAACTCAGGCCGCTCCATGACCTCGGCGAGGCGTTCGAACATCTTGTCAGTGGTGCAAGCGATCGCCACCCATTTCTCGTCCTTGGTGCGGAAATGGCCGTGGGGAACGGCGACGAAGCTGCCAGCGCCCTCGCGCTCGCGGACCTTGCCGAACATTCCGTAAGCGCCGGCGAGCTCGTCCATTTGCCGGAACACCGCCTCGTAGATGCCGATGTCGACGTACTGCCCTTCGCCGGTCTGTTCCTTGTGCCTCAATGCCAGCATCACGCCGATGGCGCCATAGAGGCTCGACATGTAGTCGCCGAGCGGCGCCGTCCCGGGAACCACCGGGGTTTCGCCGGGAAAGCCGCAGAGATACGAGAGCCCGCCGATCGCGTGGGCGATGTGGGAGAAGCCCGGGCGGCGGCGATAGGGTCCGGTCTGGCCGTAGCCGGAAACCCGGAGCATCACCAGCCCCGGATTGGCCTCGTGGAGCACGTCCCAGCCGAGGCCCCATTCTTCCATGGTACCGGGACGGAAATTCTCGACGACCACGTCGGCCTTCTTGACCAGCTTGATGAACAGCTCGACGCCGGGTGGTTGACGCAGATCGATGGTCACGGATTTCTTGTTGCGGGCCTCGGACAGCCAGGCGATCGAGGCATCGTGTTGCCTGGTTGCGGTCCCGAACCGGCGCATTGGATCACCGGCTATGGGGTGCTCCACTTTCATCACTTCGGCGCCGAACTCGCCCATGATCGAGGCGGCATACGGTCCGGCGAGAAACGTGCCGACGTCAATGACGCGAACGCCACTCAACGGCAGATCGTCGGCTTCCGAATGTGTCTCCGTACCGGAGGCCGAAGGCGTCTCTGACTTGGCAGCCGCCGGTTTGCCCTTGTCGACCTTTTTCTGACCTTTTTCGTCCTTTTTGTCGGATGGCACCTGTTGTCTCCCTCTGGATTATCCGATCGATCGCTGCGAGCACCAACACGCAATGTTTGACGGAAAATATGATCCTGTTTTGAAGCCCCCGGCGATCGCGCCCTGAAACCGTCACCTTAGCAGGGTTTCACACCATAATCCACATTCGGCGACATGAAACCAGGTCGATCCCGGTGTAAATACTTCAGCTACCCCTTCCTGTTGCGGGGGTTTGTGACTCTTGATACAAAGCGGCCTGAGTTTGCGGTCGCCGGGACCGGCTCGGTCTGGGCGTTGTCGTTGATGAGATGCGCCGGCCATCGCCTACCGGCCTGACTCTTTGGTCCATTCAAGTCGCACTTTCGGGGTATCGATCCATGAACAACCTTCTCAAGGGAATGCGTGTCATTGAAGGGTCGGCGTTCGTCGCCGCGCCGTTCTGCGGGATGACGTTGGCACAACAAGGCGCCGACGTGATCCGTTTCGATCCGATCGGAGGGGGGCTGGACAGCAACCGTTGGCCGCTCACCGCCGACGGCAAGAGCCTGTACTGGGTCGGTCTCAACAAGGGCAAGCGGTCGGTCGCGGTGAACACCCGCGATCCCGAGGGGCAGGAACTGATCGTCAACATGATCACCGCTCCCGGCGACGACGGTGGCATCTTCCTCACCAATTTTCCCGCAAGTGGATGGATGGGTTACGAGAACCTGAAGAAGCGCCGCGAGGACGTGATCATGATGAACCTGTTCGGCAATCCGGACGGTAGCTCGGCGGTGGATTATACGGTCAACTGCGCGATCGGCATCCCGTTCGCCACCGGCCCCGAACACGGGCATAAGCCGGTCAACCCGGTCAATCACGTGCTGCCGGCGTGGGATGCGATCACCGGAGTTACCGCGGCGACGGGTATCATCGGTGCAGACCGTCATCGCCGGATCACCGGCGAGGGCCAGTTCGTCAAGCTGGCGCTGTCCGATGTCGCCATGGCCATGGTCGGCAATCTCGGGCTGATCGCCGAGGCGCAGGTCAATCAAGAGGATCATTATTCGTTCGGCAACTACCTCTATGGCGCCTATGGCCGCGAGTTCGATACCAAGGACGACCGTTATCTCTACGTCGTCGCCATCACCAAGCGCCAATGGGCGGCGTTGCTCAAGGTAACCGGAACCAGCGATAAAATGGAGTTGATCGAGCCGCTGCTTGGGGTCGACCTCAGCAAGGAAGGCGATCGTTTCAAGGCCCGCGACGCCATTTCGGCGGTGTTGCAGCCTTGGTTCGTGGAACGCACCCTCGACGAGATCGCGCGCGCCTTCGCGGGTACCGGCGTTTGCTGGGGGCCTTATCAGACATTCATTCAGATGGTCGAGAACGATCCGCGCTGCTCGACCGAGAACCCGATGTTCGCCGAACTCGAGCAGCCGGGTATCGGCAAGTACCTGGTGCCCGGCTCGCCGCTGGACTTCGGCGCCCTGGAACGGTTGAGCCCGAAAAGGGCGCCGTTACTCGGTGAGAACACCGACGAGGTGCTTGTCGAGCTCCTTGGTATGAGCGACGGCCAGATCGGCAAACTGCACGACAACGGCATCGTCGCCGGCCCGGCGAAAGCGTGAGCGACCGGTGATGACCGAGGACGCCAATCCCTACGCCGATTGGATCGGCAACACCGAGACCGTCGAGGACGAGATCGCCCCGGCACCGGCGCTCAGCGTAGCCGCCCTGCTCGACGATACCGAAACCGTGTTGGCGGCGGGCGCGCCGCTGCCGCCGGTGTGGCACTGGTTCTACTTCCTGCCCAAGGCCCCGCAGTCCAAGCTCGGTCCCGACGGACATCCCCAGCGCGGTGGTTTCATGCCGCCGATCGAGTTGCCGCGGCGGATGTTCGCTGGCGCCCGCATGCGGTTTGTCAGCCCGCTCGCCATCGGCAAACCGGCGAGTCGCACCGCCGAGATCCGCAAGGTCTCCGAGAAGTCGGGCCGCAGCGGCAAGCTGGCGTTCGTTACCGTCGGCTACACCATCCGCCAGGACGGTAGGGTGTGCATCGAGGAGGAGCAGGACATCGTCTACCGCGAGCCGGGCGCCAAGGTTCCGGCGCCGGTTCCAGCCGAGTTGCCGCCCGTTGCCAAGGGTTCGTGGACGCGCACCATTACCCCCGACCCGCGGTTGCTGTTCCGGTTCTCGGCGGTCACCTTCAACGCCCACCGGATCCACTACGACCGCAGCTACGCCATGGAGGAGGAAGGCTATCCCGGCCTCGTCGTCCACGGGCCGCTGACCGCGATTCTGCTGATGGAACTGGTCCGGCACAATGCCGGTCGGCCGGCGGCGACGTTCGAGTTCCGCGGCCAGGCACCGCTGTTCGACCTCGCTCCGTTCCGCGTCGCCGCCAGCCCCGACGACGGCACCGTCAAGCTCGAAGCCCACGGCCCCAACGGAAAGACGGCGATGATCGCGACGGCGGAACTGGGATAGCGATCCGGCTCCGAAAACGCGCTGATTGGAGGGAGTGGTGATGACGAAGGTTGGTTTTTTCGATCTAAGTTTCGGCGTTCCGGTTCACGCCGTGGCACTGACAGCGGTGCTTGTTGCGGGCTGCGCAGGGCCGCGATCCGCATCGGACGCGCAAGCGGAAAACACGGGGACGAACTCCGCCTATGGCGATTCCATTTTCCAATCTGCGGTGTTCAAGCCCTCCAGCGTCCATCCACTGCTAGTGGTTCCGGCGGGCGCGGAGAAGGTGAGCGTGCTGACCTGGACGGGCAAGCAGACCGCCGAGAAGTTCTATCCCATCGGCGAGGCTACCGTCGGCATCGACGTCTGGGTAACCCTGGCGCCGCAGGTTCGGCGTCTGTGCGAGAGTTATCCGACCGAGACCGGCGCCTTGCGGCTCCGCCTGCAACAGCTTCTCGGGCTCCCGGCGAAGGACGAGGAGCGGACATTCGTGGAAATGCAGGCCCGTGTGGGAGACATCTTCCGCCCCTGTCCCGATCCCGATCCGACCAAGGCAGAGTGCGGCAACGCGTTCCCCAAGGATGTAGATGAAGACCACAAGTCGTGGCTAGCCGAACAGGTTTTGCAACGCTATCAGGCTGCGCCGCAGGGCTATCCGTGGACCCGCCTCGGCTACACCTACGACTGGAACCCGGCCTCGCCCCGGTATGGCGCATCCGAGTACGTGGTGCACAAAGGCTCCAAGGTGACGGTCACCAAGAAAATGGCGACAACCGACTATTGTCGGCCGCCGCAAAGCTGAGTGATCAGGCTCTGAGCTCGGTAGGAGCGGAGCCGTGAGGCTCCGCTCCGTCCCGATGAGGATCAGGCCGCTATACCCGACTCCATTTTCTCGATGGCGTCGGCCATTGCCACCAGGCGTTTGGCGCTTTCCACGTGCAGGTTCTCGATCAGCTTGCCGTCGACCACGGCGACACCCTCGCCCCGCTCGGCGGCGGCGGCATGGGCGGCGATGATCTTGCGCGACCATTCCACATCCGTTGTCGGCGGCGTGAACACCTGGTTGCACGGGGCGACTTGTTTGGGGTGGATCAGCGTCTTGCCATCGAAGCCGAGGTCGGCGCCCTGGTCACAGGCATACTCGAAGCCGGCGGCGTCGCCGAGGTCCAGGTAAACGCCGTCGAGGATGATCAGGCCTGAGGCGCGGGCGGCGAGCATGCACAGCCCCAGCGAGGTGATCATCGGCAGCCGCTCGCGGGTGTGGGTGCAGTCGAGTTCCTTGGCCAGGTCCGACGTGCCCATTACCAGGCACGCCATGCGCGGCGTTGACGAGGCGATTTTTTCGGCCTCGAGGACGCTGCGCGGCGTCTCCATCATCGCCCAGATCGCCATGCTGTCGGGGGCGCCGTTGGCGACCATGATCGCCTCCATGTGGCGGATCGCATCGGCGCTTTCGACCTTCGGCAGCACGATCGCATCGGCTCCCGATCTCGAGGCGGCGGCGATGTCTTCGTAGCCCCAGGGTGTTGACAGGCCGTTGACGCGGATGGTGATCTCGCGCAAGCCGTAGCCGCCGTCCTTGACGGCGTTGCAGACCTGCAGGCGGGCGGCGTCCTTGGAATCCGGCGCCACGGCGTCTTCGAGGTCGAGAATCAATCCGTCGGCGCCGATGGTTTTGGCTTTTTCAAGCGCGCGGGCGTTGGACCCGGGCATGTAAAGTACGCTGCGACGGGGTCGTGCGGTTGCGGGCATAGTGTTCCCCCTCCGATTCTATCTGTTTTGCATCTGCGAAAAGGTACTATTGGAAGGGCCTCTCTGGCAAGTTAGGGTGCAACGAATCTTACGAACTGGGGCTGTTTCGTCGTTGGCGATCCTCTCTTTTCAATCATCCGTGGCCTACGGTCACGTCGGTAACGCCGCGGCTGTGTTCTGTCTCCGCCGGGCCGGCCACGAGATATGGCCGGTCGATACAGTGGTGTTCAGCAATCATCCCGGATACGGCGGTTTTAGCGGCCGTGTCCGGCAGGCCGCCGAGGTGGGCGAAATTGTCGACGGTCTCGAACGGTTGGGGGTGCCCGGCCGGTGCCGGGCGGTTCTGTCCGGCTATCTGGGGTCGGCGGCGGTCGGACGGGTGGTTTTGCAGGCGGTCGCCAGGATCAAGGCCGCCAATCCACAGGCGCTTTTCTGCTGCGATCCGGTGATGGGCGATCGCGAAGAGGGTCTCTACGTACCTGACGACCTCGCGGCCTTTATCACCAACCAAGCGGCGGGCACCGCCGACATTCTGATCCCCAACCATTTCGAGCTCGAGGTGCTGGCGGGGCGGCCGCTTTCGACCGTGGCGGAAGTGGTTGCCGCCGCCGATGGTCTGCGCGCCCGTGGCTGCCGCGCGGTCGTCGTCACCTCTCTGGCAACCGCCGATCGGGACGCCGGCACCATCGCCAACCTGGTGGTCACCGGTTCGGGGGCGTGGACGGTCACCACGCCGAAGCTGACGTTGGCGGCAAAGGGGGCGGGGGATGTCCTCGCGGCGCTGTTTATCGGCCGTTATCTCGATTGTGGCGATGCGGCGCAGGCGCTTGCCGGAGCGGTGTCGTCGGTGTTCGCGGTGGTCGAGGCAACCGCAGCCGCCGGCGCCCGGGAGCTGCAGCTGGTGGCGGCCCAGAACGAAATCGCCGATCCGCCCCGCCAATTCCACCCTCGCCGGGTTTCCCGGTCATCGGCGTGACAGCCGTCACAGCGTTGGCGACGGGAAGACGATAGGCTCTCTTTCTGTTCGTACGCCTTTCCGCCAACACCGGTGAAAGCTGCCCTGCCGCCATGTTCATCAGCCGGCCACCACGAACGACGATTTCCCTCCGCAACGTTTCGCTGCTGATCGTCGACGATAGCATCGTCGTCCGCAGGCTGATCAAGTGGGCCTTGAAGTCCAGTGACGCCGGCGCGATCCGCGACGCCGCCGACGCCGCCGGGGCGCTGAGGGTGCTGGAGAGTTTCTCGCCCGACGTCATCCTGGTCAATTGGAGAACCCAGCCCGTCGACGGCCTGGAGCTCGTCAGGCGGGTGCGCAGTTCAGAAACCGGTGCCCATGCATTCGCCCGCATCGTCATGATGTCGCGATGTTCCAAGTGCCGCCAGGTCCTCGCCGCCCGGGATGCAGGGGTCGACGAGTTCCTGGTCAAGCCGCTTTCCCGCGCCGGGCTGCTCGTCGGCATCCGGGCGGTGATCGACAATCCCCGTCCATTCAGCCGCACCGAAGGCTTCTTCGGCCCGGATCGTCGTCGCAAAAAGATCACCCATGACGGCCCCGAACGGCGAAAGGGCGACGAAACCGTCGATCCCGCCGAGTTGTGCTCAACGCGGCAAAGGCCACCTAATCCCACCCACGCAAGGGAAGTGCCGGCCCCCCAAGACCAACGAGCGAGCCTACGTCAATGAATACACCCCGAATGTCAAAGCCCCCCCTTTCACGCAACAGCCTCTCGTTCCTGATCATCGACGGGAGCGAGTTCATGCGCAGCCTGATCAAGCGTGGCGTCAAGCCCTTCGCCCGCGAAATCCAGGAAGCCTCAAACGGCGCCGAAGCGCTGAGGATGATGCAGAAATTTTCCCCCGATATCATCCTCGTCGACTGGGAGATGGAACAGGTCGACGGCCTCGAATTCGTCAAGCGGGTGCGCGACCCCAAGGAAAGCCCCTTCCCGTATTCACGGATCATCATGGTGTCGGCGGTGGCCGAGCGTCAACGGATTCTCACCGCTTGGGGCGCCGGCATCGACGAATTCCTGGTCAAGCCGGTGTCTGCCGCCGATCTGCTCGGGCGCATCCGCAAGGTCATCGAGAACCCACGGCCTTTCATTCGCGTAAAGATGTACTGCGGTCCCGACCGGCGGCGGCCGAGACTGCCCTACGACGGTCCCGACCGCA
>RCNG010001397.1_pt1 | contig 11952 bp, 10 predicted proteins | sample 2041371 | NCBI WGS metagenome assembly RCNG01 (sample SAMN09708227, study PRJNA481090) | Marine sediment metagenome, whole genome shotgun sequencing project. | biome: marine sediment; feature: ocean; material: sediment; isolation source: Sewage treatment plant 1 marine sediment (STP1) ... | reverse complement strand
TCACATCTGTATGATATATGCTCAGTCCAGATCCCACATTGACCGGAAATATCTCCAGCTGTATCCTTGACTTCTAATAAAGATGCTGTGAAAAGGAAAACAGAATGGAGAACAATTGATGCATAACCTGATCCCGCATTTCATTTCGGAGCAATTCAGGAATAACAATTTCAGAGGTTCTTTTAAAGCATATACAATGTTTGCGGATATTTCCGGTTTTACAAAACTTACCGAGACATTGATGAAGCACAAAAAAGATGGTGCAGAGATACTGACCGATGTCATAAACAGTATTTTCAATCCCATTGTAAGAACAGTATACGATAATGGCGGAATGATATCTTCTTACGCAGGGGATGCTTTCACGGCAATATTCATGATCGACCCGGAATCAGAGAACATGGATGTGGATCATGGGGTAATGAATTCTGCTAATTACGTTAATAAATACTTTCAGGATAATAAGACTGTAGACACGATGTACGGCATGTTTGAAATGGGAGTTAAGGTTGGATTGTCATACGGAAAAGTTGACTGGGGAATAATTGGCAGAGACAGCAAATACACATACTATTTTAAAGGTGCGGCAATCGATGGATGCATAAAGTCGGAGCATAATGCAGCGAAAGATGAAATTGTACTGGATGATGGAATAATCGGGAAATTGCAAATAAATGAAAGACACTTAACAGTAAAAGCTGATGGTTACTACAGGTTAATATCTCAAGCCATGATTCCCGAATCGAAAGTAACAAGATCAATTGCTCCCAGGTTCACAGAAAAGGATCTGAAACAGAGTGAACCTGTTACGCCTGATTCGGATCTTTTTTTATTCCAATACCAACCCTTACCTGTTTAAAAACTTTGAACTATGGCCAAATTAAGAATTGAGGACGTTACACTCACCTTTGGTGGACTGGCAGCCCTTTTCAATGTGAGCATGGATATCGAACCCGGCCTGATCACCTCCATTATCGGACCCAATGGTGCCGGAAAAACCAGTCTGCTCAATTGTATTTCAGGGTTTTATCACCCCACCTCAGGCGACATTCAATACCGGGAGAAAAGTTTATCAAAGGCCAGTCCTCATCAGGTTTCAAGCATGGGCATTGCCCGCGCTTTTCAAAACCTCGAATTGTTCAGTGGTATGACGGTGCTGGACAATCTGATGCTGGCAAGACATCAAAACCTGAAATACAACCTTTTGCAGGCCATGGTCTTTTACGGAAAAGCTTCCAGGGAAGAGTCAAAGAACCGGCAGTATGTGGAAGAGGTTATCGATTTTATGGAACTGGAGTCCTATCGAAAGCACACGGTGGGGAACCTCAGTTACGGGATTCAAAAGCGGGTCGAAGTCGCTCGTGCCCTTACTCTGGCCCCGGAGCTGCTTCTGCTTGACGAACCCATGGCAGGTATGAATATCGAAGAAAAAGAGGATATGGTGCGGTTCATCATCGACATACAGAAGGAGCGAAACGCCACAGTTATTCTGGTGGAGCACGATCTGGGTGTGGTCATGGATATATCGGACCGTATCTATGTGCTCGATTTCGGCGAGCTGATCGGCTCTGGAACACCCGAAGAAGTGGTAAAAATTCCCAAGGTTATCGAAGCCTATATTGGAGAAGATTAGACCGGTATGAAAGACAATAAACAGTTATTAAAACTCACTATTCCCCAGCTACTACGCTGGCGGGTCAAAGAGACCGGGTCAAAAGTCGCCCTGCGCGAGAAGGATTTCGGATACTGGAATAGTTACACCTGGAACGACTATTACGACTACGTAAGGAAAATTGCCCTGGGGCTGGAAAAAGTGGGTGTCAAGAGAGGCGATAAATTAGCCCTGATAGGGGACAACATCCCGGAAATGTTGTTTGTGGCCATCGGTGCCCAGTCCCTGGGCGCGGTTTCGGCCGGGATATATCAAACCACACTACCCGATGAAATAGCCGATCTGATCAACTATATGGAAGTCACGGCTGTTTTTTGTGACGACCAGGAGCAGGTGGATAAACTGGTTGATATCCGCGAGCGTATACCCCAGGTGCGCAAAGTCATTTACGAAGATCCACGCGGCATGCGCAGCTATTGCTCCGATGACTGGTTTCTTCTCATAGAAGATCTCTACGAAATGGGTGCAGAGATTCACGCTCAGCAGCCCGAAAAATATGAGGCCATGATCGAGCAGGGAAACCCGGAAGACGTGTGTCATTTCTGTCTGACATCGGGTACCACCGGACTTCCCAAGGCGTCTATGATGACCCACAGAAACTACATCAATATGGGGATTCAACTTTCCAAGGTTGATCACCTGAAAGATACCGACGAATATGTCTCTTTTCTGCCTTTTGCCTGGATCGGCGAGCAAATGAACTCTTTTGGTGTGGCCATGGCCACCGGCATCACCATCAACTTTCCGGAATCGGTGGAAACCAGTATGGAGGACCTCAAGGAGGTCGGACCCCATTTCATGTTTGGCGCACCCAGAATATACGAAACCATACGCTCGCAGATCTGGCTGAAAATAGACGAATCCTACTGGCTGAACCGTTTGGCCTACAACAAGTTTATCAAGATCGGGGAAAAAGCGGCCCAATACCGGATGAGCGGGAAAAAAATGCCGCTATCCCTGCGTTTTATGGCCTGGCTGGGAAAGACCCTGGTGATGGATCCGTTGATCAACCAGATCGGCCTGAGCAGGCTGCGGAGGGCCTACACCGGTGGTGCGGCGCTGGGTCCCGAGCTGTTCACCTTTTACCAGGCCATCGGCGTCAATTTGAAACAGATTTACGGCCAGACCGAAATTGTCGGTATTGCCTATATGCACAGGGATGGCGATGTCCGCCCGGACACGGTGGGTAAACCCCTGCCGGAGACCGAGTGTAAAATCAGTGAAGAGGGGGAGATCCTGTCACGCTCGCCTTCGGTGTGCTCGGGCTATTTCAAGCGCGACGATAAGACTGTAGAATTGCTGGAGGGGGGCTGGATGCACTCCGGGGATGCCGGCTATCTGGATGAAAATGGACATCTCGTGGTCATTGACCGGGTGTCTGACGTGATGCACAACAGCAATGGCGAGATGTTCAGTCCCATGTTTCTGGAGAACAAACTCAAATTCAGCCCCTACATCAAGGAAGCGATCATTTTCGGTGACAAACGGGAATTTGTGTCTACTCTGCTCAATATAGATCCCATCGTGGTGGGGAAATGGGCTGAGGATCGGGGTCTATCCTTCACCACCTACATGGATCTTTCAGGCAAACCGGAAGTCGTGGAACTGCTCAAGGAGGCGGTGGCCGATATCAACGCACGCGCAGAAAAAGATCACTTTAAAATAAAACGGTTTGCCGTGCTGTATAAACTGCTGGACATGGACGACGGCGAACTGACCAAAACAGGCAAATTGCGCAGGAAATTTGTCATGGGAAAATACAAGGACCTGTACGATGCCCTTTACGATGTGAGCGTCAGCACCAAGAAGGTCGAAGCGTTGTTTCAATATCAGGATGGCCAGACCACAACGGTCGAGGCTGATATGTCTTTTTATACGATGGAAGGGGTTGCATGAGCTATTTTTTCCAGCTGGTGGTGAGCGGTATTGTGGTGGGTTCGATCTATGCGCTTTCGGCGTTGGGGTTTGTGTTGATTTACAAGTCGAGCCGCGTGTTGAATCTCGCCCATGGGCAGATCATCGCTGCCGGGGCGTTCATTACCTATGCACTCACCGTCTTTGTGGGTATCCACATTGTGATTTCTTTTCTGCTGAGCATGGTCATTACCTTTTTTCTGGCCATGAGTGTGGAGCGCATATTTTTACGTAGACTGATCGGCGAACCCATCATATCCGTTATTATGGTAACCATCGGCCTGATGTCTATCATCGACGGCATTATCTACATGACTCCTTTTGGTTCGGAAAACTTTTCATTCCCTGAATTCCTGCCCAAGGTACCCATCAGTTTATGGGGTGTCTCTATTTCCTGGACCCAGATGGTGGGTGTTGTTATCACCTTTATCATGATCGGGGCCTTCACCTGGTTTTTCAAGGCATCGACAGTGGGTATTTCCATGCGGGCCGTTTCAGATGATCAGTTTGCTTCCATGTCCATTGGAATTTCGGTTCCCAGGGTGTTTGGTCTGGCCTGGGCCACCGCGGGCTTGAGCGCCGCTGCCGCCGGGGGTATTATCGGTAATATTACCGGTTTGAATTTCGATGTGCTGCACTCATTTGGCATTATCGTTTTCCCCGTGGTGATCGTCGGCGGTCTGGATTCGATTTTCGGGGCGGTTGTGGCAGGTATCATCATGGGGTTGATTCAGCAATTTGCCGCCGGTTATTTAGATGGCAATTGGGGTTTGAACGGGACGGCGGATGTTCTACCCTACATTATCCTTTTAATCATTCTGTTGTTCAAACCCCATGGGCTTTTTGGTATCCATGAAATAGAACGGGTATAGTTTATGTCTGAAAATCGATGGTTAGCCACGGGTAATTTCTTTACCACCTATAAAGCGGAACAACGCATATTTCTGACCCATACTGACCGCTTGGTTTTTTTAATTTTCCTGGCAGCCCTGTTTGTCTGGCCTCTGGTTTTCCAGGTCAGCAACAAGTACATGCTGGTCATTGACAGTATCCTGATTGCCATCGTAGCTGTATATGGTTTGAACCTTCTGACCGGGTTTGCCGGTTTGATTTCCATCGGTCACGCTGCTTTTGTGGGTGTGGGTGCTTATACGCTGGCGACCATCGCCCGGTTGCTGGGAGGTGACCATGTTCTGCTGACGCATTTCTGGCCGGTGACAATTGTTCTGGCCGGGTGTGTGGGTGGCGCCATGGGTGCCATCGTGGGGCTGCCGTCCCTGCGGTTGAAGCATCTTTACCTGGTTATCGCCACCCTTTCTTTTCAGATGATATTTCAGTGGGTTATTAACTTTTCCAGGTTTTTTGACCAAGGGCAGACCATCGCCATCGGTCGCGTGTTCTGGTTCACGGGTAAGGTGGTGCGTAAACAGCATTACTTTTTCTGGTACTATGTCATTCTGGTTTTTGTGGTGATTTTAGGCTTTGTTGTGCGAAACCTGCTGCGCACCCGCTACGGAAGATGTCTTGTGGCCGTGCGTGACAATGACCGGGCAGCTGACGCCATGGGTATGCACCCCGGGCTTACCAAGGTGTATGCGTTTGCATTGTCAGGATTTTTTGCAGGGATAGCCGGAGCCCTGCATGCCTATTTATGGCGGGGTGTGGGATTCGAGTCTTTTACACTGCACCACTCCATTTCATACCTGGCCATGGCCATCGTGGGTGGACTGGGTACCCTGGTAGGTTCTTTCGTCGGCCCGGTTGCCATCCTGATGCTGGAACTGCAGGTGGAGAATATCGCCGAATTTGTAGGCCACTATTTCACGGCTATCGGGGATGTGGCCACGGCATTTCGGCCGTTATCTTTTGGTCTGGTGATCGTCCTGTTCCTCATGTTTGAGCCCCGGGGAATTGCCAACTGGTGGCGGATCGTGCGTTCATACTTCAAGTTGTGGCCGTTCAGGTATTGATTATCCGGAAAATGCATCCCTGGAGTTGAAGCTTCAGGAATGAATGATCGTTGTTTGATATTCGGTTCGTATGGGTTAACCAAAACAAAAAAGGGAGGAAGAAATGAAGAACAAACAAGTCATGATCATGATGGTTGCATTGTCTTTTGTGCTTTTTATGGGCCTTTCCGTTCAGGCACTGGCCGGAGAAACCTACAAAATAGGTCTTTCTCTGGCGATTACCGGCCCCACATCAGATGCGGGCAGCCCCTATTCAAAGGGTGCGGAGGACTATGTTCGCTATGTCAATGATGAGAAGTTTCTGGGAGATGACAAACTGGTCTGCTATATTCGGGATGACGGCTACAAGACAGAGGTGACCAAACGAAATTTCGAGGATTTCCTGGATGAGGATATCGTGTTCTATCTGAACTACTCCACTGGCAGCACCATGGCCTTGAAACCGGATTTTGAAGAAGAAAAGATTCCGGTCATCCCGGCCTCGTTCCATGCCGGCAACCTGATCGACTCGAATTACATTTTTCTACCCATCGCTTCCTATTCCAGCCAGGCAGTTGGACTGGCCGAGTATATCGTGGCCAACCACAAAGGCAGTGGCAAGGCCAAGGTGGCCATGTTCATCCACCCGTCTGCATTCGGTCGTGCATCCCGCGATGACGTACAAAAGGCGATTGATATCGGTCTGAATATTGAACTTGTTGAAATCGTTGAGCATGGCAAGGACCTGGACAACACGGCCATGCTCAGCCGTTTTAAGAGCAAAGGTGTACAGTACGTAATTAGTCACACGGTTCAGCCGCCGGTTGCCACCATGCTCAAAGGGGCACAAAGCCTGGGTATGATCGCCTCGACATATGGCGAGGCCGGCAAAATTACCTTTATGGGTGCTCACTATGCTGGCGGGCCCGATCTGATCGGACTGGCCGGATCGGCTGCTGAAAATTATTACTGGACAACGTCCTACAAGCTGATGAGCGCCAAGGGCCCGGGAACAGATGCGCAGCTGGCCCTGGCAAAGCGCTATGGGCGTGATGATAAGGTAGCCAATTCCCCCAACTACACCAACGGCATCATGGTGGCCCAGGTTGCAGTGGAGGCCATGCGCAGAGCCAAGGCAAAGGGCAAAAAAATTACCCGCGCCAACCTGCATGCAGAAATGCTGGATATGAACGGCTATAACGCCTATTATCCTCTGACTACCGTTGGTCCAGTTACCTATTCGAATTTCGACCGGGAGGGTGTGGACACCCTGCAGCTATACGTGTCCAAAGACGGTGTGTTTCATGAACTTGGAGCGCCGTTTGTTTCTGAATATGTGCAGAAACTCAAAAAATAACATTGTTTCGCGTTGTTTTAAGAACGCAGCTTTGCTGCTTTAAACTAGGGATTCGGGAGGGTCGTCTATTCGACCCTCCTTACCTTAGAAAGATTAACTATGGAAAACCAAGAAACAAACAGTAATCTGCTGGATGTTAACAACATCGAAGTTGTTTATAATGATATTGTGCAGGTCCTGCGGGGTGTCAGCCTGAGTGTGGCGGAAGGCAGTATCGTTTCCCTGCTGGGGACAAACGGTGCCGGTAAGACCACGACACTGCGTGCCATCAGCGGTCTGCTTAAGCCCGAAAATGGATTTATCAAGGACGGCTATATCAAATTCAAGGGCAAGGATATTACCAATGTGCTGGGGACCCAGGTGGTCAAGCTTGGTGCTGTGATGGTTCCTGAAGGCCGGCGGGTGTTCAAACACCTGACCGTGGATGAAAATATCCGGGTCGGCTCCATCACTCGCAAGGACGGCTCCCAGAAAATTCGTGAAAACCATGAACTCATGTACACGCATTTTCCGCGTCTGGCAAAAGTAACCAATCGACTGGCAGGATACTGCTCGGGTGGCGAACAGCAGATGATCGCCATTGCACGGGCGTTGATGGCTTCGCCGAAGATGCTTATGCTTGACGAACCTTCCCTGGGTCTGGCTCCGCTGCTGGTGAAAGAGATATTTGAAAATATCGAACTGATCAACCGGGAAATGAAGACAACCATTCTGGTGGTGGAGCAAAACGCTAAAATTGCCCTGGAAATTTCGAATTATGCTTACATCATGGAGTCCGGAAAAATCGTTCTCGAAGGGCTTTCAGATGAGCTGAAGAACAATCCGGATGTGAAGGAATTTTATATGGGTGTTACCCAGGGCGGTGGGCGGAAATCCTTCAAAGAGGTCAAATCCTACAAGCGGCGTAAACGCTGGATGTAGGAACAATTCCCTTCAAGTTCTGGCCACAGGTCCGCTGAACCTGATCCACAGGATCCAATGGTCTAAAGTGTCAGTTGGTTTAAGGAGGTTTTGATGAAATTACTGGTGGCATATAAGGATACCAAAGAGTCGCAGCTCGCATTGGAACTTGCCAAGACACATTCACGGCTTTTCGATGCCGAACTCCTGCTTGTCTCATCCAGCGAAGGGGGTAAGGGAGAAGATCCGGAAGAGATCAGCAAGATGACCTTAAAGCTGGAGGAGATCAAAACGGGACTGAGCCAGGAAGGTATCCAATGTGAGGTGACCCAGTTGGCACGCGGTTTTTCGCCTGGAGAGGATATTGTCTTTTTTGCCGATGAGAACAATGTTGACATGATTTATGTGGGTATCCAGAAAAAGTCACGTACCAGCAAGCTGTTGCTGGGGTCCACAGCCCAGTTTATTATCCTGAAAGCATCTTGTCCCGTCATTTCGGTTAAATTATAACCTCGCTGCGCGATGTTATAAGACGCGGCTGCGCCGCTATTTTGCCGGATTTGTACATATCCCACAATACTGCATATTAAACCAGCCAACGTTACACCTGACGATTATAAAGGAGATTTCCGATCATGGGACTGTACGATTTTACCTTTTACGACCTGCTCTCACAAAATGCCGTTGTGTTTGGCGACAGTCCGGCCTGGTATGAGGCCGATGACGGCAGGACCGTTACATTCAGCCGGTTCAAGAAGGCGGTGGATTGTCTGGCAGCGGGGTTGCAGAAGAAAGGAATCAAAAAGGGTGATCGCATCGGTGTGCTGGGCCAGAACAGCCTGGAGTACTTCTACCTCTATGGTGCGGCCGCGGCAATCGGCGCTGTGATGCTTCCCGTCAACTGGCGGCTTTCTGTTGAGGAAGTCGTATTTAATCTCAACGACTGCGGGCCGGTGGTGCTCTTTGCAGACCCGGAATTTTCAGAGATGATTTCCGGACTCGGGGATCGGTTATCTTCTATTCAAAGTGTTTACAACCTCGGTATTGGCAAGGGACATTTTGAAGACATGGCGTCTCTGTTTGACAATGATGGTGTTTTTAAACCGGTGGATGTGGCTGGGACCGACGGCTTTGTCATCATTCATACCGCAGCCGTTGCCGGGAGACCCCGGGGAGCGCTTCTGAGTCATGGCAACCTGTTGTGTGCAAACCTGGTGCTGAATTATGGCTTCAATCTAAGTTCAAGCGATGTCCATCTCAACTTGTTGCCGCTTTTTCATGTGGGTGGTCTGTTTATGGCCACCAATAGTTTTCAGGCCGGTGCGCAAAATATCAACATGCGAAAATTTGATGCGGAACAGGCTGTTGATTTAATCGAAAGGTTCAAGGTTTCCATCCTGTTTGATTTTTCACCCATCCTGTCCGCGATACTTGACGCTGGTGAAAAGACCGCTAAGGACCTAGGTTCCCTGAGAGCGGTTATGGGTCTCGACACACCCGAAACCATTGAAGCCTATCAGAAACGGACCAATGGTACGTTTTACAGCCTGTTCGGGCAGACAGAGACATCGTGTGTGGTCACCATGAGCCCGTACCGCGAAAGACCTGGTTCTGCCGGCCGTCCGGTTCCCTTTGCCAATGTACAGCTTCTGGATGATAACGAGGCAGTGGTACCCCAGGGAGGGGTGGGTGAAATTGCTGTTAAAGGACCCCTTGTATTTCAAGGCTACTGGAACCTGCCGGAAGATACGGAAAAAACTTTTCGCAACGGTTGGCACCACACAGGAGATCTGGGTCGTCTTGACGAAGACGGATATCTCTGGTATTCCGGCCGTAAGCCAGAGAAGGAATTGATCAAACCGGGCGGAGAAAATGTATATCCAGCCGAAGTCGAAAAGGTGATTCTGCTGCATCCGGCCGTGGAGAAGACCGTCGTGATCGGTGTCCCGGATCCCAAATGGAAAGAGGCCATCAAGGCAGTCTGCCAGCTCAAATCCGGACAAAACCTTACATCCGAGGCCTTGACCCAGTTCGTGGGAGGACAGATTGCCCGTTTTAAAAAACCGCAGTATGTAGAATTTGTTGCCGAGATGCCCCTGACGCCGGCAGGTGAGATCGATCGGCAGAGGGTTAAGGAACTTTACGGATAGCAGTTAGCTGTAAGCAATAAGCTAAAAGCTTTAAGCGGCAGCCGGCTTAGGGCTTAATGCTTATGGCTTATCGCTTATATAAAGGAGTCACCCATGGTACGAACAGAAATATCGTTATTCATGAAAAACGAACCCGGTGAACTGGGGAAACTGGCAACTGCTTTTGGGGAAGAAGGCATCAATATTGATGCCATGACGATTCAGGATGCATCGAGCTATGTGCAGTCGCTTTTCAAAGCCAGGGGTAAATCACTGAAGCGGATCGCCTCTGCCGCCAGTTACAACTCCATGCGTAAAGATTCAGCACAGTACGCCCTTCTGCGTCTTCTGGTCGACAAAACAGACAAGGCCATGGATCTGTTGAGTAAAAACAAGGTTATTTTCGATACCATGCCGGTGGTTGCCCTGGAACTTTCGAATCGTCCGGGTGAGCTTGCCGCTATTACGAGAAAATTCGGCGAAGAAGGCGTCAACATCAATTATGTTTATGGATCCGTGTCTTCACCGGACGCGACATGCCTTTTTGTGTTTTGTCCGGAGGATATCGATCTAGCCAGAAAAATATTTACATAAATAACGCCGTTGGCTGTCATTTGCACTTCGTGCGTCATTTATCCTACGGACGGCATTAGCGCTGCGCGCGATATTTATCCTTCGGATGTAATTGATAGGCATTTGCCCTGCGGGCGTAATTGATTGTTGCGAATAGCCGACGGTTTAACCTAAAACCTAACACTTAAAACCTAAAACGATCTGTTTCCCCTCCAACCCCTGTATCCCCCTCGGACCCTAATTGGCTTTTTAGACTGTAGACTGTTAGGCGCTTACCGCTTAAAGCTACCTTTCTTTCGCATAGAGTGGAGAATATCCAAAAATCATCAGCCTGAGTAAAGTGAGAAATTCTACAAAGTGAGTAAATTCTCCCCCTTCTCTGTCAGGGGTTCCTTGCCGGCGATCTTGGCAAGGAGACGACCGGGTCTGGCAAAGCGGTCGACATTAATAGAAATGAGAACACCGTCGATAGTGCTTTGGATGCGGGTGACACGGTGCTTTGGATCGACTTCCAGAGGATTGATGATTTCGGCAATGAGATCTCCCTTTTGGATAAGATCGCCCGGCGCTTTGAAATAGACGACCACTCCAGGCACTGTTGCCTTGACGTGTTCCACCCCCCGCAGTGGTGTTGCGTCGTTTCTCAGGGGTGGCAGTTCTGCGGCCTCACCTGAAATCAAACCCCGTCTCTGTAAAAAAAGGAAGATATTTTCAGCATCACGGGATGCCAGCTCATGGGAAACATCTGAAATCCCTTTAAGTTCGATGGTGGCGGCCAGGCAGGCAAGAGGGATGGGGTAGGCGGGAAACTTTTCAGCCAGTTCCCACCAGATCCTGCTGCAGGCTTCATCATAGGGGTTGGCACCGGACACTTTGGCTAACAGGGTGCTTTCAGCTCCGACCTGGGCGGAAAGGTCAGCAGCTTCCGGCCAAAGGGGGGTCCCCATGTAGACATGGGTGACGGCCTGGTAGTCACAATGAAGATCCAGAACGATATCTGCATCAAAGGAAAGGGACAGGAGCAGGTGTTTGAGCTGGGCAGATTCATCAGCGGGTGACAATCCGTGCAGAATGTCAGCCATGGCCTGCCGGATGACCCTCTTGTTTTGATCAGGGGAATCGGACAGGGCGGCCTGAATTTTTTTGGCTACCTTTTCTGTAATATCCAAGTGATTTCGATTGAAATTCATATTGTCGAAATAATCGAAACGCCCCCTCAGGACTTCATCCCGCCATTGGCCGGCGCCAATGGGGTTGGCAGCAGGAACCAGCAGGATTTCTCCCGGGATGGTTCCTGCAGCATCTGCTGCATCGAGCAGGTTGATCAAGTGGTGCATGACAAGATAACCAGGGGCCTCATCCGCATGAAGACCCGCCTGGATATAGACTTTTTTAGCGGTAGAGCCACTTCCGTAGCGGATAACTGTCAATTCACGCTGGTTTCCCATGCTGGAAACC